>Ga0222419_100882_pt1 | contig 15414 bp, 11 predicted proteins | sample 1B20Ametagenome_FD_182474 | JGI IMG/M metagenome (GOLD analysis project Ga0222419, IMG submission 182474) | Enriched microbial communities from leaf-cutter ant dump, University of Wisconsin, Madison, United States - 1B20A (version 2) | ecosystem: Environmental > Terrestrial > Nest > Insects nest... | reverse complement strand
TTGTAAGTAAATGATATCATCAGTTCGCCTGTAAAAGGCATTCAGTTCGCCGCTCCATACCGGCTGGCTATAGCTGATTCCAAGGTTAATATTATGACTGGTCTCTGGTTTCAGCGTTGCATTTTGTTTGATGAGCGAAAAATCGCCAAACAACTCTTCGGCATCGGGTATTCTTGTGGCATACTCATAGGAAACCTTAACAACAAGCGGTACAACGGGCTGCCATTTCAACGCCTCGCTAAATCCGGACCGATTCCGTGACTGGCTGATTGGAATTACATTGTTGTTTACGAGGGAATAGCCGCCTGCATTGAACAGGAAGAGCTTTGCCGCACTTACAGCCGTGAGATTCAGCTTTTGAAATTTCTTTTCATATCCCAAACCTGCGGTCAGCTTTTTTAAGGAAGTGGCGTTTTCGTAAATGTTCTCCCCATAATAATCTCCGGCATAGTCATCTTTCCCGCTCCGGGTAAAATATCCATACACGATATTCAGGTTCAGGGAGTTGATGTTATCCTTTGAATAACTGGCATTGAGCCTGGCTAAGAATTGACGGGTATGCAGCTCCAGGTTTGTCTGGATGGAAGAAAACTCGCCTCCGTAACTTCTCCTGTTGGCTATTTTACCGTCCCATGTATAAGCGTTCAGAGTACTGTCTGTTAATCGCGACCGTTCATTGTTATAACCTGCAAAGAAATTGAGCCGCGTATATTTTACAAGAGAGTCCGCCATCCATTTTACATATACGGAATTATGATTGCTTTTTGTTGTTGCCGCTCCGTAAGGCTGTGTCATGATCAGGTTATGCTGTATGTCCTTATGCACAGATGCCGAGTTGAATGTTACAGAAAACAGATTGGCCCAGCGCTGATTGATAATACCGGCTTCTGCATTGGCCCTGAAGCTGCTGAACCCGTCATGAAACCGTTTCACTCTTGCCGGCACGGGGTTTCCGTATTGGTTCGGGATTTCCACATCTATTTTGTAATCGTTCTTGGAAAAGTTGTAGAAAGATGAAAGCGAAACGAAGTATTTATTGTTCCATGTATGTCTTCCATTCACACCGGCTTTATGCGTATGGAACGATCCGAATTGATAAGAAGCATCCAGGTAATCGGAATAATCCCTGCGACTGACGAGCTGTACTGCTCCGCCCAAAGCATCTGCACCCAGCGAAACAGGTACTACTCCTTTGTATACCTCCATCCGGTCTATAATAACGGAGGGGATATTGTTCATAGCCAGCGCACTGCCCATGAATTCGAGGGGAATGCCGTCCAGGAAGTAACGCACCTGCTTTCCCGCGATCCCGTTGAGCGAAATGTTGGAGTTACTACCCAATCCTCCCTGCTGACGTACCCTTACACCCGACACGGTGCTTAATATATCAATAGCATGGATGCTTCTTGTGTGAAATTTCTTTACGTCAATGACGGATACGGAGAGCGGTTGTTGTTTGACAGGTCCAAGCCGGTCTGCTGTTATGGTAATTGCCTGTAGCTGTTTCGCCGCAGCCGTGTCCGTTGCGGCAGACCGGGTATCCCTTACCTGTGCAAATACCGGTAACGCACAAATGAACAGCATGATTATTGAAAAATATTTATGCATTTCTTTACAATCACATGGTGTAATAATGGTCAGATGGTTTCCAGGTAGAGCTTTTGCAGTTCATTTGCAGTAATATCTTTTGTAGAAATGGTATGCACCAGGCTACCCTGCTTCATAATGCCGATCCTTGTACCCACATTTACTGCATTGAAAATATCATGCGTAGCCATGAAGATTGTTTTGCCTCCGGCGGCTAATTCTTTGCATATTTTAGTAAAATCCGCTGTGGCTTTGGGGTCAAGACCTGATGTAGGCTCATCCATCAGGATCACATCTGCATTTTTTGCAAGCGCAATGGCGATGCCTACTTTCTGTCGCATGCCTTTGGAATAAGTGGAAAGCCTTTGACTATGCGCTTCCTGCTGAAGACCTACCCTGCTCAGAAAGCCTTCCAACATGGTGGCCGAATATTTAAAGCCAGACAGCTGGCTAAAAAAACCGAGGTTTTCCAATCCTGTAAGATTACCGTATAGCTGAACGATCTCAGGTATATAAGACAGGTATTTACTTGTTATATTATTGGTTTTCTGTACTTTCTCCTCGTTAACATAGATCTCGCCAGATGAAGCCTTTATAAAACCAAGCAACAAATTAATGGTGGTGGTTTTTCCTGCGCCATTTTGTCCCAGCAGGCAAAATATTTCGCCCCTATCTATGGTAAGATCAAGGCTGTTCAACGCTGTTTTATCGCCATACTTTTTTGTAAGCCCTTCGGTATGTATTACACTGCTCATTACTTACTTTTTTATTTTTAATGCAACTCAGTTGCAATGTAAAGAAAAAAAACAAATTATGCAACATAGTTGCAATAATGTAAAAAATTTTTACAATGTTATAGCCCGGAACGGTCATTATTCGTCGTGTTTTGGCAGCTGCAGCAAATACCATGAACAACAACTTCAGTATCCATTCCGGTAAAACCTTCCGGCAATTGAAAAACTGGTGCAGGAATAGATTCAAGGCAGGTAGCTTTACCGCATGCTGTACAAATAAAATGCAGGTGCTTTTTATGATCAGAAGATGCATACCTGACGTTTTTAATTGATAAGGTATAAAGCAACCTGCCCTTTATACCCGGCACCACATGGATGATCCCTTTTTGGAGAAACAGCTCCAGGGTTCTATACAGCGTAACCCTGTCAAAGCCTCCATTTAAAATAGCAGATAACTGCCGTTGGCTGAGCGCTTCCTCATGCTGTATAAAAGCAAGAAACAACGCGCGCCGTGCCGGGGTGATGTATATGCCTTTCTGTTTTAAATATGCAACTGCCTCCATCTGCATGATTATGATATTTATTATTGCAACATTGTTGCATTAATTATATTTTTGCATTTTAATTATTTATTTATGTCATTGAGAATACGACTTAATTACGACCGTCTTGGCATCTTTACTTCTGTGACCTGCGCTGTTCATTGTACCCTTTTGCCGATCTTCATCAGCAGCCTTCCTTTTTGGGGAATTGACCTCCTGGAAAACAAAGGCATTGAATGGAGCATGATCGGTTTGGCCTTTCTTTTCGGAACAGTCTCACTTTATCATGGCTATAAACAACATCATCATAAGCTGTTGCCCGCTTTTTTGTTTGGGGCAGGCTTCAGTTTTCTTTTATCAAATCAGGTTACCGGTGAACAATATATTTACCTCCTTATTCCTGTATCCGCCTTATGCATTATCAGCGCACATTCGCTGAATATTTTTTATTGCCGTAAAAGCAGAAAATGCGCCGTAACCCTGCCAGGTAATAAGCCATCCCACAGGTCTACTTAACTTCTTCTGCATCCCGGAAGATGTAAATAAAATCGTTCACATCGGCGTCATTGAGCTCCATCGTTCCTTTTACAGTCAGGTATTCGTCTGTTTTAAAGCGGCGCGGCTTTGTTTTGAATTTCAGGGAAACAACAGATTCGGGGCCGCTCTGCCCGCAAAAAAAACAGGCAGCGTAAGGATTGCGCGATATGGCATATAAGCCTTCCTTTATGTCAAGTGGTATCATAAACCCGGCAATGACCAGCTCCTTATTGTTTAATCGTTTCACGTTGAAACCAAATACCGGATAGAGAAAATCCATCTGGTAATCTTTATTAAATTTCCTGCGAAAAGTGACGCCTGCCAGCATCTCCCAGTCTATTTCCGTGGGCTTGTCTACCGGCATTTCCGGAGAAGTTCCAGGCTCATTCCGGCCTGCCGTATAACGGAATAGTAAAACATCTGCATGCTTTACTGCGGAAACAAACACAAAGCCATTTGCATTATTGAATCCGTGCCGGCATATTTTTGAAAAATCGCTGCAGGAAACACCCACGAGCAAACCTCCCCACAGCAGGTACCGTTTTATCTTATTCATGTGCCAGCGTTTTAGATATGTTGATAAACCATGCTTTTATTGCAGGTACGCCGGCTGCCAGCATGCCGAGCAGTAGCGTAAGGGTCAATAGCTGCATATCACCCGGTATCTTCAACACCCAGGGTTGTATGTCTAGGTGGTAACTACTTTCAAGGCTTCCTGACAATGCCCACAGGACCAGCCTGCTCAAGAATATCCCAGCAATAAATCCTGCAATACACAGCACCATACTCTCCCATACCAGCAGCTTTATAAGGTCAGCACGTCCTGCCCCCATTGTCCGCATCAGCGCCAGCTCATATTTCCTTTCTTTCAGTGAATTGAACAGGGATATAAAAATGCTCAATGCAGAGAGCCCCATGATCCCCCATCCCACATATTGTAATGTATCTATACCCATGCCCATGAGCGAAAACAAGCGGTTTATTTCAATAGCGGGCACTGCCGCCATCATATTGGTTTGCGCATTAATAATGCGGGGAAGCTGCACGTTTCCCATAGGATTGCGGAATTTCAAGAGCACTGCGGTCAGCTCTTTATCAGGATGATCATCGTCATCATGGTACGCTTCATCATGAGCAGCATTCTCAGTTGCTTTATGCTCGTGATGCCCCTCTGCATCTTCTTCATCGTGATGATGATGCTCATGTATCTTCCAGACACTTTCGATATTCCCTATCAAAAGGTTATCTGCCACTGTGCCGGAGGGTTGCAGTATACCTGTAATTGTATAGGCGTGGTCTTTATGCACTGCCCCATGTCCATCCACGCCATGTGTGCTGTAAAAACGGCTACCTGTCTGCAGGTGAAGTTTTTTTGCCAGTGAGTGGCCTGCTACCACTTCAAAATCTTTCTCATACAATTTACCTGACTGGATTTTTGCACCGTACTTTTCCAGGTAATCCTCTGTTGTTCCCACTATGCTATAACCTTTATACGAATCGCCATAGGCCAATGGTATCGCCTTTTCCACATAAGGATGATGTATCCATTTTTCTGCTTCCGCATATGTAATATTACCGGTGGGCGCATCTATATGGTAGATAGCAGACAGGATCAGCTGCAGGGGACTTCCTTTGGCGCCGATCACCATATCCACATCATGTATATTGCCGGTGAGTTGCTTTTCAAATTGTTCCTGCAACAATAACAGCATAGAAATAATTCCTACACTCACCGTCAGCAAAACCCAGCTTAACAATGTAGTAAGCGGTTTTTGCAACAGGTTCCTGGTAGCCAGTTTCAGGATCATGGCAATTGAATACTTTGGTGAAAAATATTTTTTAACCGTTGGTCGTGGGTTACAATTACCAATGCAGCTTTATGTGTAACAGACTGCTCCCGTAAAAGGCTGGCTACCTGCATGCAGTGTTCATCATCGAGACTGGAAGTAGGTTCATCAGCCAGTACCAGTCCCGGCTCATTGACCAGGGCCCTGGCAATAGAGACCCTTTGTTGCTGCCCCTGGCTGAGCGCCGGTGTTTTTTTTGCGGCGTGACCCGCGATGTTTAGCTGCTCCAGGAGCGCCATTGCCTTTCCGCTGTCTTTTTTACTACCGGACAGCCATTGGGCAAGCAACAGGTTTTCCAGTACATTCAACGATTGCACAAAATGCGACTGTTGGAAAATGATACCGATATTTTTACCACGGAAAACATCCATCTGTTTTCCACTCAGCGTCTCAATATGGGTACCGCTGACGTTTATATTACCTGATGAAGGCTGAAGGATACCTCCCAGCAAATGCAGGAGTGTAGTCTTTCCCTTACCGGAAGAACCCGTTACCAGCAGGGCTTCACCAGCACCGCAATGAATATCAGGGAAACAAAACGATGCCTCGGGTGCATACGAAAAACGAATATCACGTGTGTATAACATGTGCTGATTGCTTTACTTCCATACCCGCCGCTTCCAACATCAGGTAATGCAGGTCTGTGTTTTTTACAAATGGTTTCAGCCATTCGCTTCCCGGCCCGTACATGGCAAGCTCCACATAATCACCTGAATGATCCATACTTATCCAGCCTACGGCATTATGCTTTTTCTGTATCTCCGAATAAAACTTAAAAGGCAGCTTTTTATAATTGTACAGGCCTTCTTCCTTTTCAATTCCCTTATAAAAGCTCAGCAGATGCCTGGCTTCCTCATCTGCAAGACGGATCTTGTTGACTTCATATACCCAGTCTTTGGTTTGTTGTAAATTGAAATCAGGCTTTATTCCATTTAATAAGTATTCGTTGGTATACCTGTATTGGGAAATGCTATTGAACTTTTTCGTTGCATCTGCATCGTAGATGGTTCCCGGGTTGGCATTTCCATGATCCGTGGTAATGATCACCAGCGTATTCCCGTCTTTTTCTGCAAACGCCATCGCTACCTTTATCGCCTCATCAAAAGCCAGTTGATCGTGAATTAATCCTGCAATATCATTGGCATGAGCTGCCCAATCTACCTTTCCGGCTTCTACCTGGAGCACAAATCCATTTGTATGGTCTTTCAGGTGATCAATGGCCACAGTGGTCATTTCTGCGAGTGTGGGGGTATTTTGCAAACCTGCATTGTTGATCCTGTCTATTGAATAGGGTAAGGCACCCGTACCGAAAACACCCAGCAACGGTTTGTTTTTTTGAATATTCCTCAAGCCCGGCCCGTCTTTAATAACCTGATATCCTTTTTGCTCGTATACTTTATACAGGTCCTTTTTGTCTGCTCTTTTATCGGGATTGAAAAACTCATCTCCCCCACCCATCAAAATATCCAATCCAATCTCCGCATAGGTGGCTGCGATATCCGGTTCGGCATTCCGCTTGGCTGCATTTACACAAAAGCCCGCGGGGGTTGCATGGGTGATCGTAACAGTAGTAACACAACCCGCTTTTTTGCCCGCCTTCTTAAATTTTTGCCAGACCGGCAAATGGAAAGCTCCGTCAGCGCCTATGTTCAACACACCGTTTTTTACCCTTATTCCACCACCAAAGGCTGAGCTGGCGGCAGCAGAATCTGTGACAATAGAGCTTGCCGACGCCGTATCCATCAAAGCCCTGCCCAATTTTTGTTCCTGGTATAATTTCATCCAGTTACTTTTCCTGCCAAGAATTTGCTGAGCGTACAGATCCGCCATAGCCAGGGTTCCTGTGCTCATGCCATCACTTATCAAGAAGATAATATTCTTTGCATACCTGCCGGAAAAATGATCATTCCGTTCGTGGCCCGGCGCAACGAGCGATGATGACCCGAAAAGGCCGGTACCGGCCACCGTTAGGGATGCATTTTTAAAAAACGACCTCCGTTTCACGATATTCCAGATTAATGAGTAAGATAAATGTTGGGGTATTTTAGTAACTGCTGCTGTTTATAAGTACGACTTCCGTTTTATCAGCAACCAGCCACCCGGCAGGCATATGCGTGTATACAGCCCGGAATATCCAAAAGCGTTCCTGGTTTCCGATGGTATATCAAATGCAACCAGCGTGGGCAAAGAAAACAGTTCCCTGCTGGCGGGGAGGCCCGCGGTCGCTTAATAGCCGGAGAAAGCCGTTAAAGTGATACCAGGAAGAAAAGCCATCCTTATATACCGTAGTCGCACCGGCAGCCGTTCCTGTAATAAAAAAGGGAGCAACAGGAAGTCCTGTAAGCTGAAAAGAGCAAAGCTCACAATCGTGACGATCATCCGTCCATACGCCGGTTGCCTTTTCCACCCTGCTTTCACCATTGCCATTATGCCGGTGAATATGTGTATGAATACTTTTGAGCGCTATAAAATGAACGAGAACAAGGAACAAAAAAGTCCCGGTGATCCTTCTTGCAAGTATATTATTCAATATGCGCACCAGCCAAAGTTAGTAAATTTTGGGATAATTGCAACTTAGTTGCATAATTTGTTTTTTAATTTATTTGCCTAATCGCTAATAGTTGGTCATTCTAGAACAGAACTACCTAGGCCCTATCTTCCTGCCCGCTCAGTTACAAACCGGGAAAATATTTTTCACAAACAGCATCGATCTTAGCCAGCTGCCCCGGCGACAATTTTTCTTTCTCCAACAGGCAACCTGTATACGCCATAACACCTTCACGCCGTAACATTTCATGAATACCTGCAATGCAACCGTGAAAATTATGCGCCACGTCAAATACTGCTGCGTTGGCATCGGTGATCTCAATGCCCTTTGCCAACATATTTTCAACACCGGCAAAACCGTTATTGATGCAATGTTTCACTTCCTGTAAAGTATTCACCGCATGGGCCGTACAAAACGCCCAATGCCCTAAAAGACCACCGACAAAAGTCTTTTCCACCGTTTTTCCATCCACCATAAACCGATAAGGTGTAAGAAGATCGGCGACAATATTATCGTCATTGCCGGTATACAAGGCAATTTCATCTTTTCTCGAAGAATAACACACTGCCTTTACCACATCGATCGTGTGATACCTGTTGAATGCCGCGATCTTGATCGCGTATACCCCCTGTATCTCTGCAAATTGCTTCCAGAAATCATAACTCAGCACCCTCCCTCCTACAGCCGGTTGCAAATAAAAGCCAAATACCGGGATAACGGATGCGACCGCTTTCACTCTTTCCAGCAATACATCTTCCGTATAATGAGATAAGCCACCCATGCTCAGCAGCCCCATATGATAACCATATTTCCGTGCAGCTTCTGCCTCTGCAACCGCCTGGCTGGTTTCCCCACAAATACCGGCTACTTTTAAAAATGGGCTTTCCAAAGGAGCAGAATCAATTTCTTCCGCAACAATCCTTAGTACCGGCTCCAGCAACTGAAACTCCTTATAACGTATTTCGAACTGTGTGGTGTGAACCCCTACCGCCACCCCTCCTGCACCACTGTTGATATAATAACGGGTGAGCGCTCGCTGCCCGGGCTCATCGATCTGTTTCGAATCTTTTTGCAAAACCAGCGGGTGCGCCGGGATAACGGTGCCACTGTATAAAAGCCTGGTTATTGCAGCAGACAAACCGGTTTGTGTATACTTAGTAGTTTCCATCTCTTTCCTGAAAATGTGTTGGTTTATTTATGGTTGCTCCTTCGTTTCTTATCCAATCACCGATCATTTCCATCATCACTTTAAGCGAAGTAGAGGGGTATCCGAATCGTTTAAAGCTTTCCGCCGCATTGCTGAGCAATGCTGTTGACGACTCCTGCCCGGTGAAAACGGGTTTCTTATCAAAAAAATCACCATACCACGTTGCTATCCAGCGAACGGAAACTGTTTCGGGGCCTGTAATATTCAGTATAGTAGAAGGTGTGGAGCAATGCAATAAGCTCCTGATAGCAAATTCATTGGCATCCGCCTGCCATATCACATTCACATTGCCCATGGTAAGGTCAATAGCCCTGCCTTCCCATACAGAACGGGCAATTTCCAGCAATACGCCATATTTCACATCGTTCGCGTAGTTCAACCGGTAAATAAGGAGGGGCGTATTATACTTTCCTGAGAAGTATTGAAATATTCTTTCCCGGCCGAGACATGACTGGCCATATTCCCCTGCCGGCTGAGGGGGTAATTGCTCTGTTGCTCCGCCACTATCCGTTTCCGTTAGCGGGTATACATTTCCTGTAGAAAAGACCACGATCCTGGAATCTTTATAATATTCTGCCACGCGGGATGGCAGGAAGGTATTCATCGCCCATGTAAAAGGCTCATTCCCTTTTGTGCCAAACTTTGTACCTGCCAGGTAAAGCACATTTTTCACTTTGGGAAAGGTTGCCCATACCTTATCATCCAGCAGGTCGGCTTTAATGGTTTGTATACCTTCGTCCTCCAGTTCCTGTTGTAGTCCCGGTTCTGAAAACCTGGCGACACCTGTTACTTTTTTTTCTATCCCGGCCCTGACAATCGCCGCTTTACAAAGCCGGGCAAGGTCCGGTCCCATTTTACCCCCCACGCCTAATATGATGATATCGCCATCTATGGCGGTTATATCTCTTATCAGCTTTTCGGAAGGCTGCAAGAGAGCGATATACTTTTGTAACAGGTCAGTCATATATTATTTTAAAAAACGCTTTTAAATTAAATAAGGCTATTACAGGTGCATTTCAAGCTTTCGTTCTTTACAAATCTATCACTCAGTGAGACACCAGCCGGTAGCAGGCGCTACAGGTGGGTGTCACCACCATGGTCGTCAATTTAAGCCTGAAGGGCTTACATATGAATAGCCCCCAACGAAGTTGGGAGGCAAATATCAAGGTTTTTGTTGAACCCCGAATGGGGTTCAATGTAAGCCTTGAACTTACCACCGGTACAACCGGTGGTTATTCAAATTAAACCCCTTCGGGGTATTTTACAGATCGTATTCCTAAAGTTGACGGCTATGGTGTCACCACCCGCCTGAAAAATTTGAACTTTTATTACGGCATCTGCTTATCTCCGATTTTACCGCAATGAGAATCGTTTTCGCCGAAGGTAAATGCGTCCATTATTGCCATTATACATTAACAGGATTATATGCAAGCTTATATAAGCGGAGGCATTAATTTTCGGGTACGTACCCAACCCTAACCAAATTTAAAAGTAAGCAGGTATTTAACAAAATAATTTTCATACCTGATAATAAGCGTAATTCTCCTTTGTCACAATATCAATCGGCATATGGTACACCTCCGGAACCCTACGATTCAATATAAGATGGTGATAGAGTGCCATAATACCCCGGTAGCCCTGCTCCTGCGGCTTCTGGCAGATCAGGAAATCTATTAAGCCATTCTTAAGATAATCAATGCTGGAAGGTATAAGATCATAACCAATGATTTTTATACGCTTGATATGATTTCTTTCCAGGCATTTAGCCACGCTTACCACGCGGGAATTGGTAACGAATAGCAAACCAATGCGAGGGTTTTTTGTCAATACTTCCAGGATCTTCTTTTCAATTGTTTTCTCGTTTACATTGGTAATATCAGCCTTTAAAATTTCGTTCCTGATCTTATAACGCGCAAAGTAAGACCGTACCCCCTCTTCTTTACGCAACAGCCGGTTATGCCTGGTATTTTTAATTTCCCGGGAAATATTGATGATCAGAACCTGGTCACGGGGTTTTACAAGATAGCTGATCAGCTGACCACCGAGATACCCGCTCGCAAACAGGTCGGGCCCTATATAGGAAAGGCTTTTCTGATCAGGAATATCGGAATTGATGAATACATATGGAATGTTCCTGGCTTCACATGCGCGGGTGAATGTTATGGATTCTTCAATAAAGAAAGGTGCCAGCAGCACACCATCAAATTTTCCTTTCAAAATTTTATCCGAGCTTTTAAGAAAGGAGTCCTTATCATTCTGATCAAAGAAAAAGGTGGTAACCCCCACTCCCATTGATTTTATTTCTTCTGACGCCAGCTTTATGCCACTGGCAGGACCTTCCCAGAAAAAGCCCGATTCTTCATTGATCTCCGGGATCAGCACTGCAAAATGATACGCTTTCATGGAAGCAAGCCTTCTGCCGATAATATTAGGCTGGTAATTCATTTCATCAATTACCTTCTTCACCTTTTCCAGTGTTTTTTTGGAAACACCCGGTCTGCCATGAATTACCCTGTCTACAGTTGCCAGCGCAACATTCGCTCTACGCGCTATTTCCTTTACGCCGGTTGGGGTAGATTTTCTGGCTTTGGCCATATTGCTCTTTTACGGTAACAAAACGATCAAATTTAATGCTGTTTCGGGTATGCCTCCAATTTTTAAAGATTCATCCTTTTAACGCTGAAAAATATTCTTCTGCCGGATATTTTCAGGCAAAATGCCCCGGCCGGAACAGGTTTTCGTTTACCCCAATTCCGGTCCGCATATAGCAAACATATGGCTGCTGACGCCGGGAAAAGGGTTTCCTCCTTTGTACATTCTTGTAAAATAACGTTGTGTGTTGAATCCGGCGGCAGTTAATGAATACATCAATTCCTCCTTATCGCATAACACATCTATAACAACCGGTCTTCCTGTAAGCTTGTCCAGCGCATGCATTAGAAGTAAATGGGCGCCTGACTGGGTAAGGGCTGTTACAGGACCTATGTGGTGGTATTTGCTTCCGTCTCTTCCCAAGGCAAACCCCGTAATTCGGCCATTCCTTACCAATACCCATGCCTTATGCGGACAGACCTTTATCAGCATTTCAATTAGCGGCGCCCGGTTTACACCAAAAACGGCTTCGTCCAGGGTTACGATCCCGGGAATATGTTCCGGCCGGACCGGTTCCGGTAAAACCTCATCGCCGGGAACAGCTATATCAGGGAGCGCTGTATGCACCATTCTTGCAATACGGTATTCATTTTTGAAGCCAAATTTTGTATACACCTGCTGTCCCTGGGGTGTGGCATCGAGCTTAATGGAAGAGAAGGATCTCAACTTTCCGAAAACATGGTCAAGCAGTAATTTGCTGAGCCCCCTCCCTCTGTATGTTTTTTTTACCAGCACCATTCCAATCCAGGCAAGCCGGTTTGAATAATGAATAGACGTGGTTGTTGCAACGATCTCTTTTTCGCACACAGCAGCCACACAAATGCTTCCCGGATATGTTATTAAAAACTCCCAGTCGCTTGCCGTTTGGTTCCAGCCTTCCGCAGCAGACAGGCTTAATGCAGCCACGGCGTCTTCCGCCCGCATGACGCTTATTGTAATATCGTTATCTTTCATGGAACGATGCAGGTTATAGTGCAATCCTTTAAAACCTCAAAAGATTCATAATGCTTTCTCCGATACGCCGGCTCCCCAACACACGTCATCAGTGCAATATGAAACCTCCGGGGAAGAACCGTGCCAGCTGGCATTGAATAGTTTCAAAACCGGGTACGTAACCGATGATTTCAAATGTATAATAAATATTTATAAAAGAATAAAGAAAAATATGTTTACTCTTCAGCTATCAGCCACTTATAGTATCCGGTATAGATGCTTCCTGCGTCGGCATGACAAGCTGTGGAGCCTGGTTCAGCAATAGTGTAACTGTTCGGCATTAGTACCATCGTTCAATTCATATTCCACAGTCTGTCATTCCGGGGAACGGGGAATCTGTTTTACCTAAGGTAACCTGATACAGCATGATCCCCATAATGTAAATAATAGAAACCCTGCAACGATAGATGCCTCCTGCGTCGGCATGACAAGCTGTGGAGCCTAGTTCAACGATAGTGTAACTGTTCGGCACTAGTACCATCGTTCAATTCATATTCTACAGTCTGTCATTCCGGGGAACGGGGAATCTGTTTTACCTAAGGTAACCTGATACAGCATGATCCCCATAATGTAAATAATAGAAACCCTGCAACGATAGATGCCTCCTGCGCCGGCATGACTACTGTGGGGCCTGGTTCAGCAACAGTGCAACTGTTCGGCACTAGTACCATCGTTCAACTCATATTCCACAGTCTGTCATTCCGGGGAACGGGGAATCTGTTTTACCTAAGGTAACCTGATACAGCATGATCCCCATAATGTAAATAGAAACACTCTGCAACGATAGACGCCTCCTTCGTCGGCATGACAAGCTGTGGAGCCTGGTTCAGCAATAGTGCAACTGTTCGGCATTAGTACTATCGTTCAATTCATATTTCACAGTCTGTCATTCCGAGGTACGAGGAATCTGTTTTAACTAAGGTAACCTGATACAGCACGGACCTTCATATGTAAATAGAAACACCCTGCAACGATAGATGCCTCCTGCATCGGCATAACAAGCTGTGGAGCCTGGTTCAGCAATAGTGCAACTGTTCGGCACTAGTACCATCGTTCAACTCATATTCCACAGTCTGTCGGTCCGGGGAATGAGAAATCTGTTTTACCTAAGGTAACCTGATACAGCATGATCCCCATAATGTAAATAATAGAAACCCTGCAACGATAGATGCCTCCTGCGTCGGCATGACAAGCTGTGGGGCCTGGTTCAGCAATAGTACAACTATTCGGCATTAGTACTATCGTTCAATTCATATTCTCCAGTCTGTCATTCCGGGGAACGAGAAATCTGTTTCCCTAAGGTAACCTGATACAGCACGGACCTTCATATGTAAATAGAAACACCCTGCAACGATAGATGCCTCCTGCGCCGGCATGACAAGCTGTGGGGCCTGGTTCAGCAATAGTACAACTATTCGGCATTAGTACTATCGTTCAATTCATATTCTCCAGCCTGTCATTCCGGGGAATGGGGAATCTGTTTTACCTAAGGTAACCTGATACAGCACGGACCTTCATATGTAAATAGAAACACCCTGCAACGATAGATGCCTCCTGCGTCGGCATGACAAGCTGTGGGGCTTGGTTCAGCAATAGTGCAACTGTTCGGCACTAGTACTATCGTTCAATTCATATTCTACAGTCTGTCATTCCGGGGTACAGACCGGTCTTCTTTATATTTCCGTTGCCATGGCAGGATCGCTTATGCCATGCCGTTGGGTCTCCACCCTCCCTGCAAAACGGTACAGAAATCCATCCTCCGTTCTGACAGAAAAATCGTACCAGTTGCCGCTGCTGCCCAACAACCAGGCTTTACTTTTCTTTTTTCCAGCTCCCAGCTTTATCAACCAGGGACCTTTATCCTTATGCTGATACGCGTTTGCAGTAATGGTGATGTTAACAGCATGACCGGCCGGATTATACACGACTGCCGAAATGGAGCCTTTTACGTAATCATATGCTAATGTAACCTCCGGTTCGTGGTTTTGAATGCTACCGGAAAACTTATGAAAATAACCATTCGGGCCATATACTTCAAGATCATACGTTCCATCGGTTGCTGCAGTATCCCATTCATCGCTCAACATTTTGCCGGCTTCTACGGTATAACGCCTGGGTATTTTTTGCAGATGATTCATATCATAAACATGATACACAGCCCCCGCAGCACCTTTGTTTTCGAATACCAGTCTTACTTTATTTTCACCTTTCAATACTTTGCAATGCGTATACAAACGATAGGGAAGCTTTCTGGAATACCTGATCCCCTTTTCCTGGTATAGCGGCGAAGGCGTATCAGGCGCCAGGGCCTTTGGCAATTTTTGGGAAGCTTCATCCAAAGCTGCATGATCGGAGGTTGCAGGCATTGGAGGGATTACAGGATCATTGGGCGTTTCAAAATCAAAAGCAGAGGTCAGGTCGCTGCAAACCGCCCGGTGCCAGGGACTGATAGCCGGTATAACCACTCCAAAACGTTTTTCTATAAACTGTCCAACAGATGTATGATCTGCTACTTCTGAATTTACCCAGCCGCCTTTGCTCCAGGGAGAAATGATATACATGGGCACACGCGGTCCCAGCCCCCAGGGGCGTATGTTCCCTGTAATAGTATCTCTTTTATCCTGGTAGATCCTTTTGCTGTTGGCACCCCAATGAATATTGCGAAATTCGTCTGTTCCCTTATCGTTATGAAAATACATACCCTGCAGGTCAAGCGTGGATTTACCAGCCAACGTACCATCAAGGTTATAAGAAGGTACCGCAGGGG
>Ga0222419_100878_pt1 | contig 15499 bp, 11 predicted proteins | sample 1B20Ametagenome_FD_182474 | JGI IMG/M metagenome (GOLD analysis project Ga0222419, IMG submission 182474) | Enriched microbial communities from leaf-cutter ant dump, University of Wisconsin, Madison, United States - 1B20A (version 2) | ecosystem: Environmental > Terrestrial > Nest > Insects nest... | reverse complement strand
CGCGGGGCACTGGCGATCGGGGCAGTCCTTCTGGAACTCGATCCTCGCGTTCCGCTCCGTCCGCGCCAGCGACGGGCGGCTCGAAGAGGAAGCCCGCGCCACCCTCGCCGCCCTCGGGCTCGACCATCTCTCCGACAAGCGCGTGCACGAGCTCCCCTACGGCCAGCAGCGCCTGATCGAGATCGCCAAGGCGCTCATGACGGGGGCGCAGACGCTGCTGCTCGACGAGCCGGCCGCGGGCCTGCATCCCGACGAGGCCCTCGCGCTGCGGGGGATCCTCGCCGCACTCCGAGAGCGAGGGACCACGATCCTGCTCGTCGAGCACAACATGCCGTTCGTCCTCTCCATCGCCGACCACGTCGTGGTGCTGGAGTTCGGGCACAAGATCGCCGACGGCACGGCTGCGGAGATCTCGAAGGATCAGCGGGTCATCGACTCGTATCTCGGCAAGGAGGACGACGTTGCTTGAGACCACAGGACTGCGAGCCGGATACGGTCGTGGACCCGACGTGCTGCTCGACGCGCGGCTGCGCATCGGCGCGGGGGAGATCGTGGCGATGATCGGCCTCAACGGCGCCGGCAAGTCGACGATCGCGCGCACCATCGCCGGCATCCTTCCCGCCCGGCGTGGGACGGTCGCCTTCGACGGAGACGACATCACCGCGCTCTCCACCGACGAGCGCGCTCGGCGCGGACTCCTGCTCGTCCCCGAGGGCCGGGAGCTGTGCACGACGATGTCGGTGCAGGAGAACCTCACGCTCGGCACGGTGCCGCTGCCCCGCGCCGACCGCAGGCGCCGCGGCGCCGAGAACCTCGAGCTCGTCTACTCGCTCTTCCCGATCCTCGAGGAGAAGGCGAAGCAGGATGCCGGAAGCCTCTCCGGCGGTCAGCAGCAGATGGTCGCGGTCGGGCGGGCTCTCATGGGGTCGCCGCGGCTGCTCATCCTCGACGAGCCGTCGCTCGGTCTCGCGCCCCTCCTCGTCAAGGAGATCTTCGAGGTCGTCGCACGGCTCAACCGCGACGGGCTGAGCGTGCTGGTCGCCGAGCAGAACGCCGCGCTGGCGATCTCGCACAGCGATCGGGCGTACCACATCGAGCTCGGCGAGGTCGCCGAGACCGACGGGGAGGCGGAGCAGCGCTCTCTGCTGCGCGGGGGGACTCTCGGCGCCGACGGCGCCGAGACGCCGGCGCTCGATCTCCCCGACTACCGGGCCATGGGCCGCAGAGCATTGCGCAGCGGGTAGCCGAGCCCCGCGATCGCAGCCCGTGGCGCCGCTTCGGGCTGCTGCGCAGACCCCGACGACAAGACATCCAGTGCGGAACGAGAAGGACCAGGAAGAACATGATCCAGGCGAACATGGTGATCGACGGCAGGGAGGTGCCGGCATCCGACGGTGAGACCACCGGGGCGATCAACCCCTTCGACGGGCGGGCGTGGGGGAGCATCCCCGTCGCGACGGCGGCGGACGTGGACGCGGCGGTCGCCGCCGCACGCGCGGCCTTCCCCGCCTGGCGGGCCACCCCCGGCGTCGAACGGGCGCGCCTGCTGTACAGGCTCGCGGATGCCGTGGAGCAGCATGCCGACCGCCTCGCCGTGTGGGAGACCACCGACAACGGCAAGGTGATCAGGGAGACCCGGCCGCAGATGTCGTTCGTCGCCCGCAACCTGCGCTTCTTCGCGGGCTACGCCGACAAGCTCTACGGGCGGACGATCCCTCTCGACAACCCCGCGATCTTCGACTACACGGTGCGCCGCCCGCGCGGCGTGTGCGCGCTGATCACCGCGTGGAACAGCCCGCTCGCGCTCCTCGCGAACAAGCTGCCGCCGGCGCTCGCCGCCGGCAACACGGTGGTCGTCAAGCCGAGCGAGCACGCGTCGATCACCACGACCGAGCTCGCGCGCCTCGCGATCGAGGTCGGATTCCCGCCGGGGGTGATCAACGTCATCACGGGCGCGGGGGAGACCGGCGACCTGCTCACGCGCCACCGCGACATCGACATGATCAGCCTCACCGGCGGCGGGACCGTCGGGCGCCGCATCGCCGCCAACGCGGCCGAGCGGCTGATCCCCGTCAGCCTCGAGCTCGGCGGCAAGTCGCCGAACATCGTCTTCGCCGACGCCGATGTCGACCGCGCGGTGCAGGGCGCCGTCGCCGGCATCTTCGGAGCGGCGGGACAGACGTGCGTCGCCGGATCCCGCCTGCTCGTCGAGCGGTCCGTGTACGCCCGGGTCCGCGACGCCGTGGCCGAGCGGGCGCAGCGCGTGGTCCTCGGGGATCCTCGTGACGCGTCGACCGAGATGGGGCCGGTCGCGAACCGCCCGCAGTTCGATCGCATCCTCGCCCTCATCGACCAGGCGAAGGCCGCCGGCGCGCACCTGGCGACCGGCGGCGACCGGGCCAGGGGCGCCGGTCTCGACGACGGCTTCTACATCCAGCCGACGGTCTTCGCCGACGTCGACCCCGCGAGCGACCTCGCACAGCAGGAGGTGTTCGGCCCCGTGCTCTCGGTCATCCCGTTCGACGACGAGGCCGAGGCGGTGCGCATCGCCAACGGCACCGAGTACGGCCTGGCCGCCGGCGTCTGGACGGGCGACGTCTCGCGATCGTTCCGCATGACCGAGGCGCTCGACGCCGGGGTCGTGTGGGTGAACACCTATCGCACCTCCGCCGCCCAGGCCCCCTTCGGCGGCACCAAGCAGAGCGGCTACGGACGTGAGCGGGGCGCCGAGGCGCTCGACGACTACACGTTCGTCAAGAACGTGATGGTCGACACGTCCGCCGAGGAACGCGACCCCTTCGTCATCCGCACCTGACCGCGGAGACCCCGGACCTTCTCATCCCTAAGGAGCAACCATGTCTGAACACCACTACGACGTCATCGTCGCCGGAGGCGGCAACGCCGCCCTGACCGCCGCCCTCGCCGCGCACGACGCGGGCGCCCGCGTGCTCGTGCTCGAGGCGGCCGGCCGCGACCTGCGCGGAGGGAACAGCCGGTTCACCGGCGCGATCTTCCGCGTCACGCACGAGGGGCTCGATTCGCTCAAGCCCATCCTCGATCCCTCGAACGAGCAGTGGTATCCGCGCGTGTCCGTCGCCCCGTACACGCCCGAGGACTACCACGCCGACTGGAACCGCACCTCGGAGGGGCGGCAGGACGCCGAGCTCGTGAAGATCACCATCGACAGGTCTTTCGAGACCGTGCAGTGGATGCATTCCAAGGGCGTCAAGTGGGAGCTCACCGCCAACAAGCTCGTCGACCCGTCGAAGGTCGACGACGGCACCACCATCGCGCTCGCCCCCGGTGGGGCGCTGCGCACGCTGCACGAGGGCGTGGGGCTCGTCGACGACCTGTACGCCGCGGTCGAGGCGACCGACATCGAGGTCTGGTACGACTCTCCGGCGCACGACCTCATAGCGACCGGATCGACAGTGCACGGCATCCGCGTCCGCCGCGCCGACGAGTTCGTCGACGTCTACGGCACCGTGGTCCTCGGATGCGGCGGCTTCGAGTCCAACCCCGAGATGCGGCTGCGCTACCTCGGCCCCGGCTGGGATCTCGTCAAGGTCCGCGGCACCCGCTTCAACATGGGGCAGATGCACAACAAGGCCATCGCGGCCGGCGCCCAGGCCGTCGGGCACTGGGGCGGCGCGCACGCGGTGCCGATCGACGCGGCGGCCCCCGCCGTCGGCGACCTGCGCATCACCGACAAGATGAGCCGGTACTCGTACCCGTACGCGCTGCTGGTCAACCGCGACGGACGGCGGTTCATCGACGAGGGCGAGGACAACGTCTTCCTCACCTACGCCAAGACGGGATGGGCCGTGCGCGCGCAGCCGGGCGGCATCGCGTACCAGATCTTCGACCAGAAGACCGCGCACCTGCTCGAGCCTCGCTACTCGACGGGAACCCCGATCGTCGCCGACACGCTCGAGGAGCTCGCCGACGAGCTGGGCGTCAACCGCCGCGGACTGCTGCAGACGGTCGCCGACTTCAACGCGTCGGTCGCGGACGACGCCGAGGACCGCGCAGACCCCTTCCGGCTCGACGGCGTGTCCGCCGAGCCCGCAGGCCAGCCGGCCAAGTCGAACTGGGCCCGCACCATCGAGCAGGGGCCCTTCGTCTGCTATCCCGTCATGTGCGGCATCACCTTCACCTACGGCGGGATCAGGATCGACGGCGAGGCGCGGGTCGTGACCCAGGAGGGCCGGCCGATGACCGGCCTGTACGCGACGGGCGAGATCACCGGCGGCTTCTTCTTCCACAACTACGGAGCGGGCGCCGGCCTCGTCCGCGGCGCGGTGTTCGGCCGCATCGCGGGGGCGAACGCCGCGGCCGAGGCCAAGGCCGCCCTTGAGACGACGGCCGCGCGATGAGCACGGCGGGCGCCCTCGAGCGCATCGGATTCATCGGGCTGGGCGTCATGGGATCGGGGCAGGCGTCCAACCTCGTCCGCAAGAGCGGCCTGCCCGTCGCCGTGTTCGACATGTCCCGGGATGCCGTGGAGCGCATGGCCGCGGTCGGCGCAGAGCCGGCGGAGTCCATCGCCGAGGTCGCCGCACGCAGCGACGTGGTGTTCCTCTCCCTGCCCGGCGGCCCCCAGGTGGAGGCCGTCGTGCTCGGCGTGGACGGCGTGCTGGCGAACGTCCGGCCGGGCACGATCGTCGTCGACCTGTCGACCATCCCCGTCGGGGCGGCCCAGCGCGTCGGCGCGGCCGCGATCGAGCGGGGAGCGGCATTCGTCGACGCACCCGTCGCCCGCACCAGGCAGGCGGCGATCGACGGCACGCTGAGCATCACGGCCGGCGGCGACCCCGAGGCGTTCGCCCGCGTCGAGCCGCTGCTGCGGACCATGGCGTCGGACGTGATCCACTGCGGTCCGAACGGGGCCGGCGCCCTGATCAAGCTCGTCAACAACATGGTCGTGTTCGAGACGGTCGTGGCGCTCGCCGAGGCGCTCACGCTGATCCGCCGGTCGGGGCTCGTCGACCCCGAGCTCGCCTGGAAGGCGCTAGGTCAGGGCTCCGCCGCGAGCTTCACGCTCGAGAACCACGGGCGCAAGGCGCTGCTGCCCGACGTGCACGGCGAGGGCATCTTCCCCGCGGAGTACATGCACAAGGACATCGGCTACGCGCTGGCCCTCGCCGAGCAGCTCGACATCACCCTGCCGGCCGCGACGCTCGCGCGCGGTCTGCTGGGCCGTACGATCGACGGGGGATACGGCAAGGCGTACCACACGGCGGTGGTGCGGGTGATCGAAGGCGAGATCTGATGACAGAGCCCACCGTCCACGAGATCTACGGGGTCAAGTTCGGCCAGAACCTCACGGGTGTGCGCGGCCACTACTTCCTCGGGGCAGACGGCGATCCCCATGATGAGCCGATGCGGCTGGACTACTACGTGTGGGTCATCCGCTCCGCGGATCAGGACATCGTGGTAGACGCGGGCTTCACCGCCGAGACCAACCGCACCCGTCAGCGCGACCACTGGGAGGACCCGAGCCGGGCCCTCACACGGATCGGCGTCGACGCCGCCGAGGTGCCCGTCGTGATCCTCTCGCACCTGCACTACGACCACTGCGGAGACGTCGACGCGTTCTCGGCGGCGACCTTCGTCGTGCAGGAGGAGGAGATGGCCTTCTGGACCGGGCGCTTCGCCCCCAGGGGGGAGTTCGTGCGCAACATCGAGGTGCCCGACATCCAGCGCATGGTGCGGCTCAACTTCGAAGGGCGCGTGCGCATGGTCGACGGGGTGCACGAGGTCGCGGACGGCGTGTGGGTGCAGAAGGTGGGCGGTCACACCCCGGGCATGCAGGCCGTGTTCGTGCGGACCGCTCAGGGCATCGTCGTGCTCGCATCCGACTCCTCGCACTTCTTCGAGAACGTCGAGGAGGACAAGCCCTTCGCCGTGCACGCCGACGTCATCGGCATGTACCGCGCCTTCGACACGATGAGGCAGGCGGCCACATCGGGGCTGGTCATCGCCGGGCACGATCCGCTGATCGCCGAGCGGTTCCCCGCCGTCCCCGGACAGGAAGGGCACGTCGTCCGCATCGCGTGACGGCCGCACCATGGCAGAGACACCCTCCCTCCCCGCCGTCTACATGCGCGGCGGCACCAGCAAAGGCGTGTTCCTGCACGCCGCGGACGTGCCGCCGGCCGGCCCCGAGCGCGACCGCCTGCTGCTGGCCATCATGGGCAGCCCCGACCCGCTGCAGATCGACGGCATGGGCGGCACGGTCTCCAGCACCAGCAAGGTCGTCATCGTCGAAGCAGGGCCAGCGGATGCCGTCACCTACTGGTTCGGGCAGGTCGGCATCGACCGGCCCCGCGTCGACTGGGCGGGCAACTGCGGCAACCTCACCACCGCGGTCGCGCCGTTCGCCATCCAGGAGGGGCTCGTCCCGGCGGCGGACGGGGTGACGCGCGTGCGGCTCGTGAACGCCAACACGGGCGTCGAGATCCACGCCGACGTCCCCACCCCGGGAGGTCGCGTCGCGACCACCGGCGACCTCGCGATCGCCGGGGTGCCGGGAACGGGCTCGCCGGTCGTGACACGGTATCTCGACCCCGCCGGCGGGGTGCTCGGCGCGCTCCTGCCGCTCGGGGGCGCGCGCACCGAGATCCTGCTGCCGGACGGCGCCGTGACCGTGTCGGTCGTCGACGCCGGCCACCCGAACGCGTTCGCCCGGATCGAAGACGTCGCTCCCGGGGCGATCGGCCGGTCCGTGGCCGAGCTCAACGCCGATGCCGGCTTCCTCGCGAAGGCCGAGCGGCTGCGCGCCGCGGTCTCCGTCGCCGTCGGCGCCGCCGGCGACCCCGAGGAGGCGACGGCATCCGCTCCCGCGGTGCCGCGCCTCGTGCTCGTCGGCCCTGGCGACGCGGCGGCGGACGTGTCGATCATCGCGTTCTCGATGGGCGTCGTGCACAGAGGGTTGCCGATGACCGGGGCGCTGTGCCTCGCCGCCGCGGCGTCGGTCGACGGCACCGTCGTCGCCGAGGCGGCCGGCGGGGCCAGACGGGGCCTGCGCATCCGGCATCCGCTGGGCGTCACCGAGGCTCTCGTGGAGACCGACGAGGATGCCGGCACGATCCGCTCCCTCGGCGTGGTCCGCACGGCGCGACGGCTGATGGACGGACGGGTGTATCCCTACGAATACTGAGTCGGCGAGCGGGGCGGGCGGATGGCTGTGGCGGCCGTTGCTCGGTGCGACCCTCAGCCAGATCGCGCTGGGGGCGGCGAGGCCGTCGGCCAGCTACGCCGGACTCGCGCTGGGCGCCGACGCCGCTGTGATCGGGCTGATCGCGGCATCCTTCGCGGTGCTCCCGATGCTCGTGGCGCTTCCGATCGGCGCGGTCGCGGGGCGCATCGCTCGCATCGGGGTGGTGCCGGCGGCCTCGTCGGCGCTGCTGGTCGCCGGGTGCGCCCTCGGGGCTCTGGCGACCTCGATCCCGCTGCTGCTGCTCGCCTGCGCAGTGATCGGGGTGGCCAACCTCGGGCTGCTGATCGGAGCGCAAGCCTGGATCGCGCGCTCGGCGCCGGTCGTGAGGTACAACGACGGCTTCGGGTGGATGACGGCCGGGATGGCGCTCGGCCAGGCGATCGGCCCGCTGCTGTCAGGATGGTCGATCGGCCTCTCCGCGTCGGAGCAGGACGGCATCGCGCAGTCCTTCTGGATCGCCGCGGGCGTGGGCGCCGTCATCGTCGTCGTGTTCGCGAGCGGCGCGATCCGCCGTGACGACGACGAGCCCGACGCCCGGGTCGGGGCGACGGAGATCCTGGGCACCCCCGACGTCGCACGGTACATCGTGGTGAGCGCCGCCGTGCTCACCTCGGTCGACATCCTGATCGCCTATCTGCCGCTGCTCGGCGCGGAGAACGGGGTGGCGCCAGTCATCGTCGGGACGATGCTCGCAGTGCGGGGCATCGCCTCGATGCTCTCCCGGCTGCTGCTGGGGCCGCTGGTCCGGCGATTCGGGCAGTCCGCGCTGATCGTCGCCAGCGCGATCGGCGCGGCCGTGTGCCTCGCGGTCGTGGTGTCGGCCCCCGTCCCCGCTGTCATGTTCCCCGCACTGGCGGTCGGAGGCTTCCTGCTCGGCATGGGCCAGCCGCTGACGATGTCCGCAGTGGCGGTGGCGCTGCCGGCGTCTGCGCGATCGAGCGGCCTCGCGCTGCGGCTGCTCGGCAACAGGATCGCGCAGACCGCCACGCCGCTGCTGGCAGGAGGCGTCTCCGTGGCGTTCGGAGCACGCTCTGCGCTTCTCCTGCAGGTCGTCGGTCTCGTCGCCTCGGGGGCGTGGGAGTACGCCGTGCGCCGTGGGCGCGAGAACCCCTAGATCGGGCGGCCGAGGAGCCGTCCGAGCGTCGACGCCCGAGCCTTCGTCGCGTGCGCCGCCGCGGCTTCTCCTGCGCGCTCCGGGTCTCCGGCGATCATCGCGTCGATGATCGCTCCATGCTCCTCGAGCACATCCGCCATCCGCTCGGCGCTCAGCGAGCGCGTGCCGAAGCGCCGGATCGCGACCTCGACCGTGGCGAGCAGCCGCGACAGGTACGCGTTGTCGGCCGCGACGGACAGCAGATGGTGGAACTCTACGTTCGCGCGGTAGAAGTCGTCGAGATCCATCGCGGCGGCCGCCGCCGTCATCCGCTCCTGCAGACCCTGGAAGCGCTCGAAGTGGTCGGGCTTGCCCTGCCTGGTCGCGTACTCCGCGGCCAGCGACTCGAGGCTTCCGCGCACCTGGTAGACCGCGGACATGTCCTCGAAGGAGAGGCGCGTCACCTGAGCCCCGACGCCCGGGGTGCGGGCGACCAGCCCCTCCTCCTCGAGCCGGTTCAGAGCCTCGCGCACCGGTGTGCGGCTGACGCCGAGCGCCTCGGAGATCGCGACCTCGCGCAACCACATGTCCGGTGCGAGCACGCCATCGAGGATGGCTTCGCGGATCGCACGGACGGTGTCGGACACGGCGCCGCCGTGCGAGGTCGTCGTCGGCCGGTATCCGGCGAGCAGATCGCCGAGGCCGTCTGCCGGCGCGGCAGTCGACGTGCTCATATGTGGTCCATCCTGTTCGTCGTCGCTGTCCGTGTGGCGTGCAGTCGACATGGTCTGCGCACGAATCATAGCCCTCGCTCGGCCGGTTCAAGCGATCCGGCCCGCTCGGCGGCCGAATACCATTCCGGCGGCGAGACCGGACCCGCCGGGATAGTTGCCGCTGAACAGACCGCCGAGCATCTCGCCGCACACGAGCAGCCCCGGGATCGCCGTCCCGTCGGCACGGAGGACCCGCCCGTCGGCGTCGGCGCGCAGACCGCCGAACGTGAAGGTGATGCCGCACGTGACCGGGTACGCGTAGAAGGGCGCGGTGCCGATCGCGGAAGCCCAGTTGCTCTTGGGCGGCTCGACCGCCGAGCGGCGGCCGTCCTTCACCGTGGGGTCGAAGGGGGCGGTCGTGTCGATGTGCGAGTTGAAGTCGTCGATCGTCTCCTTCATGGCGTCGGCGGGGACTCCGATCGAGGCGGCGAGCTCGTCGAGGGAGTCGGCCACGTGCACGCCGATCCCCGGCATGTCGTACTCCTCGGACCGCAGCATCGGACGGAGCGCGGCGTCGAAGATCTGGTAGGCGATCGAGCCGGGCTGGGCGAGGATCTCCCGTCCGTACTTCGCGTAGGTGTAGTTGCGGAAGTCGGCTCCCTCGTCGAGGAACCGCCGTCCCCGGGCGTTCACGATGATGCCGAGCGGGTAGCTCTGCCGGGTCAGGCGGTTGGTGAGCTCGCGGTTGCTCGCGTTGTCCTCGGCCTCCGCGTCCCACTGCACGCTGTGCGCCGTGCTCCAGTCGCCGCCGCGCGCCGCGCCGACCGCGAGCGCAGCCTCCAGCATCCGGCCCGTGTTGTAGGGGGTGCCGCGGACGACGGCGTTCTGCCAGCCCTCGCCCAGGTGTGTGCGGCGCATCTCCGGGTTCGCCTCGAATCCGCCGGCGGCGAGGATCACGGACTCGGCGCGGAAGACGATCCTCTCGTCGTCGCCGATGCGGGCGCCGACGCCGACGACGCGGCCGTCCTCGACGAGCAGGTCCTGCGCATCGACTCCGTAGCGGATGTCGACGCCGAGGCCTGAGGCGACGCGGGTGTGATCGGCGATGAGACCCTCGCCGCCGCCGACGTTGCCGACGTGGAGCCCGCCCCAGAAGAGGAAGGAGCCGTCGGGTCGCTCGTAGGCCTGCCGCTCGTACATGAGGCGGTAGCGGACTCCCAGCCCGCGCAGCCAGCGGATCGTGCCGGGGGCGTCGGCCACCAGCGTCTCGGTGAGCGCGGGATCGTTGCGCCCCTCGGTGACCTCGGCGAGGTCGGCGGCGTACTCGGCCGCCGAGTACGGGGGCACGATCGTGCGGTCGTGCCGCTCATCGGGCTCGACCAGATCGAGGAGATCGTCGAGCCCCTGGTGGGGGATGCGGGTCGCGCCGGCCGTGTAGAAGCTGTTGCCGCCGTGCATGCCCTCGGCGCCGCGTTCGAGGAGGATCACACGACGGCCGCGCTCCGCTGCGGCGTGTGCGGCCGAGAAGCCGGCGTTGCCGCCGCCGATCACGACGACATCGGCGTCCAGGGGTGAGAGCATCAGCATCCTCCTTGATTGTATGCAAAATGTATCCTACCCGAGGACGCGCTGTCGCGTGCGGTTCCGCATCCGGACGAGGTCCCCTCACCCCCTGCTCTCGACGGGGACGCGAAAGGTGTCGCGGTAGCGCGACGGCGTGGTGCCGAGGCGCCGCGTGAAGTGCTTGCGGAGCAGGTCGGCGTCACCGAACCCCGCCCGCTGCGCCACCTCCTCGATGGGCAGCGTCGATGTCTCGAGCATCTCCCGCGCGACGGTGAGCCGCTCGTTCACGATCCACTCCCTCGGGGTCATGCCCGACGCCCTGCGGAACCTGCGCTGCAGCGTGCGCGGGGTCATCACGCATATCCGCGCCAGCTCGGCGATGGGCCAGGGGCGTGCGAGGTCGGCCCGAACGGCGGCGTGGAGTGCGCTGAACTCGCCGCCGGGGAGCTCGTGATCGCCGAAGCGCGGAGGGACGTACTGGGCCTGGCCTCCGTGCCGCGCGGCCGGGATGACCATGCCCCGGGCCGCCGTCGCCGCCGTGGTCGCTCCCTTCTCCGCGGCGAGCAGCGCGAGGCAGAGATCGATGCTCGCGGTGACTCCGGCCGATGTCCACAGGCGCCTCTTGCGATCGTGCGTGTAGAGGACGTTCGGCTCCAGGATCACCCGCGGGAAGCGCTCGCGCAGAAGCCCCGTGGTCATCCAATGGCTGGTCGCGCGGACGCCGTCGAGGAGCCCCGCCGCGGCGAGGATGAAGGCGCCCGTGCAGACCGAGGCGATCTGCGCGCCCTTGGCGTGCGCGAGGCGGAGGATCTCGAGCAGGTCGTCGATCTCGCCCCCGTCGATCCTGCGGATGAGATCCGGCACGGAGTCGAAGCCCGGCACGATCACGGTCTCGGCGGGGGAGATGCCGTGGAGAGGATCGGTGTCGATGCTGATCCCGTGGCCGATGTCGACTGTTCCGCCCTGCGGTGAGACGACTCGGATGCTCCCTCCGGAGAGGGCGGGCGCGTCGGGGTGCCCGGCGAAGACCTCCATGATCGAGCTGACCTCGAATGCACGCATTCCGGGCAGTGTCAGGATGACTAGTCTCACTGGGTCATTCTCTCCTGGCCGCCGGGCCGGGCCTCTCGATGCTTTCCAGGTGGGTCCGCGACGTAGACGCACCCGCGGCCCCACCTGGAGTCGAAACCGCCATGGCCTGCACCCCCACACCGGGCATGCGCCGGGAGAAGACGCGCTCGGTGATGCACCGCCTGCGTACGACCTGTCCAGTGTGAACGAGCGCCGCCGGCGCTGACAGGCCGTTCCGCGACAGGTTTGCGGAAGAACGCGCCAGCGGACGTCGGGCGGCTGTGGGGCGGCCGCCGGGCGGCCTTCGGGTGCGCGCGACCGACGAAACCGACAACATTCCTGCCGGAGACGCCACCGGCGGACGTGCGATCGCGCCGTGTGCGAATCTCGTTCGGGCGCACGAGCACGTCGGCCTCATGTCATCCGCGCGATCCCCTGGACGCACGGCTCGACGAGGGCGTGCCGTCGCCCAGGGAACGAAGTCACAGGGAGGCGATCGATGTCCATTACTTCAGAGCGGAGTACTTCAGAGCGGCGTCTGCTGGTCGGCGGCGAGCGGATGCCGCGTGCGCTCGCCGGAGTCGCGGTCGCCTCGCTGGTGGCGCTGAGCGCCGCCGCGAGCGTGACGGCGGGCGCCGCCCCGGCGTCGGCCGCCGAGCAGAACGGCTACGTGATCAACGACGCCTGGACCTTGGAGGATCCGGGGTCCGCAGCCACGCAGTACACGCTGCCCAACCATCGCGGCATCGCGACGGATGCGGCGACGTCGAGCATACCGCTGCGGACCGGGGCGGTCGGCGTGCGCGTGGACATGGCGGACGGCGCGGCATCCGTCCCGGGCACGAGCTACCTGAGCGGGATCGAGCACCAGGACCACTGGCAGGCCACGGCGGACACCTTCGTCGGGGCGCCCGATCCCGCCGGCGTCCCCGCGATCGCCGTCGAGGTGATCGGCTCGAACTGCGGCCCGTACGACTCCACGGCGAAGCTGAACCACGACGGCGTGTGCGCGGACACCTCGACGGTGACGTTCACGTTCGATCGTGCGGTGACCGATCCCATCCTCGACGTGAGCGGGCTGGGCGGATTCGTGTACCGCTCGGTCAACGGCTACGCGCGGGGCGGCTTCCTGCAGCAGCGGTGGAACCTCGTCACGGACGGCGTCACGCTCGAGGCGCCGTCGGGCACGACCCCGAGCAACCTCCAGATCACCCCGACCGGATTCGGATCGGGTTCGCGCAACATCGGGGCGAACTGCTACGGCCCGGGCCAGGGCGGTGCGGGACAGAACTTCGCGTCGCCTCGGTACGAGGCCGCCGGGTGCGGCTCCGTGCAGCTGCGCGGCACCTTCGACACGGTGGCGTTCCAGATCGACAGCGACGTGGCCCCGTTCTCCGCCTTCCCCGCCGCGGCCTACGGAACCGGCAGCATGTACTTCGCCACGGGCCCGGACACGGGCTTCGCCGACGGCGTCAACGGCTACAACCTCCTCTACGGAGAGGACGGCCATCTGCCGAACGGCGCCTGGGACGTGCAGATGGATCAGGCCCACTTCTCGCTCCGTCTCCCGCAGAACGGCGTGATCGGCGACCGTGTATGGGACGATCTCGACGGAGACGGCGTCCAGGGCGACGGCGAGCCGGGCATCGCGGGCGTGACCGTCGAACTGCTCGACGCCGATGGCGACCCCGTCCTCGACGCGAACGGGGATCCGATCACCACGACCACGGACGCGAACGGGAACTATCGTTTCACCGATCTGCCCTACGGCGACTACCGGGTCCGCTTCACCGCACCCGAGGGCTATGCGCCGACGAAGCCGGGCGTCGGCGACGACCGCGCGAACGACTCGGACATCGACGGCGACGGCGTCACCGCTGTCGTGAGCGTGAACACCGATGCGCCGGAGCACGTCGACATCGACGCCGGATTCTCCGCCGATCCCGTCGCCGGGAACGACGAATCGATCGGCAACAGGATCGGCGACGCCGTGACGGTCCCGGTGCTGGACAACGACGGCGGCGATCTGGACCCGTCGACGGTGCGGATCGTGGATCCGGAGGGGGAGCCGGTGACGGAGCTGGTGGTTCCCGGGGAGGGGACCTGGTCGGTCGATCCGGAGACGGGGGAGGTCACGTTCACGCCGGAGCCGGGCTTCTCGGGGAACCCGGCGCCGATCGACTACGTCGTCGAGGACTCCCATGGCAGATCCACCGGGGCGACCGTCACGATCGCGTACCTTCCGGAGGCGGCGGATGACGAGTCGTCGGACAACGCTCAGGGGAGCACGGTGACGGTTCCGGTGCTGGGCAACGACGGCGGTGATCTGGACCCGTCGACGGTGCGGATCGTGTCACCGGATGGGGATCCGGTGACGGAGCTGGTGGTTCCCGGGGAGGGGACCTGGTCGGTGGACTCGGAGACCGGAGACATCGTCTTCACACCCGAGTCGGGCTTCTCGGGGAACCCGGCGCCGATCGACTACGTCGTCAGCGACAGGAACGGCAACGAGACGGGCGCCACGGTCGTCGTCACCTACCTTCCGGAGGCGGCGGACGACGAGTCGTTGGACAACGCTCAGGGGAGCACGGTGACGGTTCCGGTGCTGGGCAACGACAGGGGCGACCTGGATCCGTCGACGGTGCGGATCGTGGATCCGGATGGGGAGCCGGTGACGGAGCTGGTGGTTCCCGGGGAGGGGACCTGGTCGGTCGATCCGGAGACGGGGGAGGTCACGTTCACGCCCGAGTCGGGCTTCTCGGGGAACCCGGCGCCGATCGACTACGTCGTCAGCGACCGCGCGGGCAACGAGACGGGCGCCACGGTCACCGTGACCTATCTCCCCGAAGGCGCCGACGACCGCTCGGACCACAACAGGATCGGCGACGCCGTGACGGTCCCGGTGCTGGACAACGACCGCGGAGATCTGGACCCGTCCACCGTGCGGATCGTGTCACCGGATGGGGATCCGGTGACGGAGCTGGCGGTCCCCGGGGAGGGGACCTGGTCGGTCGATCAGGAGACGGGAGACATCGTCTTCACGCCGGAGCCGGGCTTCTCGGGGAACCCGGCGCCGATCGACTACGTCGTCAGCGATCATGCGGGCAACGAGACCGGCGCGACCGTGTCGGTGACCTACGACCCCGAGGCCGCGGACGACCGCTCAGAGGACAACGCGCCCGGCGAGGCGGTCCGCATCCCGGTGCTCGACAACGACCGCGGCGACCTGGACCCGTCGACGGTGCGGATCGTGGATCCGGATGGGGATCGGGTCACGGAGCTGGTGGTTCCCGGGGAGGGGACCTGGTCGGTCGATCCGGAGACGGGGGAGATCACGTTCACACCCGAGTCGGGCTTCTCGGGGAACCCGGCGCCGATCGACTACGTCGTCAGCGACCGCGCGGGCAACGAGACGGGCGCGACCGTCACCGTGACCTACCGGCAGACCGTGACCTCGCCTGGTCCGGCGGCGCCGGGCGCGGGGGCGGGCGCCGTCGGAGTGCTCCCGGCGACCGGCCTGAGCGCAGCGATCGGGGCGATCGCGGTGTTCGGCGTGCTGTCCGTCCTTCTGGGGTTCGGGGCGACGGCGCTCGCCCGGCGGCGGATGCCCTGACGCGCGGACCCGACGACGCAGAAGACGCCGGAAGGGCCGTGGATGCAGTGAGCTGCTCCACGGCCCTTCCTCTGCCGCGCGTCAGATCTTTCCGAACTGGGCGGGTTCGAGGCCCTCGGTGTGGTGGGTGGTGGAGAGGAGTCGGCCGTGGGCGCCGAAGGTGAAGTGGGTGGGCACCTCGCCGGTGTCGTCGAGGCCGAACAGGACGCCGTGGGAGCGTATCG
>Ga0222419_100877_pt1 | contig 15531 bp, 15 predicted proteins | sample 1B20Ametagenome_FD_182474 | JGI IMG/M metagenome (GOLD analysis project Ga0222419, IMG submission 182474) | Enriched microbial communities from leaf-cutter ant dump, University of Wisconsin, Madison, United States - 1B20A (version 2) | ecosystem: Environmental > Terrestrial > Nest > Insects nest... | reverse complement strand
TGTAAACACAATTTATGGTAAAGGGCTGATCGCTGCGCACCTGAAATGCGAAGGTCAGATGTGGGCGGGAAGTACCATCGATAAATCCCTGGAAGATCATGTGCTGGCCCGGCATGAAGGACAAGCAATGCTTGACGCAGTTGCCATTAAACATCTGGTTCCCTATAGTAACCAACCCGAAAATCAGGTTGAAGAGTATGCGCTGAAGTTGGTCACCGGCCCCCTGAATGCCATTGCTTTCGGGAACCTCCGGAAAAATATCATTGCAGTTTTTGAAGCGGACAATAAAGGAATGGGCGGAACTGCGGCTATAAAACTGGAAAATACGATCCTGTTTGCCGAAAGATTCAAAGCCTAGCATTTCAGTTCATACCTTATTCAATTGGCTGGTATATGACACTACTAGAATTTATAAAATCGCATATTTCTCAGGATACATCAATGGCTGATCTGGCTGAAGATGTGATTATTAAATTTCTTGCTTAGCTTTAATTCATGAATTTTCCGCAAGCGCTCACTTCCTATTTTCAGAATTTGGAAACCATACCATTGACAGTTCTCTCCGAAAGGGTAGTCTATTCCAATCTGGCTACTTTTATAGACCGGGAAAAAATAAGTTTAACAGAAGAAGTAAGGGCTGAACTTACGGCTTTTGAATTTGTAGAGAATGCAGTAGGTACCCCTTCGGTATGGGGCACTTATTTTCATCCGCTGATCTATTCCGAACAGGGAGGCAATGTTCACCAGGTGCCCGATATTGAAGCTTTGACCGGGGAAGTTTTATCTTACTGGAGGATGCGCGGGGAGCAGGTCACCCATCCCATCCTCAAAGCCCGGTATATCGGATTGTACTGTGAATTCATCAAAAAAGTCTCCGGACAATCTCCGGACTTTATGGCCATTGGCATTTGGGTTTCCAGTCTGATCGATAGCGTCGAGCAACAGCTCAACGGAGCGGCAGTAGTGGACAAAGGAAAACTCCGTAAGGCAGTAAGCCTGGCCAGGCAATACAATTTGCAGCCGCAAATCCAGCGGGTCAAGACCTGGTCCTTAGCTTATGATCTCAGTATTCCTGTTGACGAACTTAAAAACATCTGGAGTTTTTCATTTGACCTCTTGCTCAGTCAGAAACCATTTCTTACTACTGCTGAAGAGGAAAAGGCGATTATCACTTTGCTGGAAGCCAGACTGGCAGCAGTGAAGCTACTGGAGCCCTGGACGACTAAAGCGCTGGTGAAAAAGCTGGCCGGTTATTATTATAAGAAAGATTTAAAAGCAGAGGTAAAACGGGTTTTGTACCTGTTAAAAGAAAGTTTTGAGCAGCACATTTCCAAAGTGCCGGCAATCCAGGCTACAGGACACCTTCAGGAGCTCATGCAGCTTTTTCGGCTCTTTCAATTGAACGCCGAGGCTGAACAGCTCCTGATCAAAATCAGGGAATTGAGTAAAGAAACGCATAGCGAGCTCAAAAGAATTGGGGTGGAACAGGAGCTCAAAAAAGACGAGTTGACCGCGTATGCCAATCAGGTATTGAAATATGATGGTGATGTCATGTTTGCCAGGATCGTTGCCGCCCATATCGTTCCCATTTCTGAAATCGAAAGCAATGTTGAGAAAGCATTTCAACGTGCACCCGTCAGCTTTCTGGTCACCAGAAATATTGTCGACAGAAAAGGGCGTGTATTAGCGAACATCCGTCCTTACCTGGAACATAAAGAAGACCACCAGGTAGCCTACTTCTACAATAGCATGCAAATCGCTTCAATATACTTACATTATATTTTTAAAGTGGGTATTGAAAGCAGTAAGTTGTCTGAGACAACGGTGATGGACTTCCTGAAAAGATCCTGCATTATTGAACAGGAGCGATATGGATTGATTGAAATGGGGATCAAAAACTTTTTTGAAGGTAACTACATGGGCTGTATCCATATTCTGATACCACAGTTTGAAGAGTCAATCCGCAACCTGCTGGAGATCAATGGCGGAAATGTACTCACCTTTTCTGACAGTACCTTTCAACTCAAAACCTTTAATCACGTATTGGAGGATGAAATTGTGATAAAGGCCTTAGGCGAAGATTATGTCCATTATTTTAAGGTCTTATTTACCGATTCCCGCGGCTGGAACCTGCGAAACCAGGTGGCACATGGTTTACTGGAGCCCGGGCACTTTAATCAGCAAACTGCCGAACGTTTGCTGCATGCTTTTTTTTGCCTGGGTATGATCCGCTGGCAGGATGCACCCCCGATATCTGTAGAACCGGATTAATCTGATGAGTATCGGTACTAGAATCAAATACAGTCACCTGTTCGATGGATCGCGTCCGCAGTTAGGGGAGCTGTTACAACAGTATTCCTCTCTATCGGTCATTGCTTCTTTAGCTATGATCACCGACAAACTGATCGTAAAAGGTACAACCACCAGGACACAGATTGAACTGCTGGCAGAAATCAGTACGGATTACGAACCCGCTTTCAGGGAAAAGATCCTTCGTAGAGCACATCCTTATCTGATGCAGGGTTACATCATATTTTCCCTGCCTGTCGCTGTGGAGCTCATCAACCGGGAATTGTCCAACTTCCGGCAGTTTGACCAGGAACCTGAGCTTCCGGAATATGAAGGACCGGACTTACTTAAAGCGCTGGTCGCAGTTTCAGAAGAAATGACGGAAAATGACGCCATGCAATTTAAGGGTGCCATCGAAGCAGCAAAACTGGGTGATGAGCACCTCATAAAACTCGTGTGGCCCCACATCATTAAACAATATGAATTTGCCATCGAGCCGGATGGTATTTTTGAATGCTATAAGGGGATGGCCTTCGTCTCCTACCTGGAACGTCATCCCTTGTTTGGGGATGTTGCTAAAGCTTACTTCCGGCGCATGGGTTGCAGCTGTGGTCAGGATTACCTCCACCGCATCATTTCGGTCGTTACCGAATACATGAAACGGGACCAAAATGACAAGGACGACAATTACTTTTTCCAGATCAAGCTCAGCACATTTGAACCGGTATTGGAGGCGTTGGTGATAGATCCGGAAATGTTGCGCAACAACCCTAAACTGCAATTGGATTATCGGGGCCTAAAAGAGCGGCCGATCCTTAAAATTGGGCTAAACCATTATATGGTTCCTTACTGGCATTATCTGTTAAATGCTTTTTTCACGGGGCTGACTTTCTCCTTCTATAAGGAATCAGGAGTTGCTGAGCTTTATTCGACCGGTATCAGCCCCGAGCCAACTCTTGAGAACCCGGGCCTTCCAAAATTCAAAAGCGCCGTTGGCAAGGAGTTTTCCGAGGGAATACTTTTTAAGAATACCATGCAACGCTGCTTCGGCCGCAGGTATGATACCCTGGTGTTTTTTCAAGACAATGAGCGATTTAACCCGGATGCCTATTACCGTTGCGGGAACAATATATTTATCATAGAGTTTAAAGATTACCTGTTGAATGCAGAGGTGATTCAGTCCAACTCCTATGAACAGATCAAGGCCGAAATTGATAAGAAGTTTGTATCACAAACTTTTGAAAACAAAGGTAAACTTAAAGTGAAGGAAAAGGGAGTGGGCCAACTGGCTCGAAACATCGAACTCCTGATTACTGATACGGACTTATTTTATAAAGTGGACCCAAAGGCGGAAAACAAAAACCTGGATCTGAAGAAAATGAACATTTACCCGCTCATCGTTCAAACCAATATCTATTTCGATATCCCTGGGATCAATGATTACCTAAGCGAAATCATTTCCGAGAAATTGGCACACCTGACCGGATCTGTGAAGTGTATGAAGCCTTTTACCATGTTGAATTTCCAAAGCTTTTTTGACAGGTTGTTGCTTTTTGCAGATGGCAAACTACAGCTTCATCAGGAGCTTGATCACTACCACAAAAAAATAGAGGGGCTGAAAAGAAAAGCCAGTAAAACTTTTTCAGAAAAGGATTGGTTCAACAGTCTGCACCCCTTCCCATTCTTCAATTCTCCCGAATTTAAAGCCAAATTTGACTACCGTCGTGACCATTTGTTAGATGAAATACAAAAATGTTGGCTGATTGATAATTAATGGATTGAAGCCACAAGGCATATCGAGACCGGGATTTTAAGACCCAGGCATATTATACAGGTAGTCAAAAATGTTTAACTTTCATTTTTCCAGGGAAACGCTTTATCATGAACAAACAACGTTTATTTGAATACATACGCGGTGAAGAGGTAGTCATCTGGGCCGGTGCAGGATTTTCCAAATATGCCGGTTACCCCCTGGGTGGGGAGCTCAGAGATCTATTGTTCCAGCATCTTTCCGATGAGGAAAGGTTATTGGTTGATGGCCAAGCTTATCTGGATGTATTTTCTGAAGAGTTTGTACGTTTAAAGGATGGGGGCCGGTCCGAACTGAATGAACTGCTCAAAGCGTTTTTCTTAAAGCCACCGGTAGATACTTCAGCGCACGATTTGCTGGCGAAAATCCCTCATATCAAGAATATCATCACCACCAATTATGATGAATTATTTGAACTGGCCTATAAGCAGGATCATTGTAGATTAGTCGTGGACCAGGACATCGTCAAGATCGAACGAAGTAAAGTTAACGTGATCAAATTTCATGGAGATCTCAGTGTACCTTCCAGTATCATCCTGACTAAAGAGGATTATGCCAGGTTTTATAACGAGGATAAGGCTGCCCCACTTAGGGCACTGGTCACACAACTCATCGCGACTAAGGTCGTATTGTTTATTGGCTATGGATACGAAGATCCCAATGTATGGGCACTGTTTAATCATTTGGTTGGATTTGTCAGGGAAAAAAGAAAGGACGCCTACTGTATTGCTCCTGGTCTTCCGGATCATAAAGTGCGTTATTTGAACCGCAATGGAATCACCTACATCGATGATACCGCCGGCAATTTCCTCCAGGAATTATACGAGGATATCAGAAGTCACATTTTTGCCGACTTTCCTCAGAAGAGAATCAGTTCCGATACCTTCAGGGAATTTTTAAACCAGCATAACCTGAACCCCGGTTTGTCGGGCGATGCCTCCGGTTTCCGCATCACTTCGCTGAAGGGGCTCCACTCCCCTCCAAAAGGAAAACTTTCATTTTCTCCTAATCCGGGCAGTGATATTGCCAAACGTTACGGGGAGTTCATGGAGAAAGGGTTTGTCAATGCCCTGGAGCTCGGCGAAGAGCAGGTCTCAGGATTGAAGCTCCACCTCGAAGGTCTTGACCTATATCCTGGTGTCGACCTGAGCAAAATTGTGCTTAGAAAACAGCCCCAGCAGATATTTGATTATGACCTGGTTTTCTCTGCTGCCGGTTTCGAAATTAGTAGCTTGAAAGCAGAATTTTACAGGGGAAGCCATCAGGCTACCATCAAAACAACGATCCATAACTTATTGCTGGAGTTCACCGCCACGCGCCAGGCGGGTGATAAGGTGCACCTTAGCTGTAAATTGACAGACAGTTACCGGTTTAAAAATATAAGTACGGCATTGGAAGCATACCGGTTCATGGAATTGTTTTATAATGGGGAGGTTTTCACTGTCTTCTTTACTCAGGGTGGCCATGAAGGGTTTTCTAAAAATCTGGATGCTGCCATTCCTCAGCGCGTGGACATTGCAAACAACTTTATCGTCTATCTGAACAAACTTAGAAAAGTAGAGCAGGCTTTTTCCATGAGGTTCACCGACATCATTTTCAGTAGTGGTGATGAAGAGGCCATCCTGGACCGGCTACTTAGCGTGATCGATAACCAGTCTATTCGGGTTTATACTCCCGACATTAGTTTAAAAATGGAAGAGATTTATCCTGAAACCTTAGTGTCCCTGCGCGAGTTGAACCAGGGCAGTCACAACATAGATATTAACTGGTCAACAATGGAGGAATTTTGCTTACACGGTTTTAAGTTCTATGCCCGCAGACTGCAACTGGAAATTCCCTCGGCAACGGTAGCTAATTTAGTTGACTTGGAAGCTGGCAAGGTCAAGGATATAAAACTGATCAGTCGCTCGGGCTATATCCTGGAGCATTACACGTTAGCTGAAATGTCTTATGAAAAGTTAAACGATCAACATGAATCAGAATCTGCTCAAATTTTCCCTCCTGGGGAGGATTTTTAGTGGATGTTAAAAGCTTACTCATCTGCCTCTTGTCCGAAAATCAAATAATTGGGTTTGTGAAAGTAAGGGTATTTAATCCTCAGCAGGGTTTGGCTATCCCCTTCTGTAATCAGCAGCTGGTAAACTGTGTCTTTAAAAGTACCTTTTAAAAATGCCTTAAAATCTTTCAAGGTATATATCCGGTACTGGTTATTGTACATCACAAACGTTGGCGTATTGATCACAAAAATACCGGCAACCTCCTCGCACTGTATGCGCAGGTTTTTGTTTTGATAGCGGACCTGAAAATGTTCTTCTAATAGATGCAGGTTTGCCTTCAAATAGGCGATCTTCCGGGTCATCGTCTTATTATATGCCTTTTTAGCCGTTTCAAAGGCTGCATAGTCATTTCTGAAATTGTTCATGTCGTACCTGGAGATCAGGTGTTTGCTGTCGCAGATGTATACTGTTTGTTCTATTAGAAATAAGAAATCTATTTCCCCGCACAAGGCATTGTGTATGTTCAGGTTTTGGTTGTTCCACTTTTTTAGCGAGGTAACGTTCCGGTCATATATAATATCCACCTCTTTTATCACTTCTTCGGCGGCGTCCTCCAAGATCTTATCGTTCTTTTCGGCCAGCGCCAATATATATTCCTGGAAGGCGCTGTTGCTCCATTCATCTGGGAATTTTTTCCAGCCAAAGGCGTTGCTGTATAAAGACATAATGGCTTCATTAAAGCTATGTTCACCAACTATTGCCCGATCTACGCCTTTTACATTCCAAACCAGGATCGGACGGTATAGGTATTTGTTGATGTGATAGGGTTTGAAAATAGCATCCCTAAGTGACATTTTATTGGCCGAGGTCAAGGTCAGGCCCTCAAAAATCTCCTTTGCTTTCTGGTAAGGAATGCCAAACAGGCTTTCCAGATTTTTAGGATAGGCATACCATTTTTCCATTGCTAATTTGCCTCCTTGCGCTTCATTGTTCTCCTGCATCAGGATGATGGTGCCAACGATTTGCTCATATTTCACGCCATGACAGCGCCCAAGAGCCGCGGTAAACTCTTCAAAACCATCTTCTCCTACTACCGCCTCAGACAGGTGGGCATTGACATCTTTTAAAATGTTATCGATGACAAAACTGTAGTGATGTTTGTAAGTAAAATAAAACAGTCCATCAGGAGTAAACCTCAGGTCGACACAGTCTTCGATCATGTGCTGCTGGGCAAGCAGGTCAGCAAATTCATAAAGAAAATTCCCAAGGTAAAGCAGTTCGTCAATGATTTGTTCTTTATGTTTCAAATACCGGGGTGTCGGAAGGGGTACATTTCGTACAAGGGGAATATCGCAGGCTTGTTCCAGGCACAGTTTAAGTATCCTGCGGTATAACGCGAAATCCTGATTATCCATTTGGGGGATTGGAGATTCATTCGGGTTATCACGCTGCGATATCGCAGCAAACTCATGTAGGCAGAAAATCCCCTGGTAAAAGCTCACTTCGTTTTGCACGTTTAGAATTTCCAGAAACTTCTCGCTATATCAGTCGAAAGCAAAATCAAGCGCCTTGGTAATTTGGTCCGCCTGAAATGGTCCGCTGCCGAATTCAGCAATAAGCTTTTCGGAGATTATCGGCCTGAATTTCAAAATTGGCTTATCGTCATGGTGCGCAAAAAGACGCCCATTAGGTAAAAAATAAATAGGCATAGTCAGTGAGTCTAGGTAGTGCGCATTTTCGATTGAAATGTGATTTCAGGTTATTTAAACTGAATTCTTGCAGGTCAGGAAATTAATCCCTGTCCAACTTTACCCAGTGCGGTGACAATTTCCTTTGAAACAGTTTCACTGATGACGCCTCCCATGACCATATCAGCCGTTTTTCCCAGCAGCAGCTGGTGCCAATTTTTCTTTCCTAAAACGTAAAGGTTTTTGAGCTCCTCCAGTTCTGCTTTCAAATCTTCATATAAGATTTCCTGTCCCGCCTTGACGATTTTCAGCTCTTCCAATATCTGATCCAGCTTATTCTCCGCCATATCTCGCTCCTCATGCGTAAACTGGTCTTCATTTAATGGTATGCCCAACCTGATCAATTCGCCCCTCAAATAGTAGTTGATGGACTCATGGTTATAATTTTCCGGGCACCCTTCTATATTCGTGCACTTTAACAGGTGCTTTTGATATTGCTGTTCGTTTCCCTCCAGAATGGTTTGCAGAAAGGTTACTTTGTCCGAATCCTCGTATATGTCATATAATTCGTTACGCGCTTCACTAATGACCTTATCATGTTCATCAACCTGGCCATGAATATACTGCTGTACAAATCTGTCAGCTCTTTTTCTGATGTAGTCCATTGTAATTGTATCCTGATTTAAAGCTAATGAATATTTCAGTTTTTGGGAAAGGTTCTGCACTGCTTTTGGGTTCTGCCAGCCCCGCTTTCCAATCGGGTTTAGCCCAGTCTTGTCAATTTACTATCGGTCGCTTTCCAGCTCAGTCAACAGACTCAAGGAATTTGATGAGGAGTTGACGCTTTTTCAGAAAAAGGGGACAAAAAAGGAAAGCGAAGCTCATGGCCGCCTGCACCTGCGCGGGCATAATGGCTGCGCCACCCTTCGGGACTTATAACGCTCCGGTATGGTCATCCATGCTTCTGGTGCTTTCTTTTTTGTCCTTTTTTCTTTGGAAAAAAGCTCCGTTTGGACAGGGACAAGGAAGAGGAGTTAACAGATTTTTCAACCTTAAGACCGGCATGGTGCAGCCGTTAAACCGCATCTTTTTTATGAAACATGACTTTCATCAGCGTAAGCAACACCGCATCGCCCATGCGGAAAACCAGGCTTCTAAAAATGAGGAGCTTTCCAACCAGTTGTATTTGAAGAGTACGGAAATGGCCAGCGTCATCCCGATGGGACAGCCGATTTTGGTTGGCCATCATTCCGAAAAGCGCGACCGTAATTACAGAGACAAAATCCATAACACGATGGGTAAATCCGTAGCGGCAGGAGAGAAGGCGGTTTATTATGCGGAAAAGGCGCAGACTATCCAAAGCAATGACGCCATTTTTTCTGACGACCCCGATGCTTTGCAGAAGCTGGAGGAAAAACTCAAAGGCCTGAAGGATAACCAGGATTTTATGAAATCGGCCAATAAGCTGATCCGGAAAGGCGACAAGGAAGGTTTTCTAAGGTTGCCGAAGGCAACTGCTGGGATGTGGGATCAATTGAATGTCCCGGGCTGGTGGGGAAAGGGCTTTGCAGGTTTTAGCCTGACTAATAACAATGCGAATATCAAAAGGGTCGAGCAGCGCATTTTGGTTTTAAAGAATCAGGAGGCTAAAGCGACTGTAGACATCAATGTGAATGGTGTCCGGATTTTGGAGAACAGGGAGGCGAACCGTTTGCAGCTTTTCTTTGATGGCAAGCCCGCTGCGGAGGTCATCAAACAACTAAAACAGCATGGTTTCCGCTGGTGCCGTTCAGAAGTAGCCTGGCAAAGGCATATCTCCAATAATGCGCTTTACTGGGGCAAGCTCATCGCTGAGAGCGTGTCAGCGAGCACAAACGCTTAATCTTTCACTTAACAATCCCTATCATGTGTGAATATCATCAAAAAACAGCGAAAAAGGCACTGTTTGAGTTGGCCAAAGCCCTGAAGCATTTCTATAATCTTGACGAAATGAACATGCATCCCGGAGACCTGCATACTGCCGGAGTTGCCGAGAAGCTGGTGCGGGGCATCATTGAGGACAATGGCTATACCGCCAGCTACCTCAGAAAGCGCGGAACCCGGTTGGTCCGGTTCCGCAGGTAATAACTGATTTTTTAACGGGGGCTGGTGCCCCCATAACTCTACTACTATGCAAGGAGTAACGATTTGTTATGATTTCCGGTTCAACCTGGAAGTCAGAAAAAAAGATGGCAGAGTCTATAAACGACATATGGTGAATGGCCTGGGTTTAGACTTTAGTTCAGCACTCTGGGATGTCTATTTCAAAGTGAAGAAGCGTAAGACGGTCATCCTTAAAATAACCTCAGTAACCCCGCTGCGCATCGCCTTTGCTTTCAAAGGAAATGAATCCCTTTCTTTCAAGCTCTCTGATTGCCCGCCAACGATCCCCCAGGATCTGGAAACCGCACTAAAACACTTACCTCAATAACCATATCATGGAAAACCAGGAACATATTAAGGTGCTATTGGCACCGATCTACCCAATGGGTATTCCGCTTTACATCAGCGAAGGTGATGATGAAATGACCACTTTTAACCTGGCCAGTGATTTTTGCAGCCTGCACGGCTACAATAACTGGAGGGCAAATACGCACGGACTATACCTGCTCAGGGGTAAAAGCAGGGAAAAAGACGATATCCTGATGGCCGTCCAGGAATTGCCCGTATTTCCGGTGGGGCTGGAGCGAATACCCCAATACATACAGCATATGAACCATTTCGGAAAACAAAGCTACCACGCAGTGCCTCAAAAAGATGACTACCGGTCTTACACCTTTCGCCAGCTATACGGGATCTGCGGTCCGCTCATGCGAAGCTTATCAGAAAAATACAGCTATGGGCGTGGGCAAAACCACCTTTGGGTCGCTGAACGGATCAGCGGCAAACGCATTTTAATCATTCATTTTTAAACCAGGGTTCAATACCCTTTTATTCAAATATTATGAACCCATTACACATCCTCACCGGTTCAGCCAAAGCCCGGTTATTATACGATTTATTTCCTCATCAAATGATGGGATTGCTTGATGACATTGAAGACTTTTGCAGGAATTTCCGTGAGAACCAGGAAGATTACCGCAAACTGTGGAAAGATGGATTTATGCCTTTTGATTATTGGCTAAACCTGTCTGAGGAAACTGCCGCACTGATCAAAAAGCACAGGGTGAGTATGCTGCGGAGCAGCCGGGTGTTTTCCGATCAGCTGTATTTCAGCTATACTTCCATTTTCGTGACCGACCGCATCGTCAAATTTGCGGAGCAATCCGAAGACGAAAAATTCCGATTGATCGTCAAAGCCTTTTTCTGTTAAACCCTGGCAGGGACTTCGGTCCCTGCCTTTAAATCGCAGCTTATGTTTTCAAATCCAGATTTTACCGGCCTGGTATTGTTCATTGCCGGATTACTGATCCGCTTTCTTATTGGTAGACGCAGGTTCAAACGCAGGAATGTAGCCGGGCTGCAGGTCTTTCCCGGTTACCTGGCGGCGCTGATCATCACAACACTGGAGCTACTTGCAAATCTGTTAGGGTTCATATTGATACTGGCAGGATTGGTATTCATGCTCTTCTAAACGACCATACAAAGTAAATCTCATTTCATTAATCCGGCACCAAGTTAGGCACCGGCCTCGGGGGCGCAAGAATTGTTCGGGATAAACGCTCACGTGGCCTTTGCCCGCCATCCTATTTATTCCGCATGCATTTCTTGCTTGCTCGGCGGCTGCCTGGGAGGCGCACAATTAATCAAAATTTTCAATTTAAAATTTAAGACGATGAAAGTGCAAGTCCAAAATTCCCTGTTTATGGTATCGGAAATCAAAGTAAGTTATCAGCCGAAGTTTAAAGCCTCAGAAAGGCCAACAATCTCCAGGTCTAAAGATGCTTATAACATCTTTTTCAATAGCTGGGATCAGGGTAGGATCGAGTTGAATGAACAATTTAAAATAATCCTTTTGAATCGCGCCCAAAGGGTAATTGGTATGAGTGAAATATCCAACGGTGGCATGGCCGGAACGGTTGCAGATCCTAAACTGATTTTCGGAATTGCCCTGAAAAGCGCTGCTTCGGGAATCATACTTTGCCACAACCACCCGAGCTGCAACCTTAAACCAAGTCAGCAGGATATTGACATTACCAGGAAAATGATCGAAGCGGGAAAGCTGCTCGACATAGTTGTGCTGGATCATATCATCCTCACCAAGAGCGGTTATTATTCCTTTGGAGATGAAGGGCTGATTTAATCAGCCTTTTAATTAATGATTAAAAATGGAAAGATGGTTGATCACCTCCCGGATATCCAATCTCAGATTTTATAATTATCTTGGTAAATCAGAAATTGAATGCCTCTCAATGAACGGGTTTAAAAGTATTTACAAAATTGACACGAGACATCGCGATTTAAAGACGCTTGAGGATACTCACGCAATTATCAATCGGATTATTCGTACATCTATCGCTAAGACTGGCGGGCAGCAACCAGAACAAATTGATCTGACAAATTATGTCCGTGAACAGTTCACCTATTACTTATACTTAACCAACACCGAAGAACAGGAATCAGAATGGGCAGAGTTTATTCCCGAAGATCTGAAAGACGAAACATCATTTGTTCAACAGAAAATTTCATTGCTGCTCTTTATTCAGACAGAGATAGGGCTTTTCGTTATTCCTGGAGGAAGCGCTTATCGGATCATATTGCCATTCCTAGACAGCTCTTTCGGGCTAACTACCTATGACCGAATCATTGAAATTGCTGATGACGAGCTGACCTCTATGAAATCAAGAGGGATAACGGGACAGCGTATCGCTGCAAATGAGCAGTATCGAGACAATTACAAACTGATTAATTACATAAAATTCGGCAAGGTCCCTCAGGAATTGACCGTCAAACTGTCGGTGCAGTCCAGTAATCATTGGTTTGGTGACTTACAAAAGAAAACATCTGAGAGAATTCACATAACCGTCGGAAAAGGTTTCCAGGTTAAAAAGCAGATTGACTTTGATCAACTACATCAAATCGTAAAAGAGATTCAATGGATGCTCGGACAAGAGGCAAAGGACTATTTAAGTTCCTATATCGAAATTACAGATGATTCGTATAAGCAGGAACTTAAAGAAGCACTACATCAAAAAATTTATGACTATATCCCTTATCTGCTTCGCAGAGACATGGATCCCAGAAATAAGTTTGAATATGATTTTTGCAATCCGAATCAGATCGAAAAATTTTATCAGGCCGGAACACACGTGCTTAAAGAAAAGGATGGAGATTCCTATCGTCAATTCGGTGTAGTCGAGGATAGATCAGAGATTTTTCCATTCGTTCTTCAATACGCATACGATAAATACGGCGATAATGCTTTTGAGATCAAGGTTTTTCTCAACGGCGTTAGGGTGCTCAGCTATACTGAAGCCACCAATCCGTTAAGCAGCTCATTTATGTATTACCTGAGTGCAGAGATCTCTTATCGCGGCCGGCCGATTTTCTTAATTGACACCAAATGGTATGAATTGAAAGAGCTCTTCGTGAATGATATGACTGCTCAGGCTCAACGCGTGCTCAAAGCATTTCCGCTGCCCGCTCACATACTTCATTTTCCTTGGGACAAAAGACTAATTTTTACAGAAGGAGAGTATAATAAAAAATACGATGGGGTTGCTGGCTACATCGTAGCAGATACCGTGATCGTTGATGGTGTTGAAATCTGTGATATTATTCATTACGATGATGATAACATTTACCTGATACATGTCAAGTACGGTTTTGATGCGAGGATCAGAGAATTGACCAATCAAATCCTGATCTCAGCCCGTAGGCTTAACGAGACAAAAAGCTCTGGAGACCACACATTTCTGGAAGAAGTATTTAATAAAATATCTGCGCTTGGCCGCGACACAAACGGACTGGATGCAGCGGGCTTTGTTGAGCTTTTTTCCAAGAACATCATTTATGTATTGGCCATGACCTCCCAGTTGACAGTAGATCTAAAAATAGAAGACAATATTGATAAATACACTTCCAATATTGCAAGGTTTTCGCTAATCACCTGTTCTACTGATGTCCGTGGTTACTATGAAATGTTGACTTATCAAATTCCAAGAACCTAAACTTAGTCACATACAGCTTTTCGGTAATTCGTAAAGCGGAAAAGATCAGCATGAATGAGAAAATCAAATTGATGGTGCAGATGTTGTACTATTGATATCTTTGCCTACCAGAAAGCTGTAGTCATTTAAAAAGGCTACTAATTTTGTTTTGTTAATGTCGTTAGAATGTACATAAATCGCTATAATCCTGTAGGATTTATTGCGGTCACAAATTTTGTTCTTAAACCTCTAGGTGATGAATCTCCGTTTGATTTAGTGTTGATCCTAAAAAAGCGGTAATGGTATAGTAGTTGCGATATTCAAAAATAGTATGGATCGAGAATTAGAACATTGAAATTTCTATAATTAATATGGACAACAAATATTAAAATTCGATTTAAACATGCAACTTTGGTTTAGTAAAAACAATGGAAGAAATTACATTATATACCAAGTTTGGTAAGCCAGTCGTATATATATCGCCTGATCATGGATATGCTATATATACTTGGACAGGACATGCTGTTTCTTACATTTATGAAGATAAAATTTATGGCTGGAGAGGGCGGCACTTAGGTTGGTTTATAAATGGTATCGTTTATAACCTAAGAGGATATCGTGTTGGTTATACAAGAGAGACCTGTCCTTATGCAGTTTATGCCTCCTATGCTAAATATGCAAAATACGCTCAATATGCTAGGTATGCCCGATATGCTCCCTATGCTAGGCCAGCGTTGAGCAGTTCCGATTCTTCCGAAGATTTAGAGCAATTTCTTTCACAAGATAAAATTTAATGTACTTGTAAACTATTCATAACATCTAATGTTAAAAATGTGTTAAAGTGCTTAATTAACCAATACAATTATGTATTTTGTGTAGAATTGATACCAACAGTAGTGTAATACAAACAGATTTTATACCTTTGCATGCCTTAAAAACCCGATGTATAGTAATAAGCATTTAAAAGAAGTAGTGTGCACTTTCAGGTTCGTTCAAGGTTCTATCAAATGGGATAGCGCTTTCTTCGGCCAGTTTTATGACAAAATTATCAATGAAGGCTTTTCAGAAAGACAGGAAAAGAAAGGGATAGTCTTTGAAGTCAACGCCAATATGAATAACGGCAACCTTCATGCTCCTACTATTCAAGAAGCTGAATCGCAAATGATTTTTAGAAATAAAACTAAAAATTATGCAATAACTATGGGGAGTCAGTTCGTATCTTTTCATAGTGTTTCAACTTACTTAGATTGGGATAATTTTAACGAAAATTTGGTTGGGCCGTTCATAGCAAAATATATAGAGTTGGGTATTTATGATCAAATATTGAGTTGCCAAGTAGTATATCTCAACCAATTCAATTTTGATGAAAACGAAAGCCTTTCCGATTATTTTACAGTCGTGACATCGCCCTTTGAGAAATTTGGAAAAGAGAAAAGTGTGCAAATTGCAAAATCTTACCAAACAGATAATAATGTTATGCTAAATTTCCGGATCAACCCTCAACCCTCTGTCCAAGGGATTAAAAGCCTAATGTTAGAATGCGGTGCAGTAGGAACTTTAGTCGGTGGAACGAGTATAACAAATTGGAAAAATATGTCTCAAGGTGTAAAGGCACCAAT
>Ga0222419_100875_pt1 | contig 15561 bp, 12 predicted proteins | sample 1B20Ametagenome_FD_182474 | JGI IMG/M metagenome (GOLD analysis project Ga0222419, IMG submission 182474) | Enriched microbial communities from leaf-cutter ant dump, University of Wisconsin, Madison, United States - 1B20A (version 2) | ecosystem: Environmental > Terrestrial > Nest > Insects nest... | reverse complement strand
AGCTGTTCAGTATTGTTCATGGTGCTGTGTTTGCCGATGCCGGCAATATATGGTTGTACAACAAGGATGACAACAAGCCGGGTGCGGTATTTACGAAAAACTTCATGAAAGAATTAGCGGTGGGGGTGGGTGCCGGACTCCGGTTTGACATCTCATTTCTGGTGTTAAGACTGGACGTGGCATTTCCCGTCAGGAAACCATGGCTACCCGAAGGCAGCCGATGGGTTTTTGATGAAATAAATATGGGACACCCCGCCTGGCGAAAGGAAAACCTGGTATATAATATCGGTATCGGTTATCCATTCTAGTGTCATGTCAAACGTGAATTTTCATTTGAGATCTCCCGCAGATTCCGCTGAATTCCGCAGATAATCAAAGCCTTCTGCGCTTATTTGCGAAATCAGCAGGAAATATTAGCCGTCGTTTTATCGCTCACATGGCGCTGGCGGGCAATACAAATTTTTCCGCAGATAAAGCGGATGTTGAATCAGGTATAATAAAATACTTTTTTGTCTTTTATTATTGATATTGTAGCTTTGTTATTATAACAGACTTTAACAGAAACGTTATGGAAGCACGAACAATATCCGGTATGCCGGTGATAGGAAAATACAAATGGGAGTTTGAAATTCCGGGCTCGGGAACGCAGACTTCCGTTCATGAGTTTTTCCCCGGGCATATCCAATATTCTATGGCCGGGCCTGCACATAGTACTGCCTATACGCAGAACCTGGTGGCTTTTGATCCGGCGGAACAGCGGTGTATCACTGTCGGCAGCGGTGGCGATAAAGAGGGTGTTTACTTCCTGATGTTCTTCAGGTATATCAATGATGAGCAGGTAACGATTTACAAACGAAAATGTGCTACCAGGGAAGAAGCTGAAAACTTTCCGGTCCCTGCGATGGATGCTACGGAAGACCACGGATGGAATGTGTATACGAAAGTATAAAACCCCTCTGGGTTTGTGCAGTTGACAAATACCCGTCGGAGACAGGTAAGAACATAGAGGATCCGGAGTTTGCAAACTCCGGATAGCATAATGACCGCCAGGTGGCGTATCCGCACGCGACTTTCCAAATTGTTTATTTCCGGTTGATTATATTATACGTCATTAGCAATGGAACGCCCGCCTGCCGGACAGGCAGGAAGCGGTTCTGAACATCCGCAAGAGAGCTTCCGCAGTTTCGGAAGGTTCTTCCCCTACGGTTTTACTCATTTGATCTGCGCCAGTGAGGCAGAGACGGACAGGAACATAGGGGATACGAAGTTTGCAAACTTCGTATAGCATTAAATTAACACAGAACCTTAAGTTTTAATTTTGCAGGCTAATCCAGGCTGAACTCGAACTGGTCGTAGGTTTCGGTGCGCCAGGCCAGGTGTTGGGTGGAAGGTGAAATAGCAAAAAACGGCGAGAATGTTTTCACTTTCACTGTTTTGTTGTCCGGTAAAAATTCCAGGATGCGTAGCCAGCCATCCCCTCCGTTACCATGCCATCCGCCACCCATGGCCTGCGCATTGAATACCATCTGGCTTACTTTTTTTCCGGCGGCATTTTTATCTGTTCTGAAACCCACATGTCCCCTGGCATCATCCGGAACACCAATATGCCCGGAGAATACCAGTTGAAAATTCCCGGAGGGCTGCACCAGCTTTTGCCAGATGGCTTCACCATAGTTTCCATCTTCCACCGGGTAGTTCTCTTTCTCGATCCGTTCATTTTTAGAATTGAGATAAGAATGTGTGAGCACTGCCAGTGTATGGTTTTTGTATCTATCATCATTGCTCACTTTTTTCGCCCAGGATAGGATTGTATCGCGTGGGGCAAATTCCAGCGTGAAAAACAAAAACCGGCGCCCGGTAGGAGACAAAAACTCAAAAGCCGCATTCTCCAAGGTAGGTATTCCTTCTGCATTCAGTCCTGCTTCTCTTACCAGTTGTTGGGTGAGCGGGTTTTTATCTACCGGGAAATATTGATTATAATTAGATCGGCGGATGCTGATATTAGAGTAGCCGTAGTCGTGGTTGCCTGCTGCCAGCAGGTAGGGTACTTTTCCATCCAGTTTGTTGAAAGAGCGGGAAACAGATTCCCATTGTCTTTTGCTGGGCTGGTTGCCGTTGATGCCATTGGGGTTGATCATTTCATTTTGTTCCACCAGGTCGCCGGTGCATATCACCAGCCTGATATTCAGCTTCTGAATATTCTCTTCGATCCATGCCGTCATAAGATCGAACAACGGCTGGTTACGCCCGAATTTTTGATAACTCTGGGGATCCGGCAGCATGATCATGCTCCAGGACTGCGTATTGCTCAATGCCGGCGGTGTATATGCAGCCTGCTGGCCATGAACCGATACCTGCAGAAAGAATAATATGATAATTCCGGATAGCTGTACAATTTTTTTCATAACTGTTTATTTCGGAATAACAAATATATTATCATTCGCGTATTTATCCATTCTTATGCGGCCCTGCCTTATTTTTGCAGCCCATAAACAATGCGTATGTCTATATCTGCTGTTATCCAGGATCATGTTGTTAAGGCGCTGCACGCTCTTTTTAATACCGCTTTTTCGGGTAATGAATTTCAGATCAATAAAACAAAGCCTGAATTTGAGGGAGACTATACGATTGTGTTATTTGGCTTGTTAAAGCCATTGAAGCAGTCGCCGGACGGACTGGGCAAAACATTGGGCGATCACCTGCTGCGCGAACACGGGGATATTTTTACAGCATATAATATTATCAAGGGTTTCCTGAATCTTACGGTTTCAGATAAGTATTGGACAGCTATATTAGCAGACAATTACAACAACCGGCAGTACGGGAAAAAAGAAAAGAACGGTAAAGTAGTGGTGGTGGAATATGCTTCCCCGAATACGAATAAGCCGCTTCACCTGGGGCACCTGCGTAATATATTCCTCGGGTGGAGTGTGTCCGAAATACTGGAAGCAGCGGGTTATACTATTTACAAAACCTGTATTGCCAACGACAGGGGTATCCATATCTGTAAGAGCATGGTTGCCTGGAAGCATTTTGCCAAAGGCGCTACACCCGGAACCACAGGTATCAAAGGAGATCATTTGGTAGGTGATTATTACGTGATGTTTGGAAATGAATTAAAAAAGCAGGTTTCGGAGCTGATGGCTGACGGAATGAGCAAAGAGGAAGCGGAGAAAAATGCACCGATCATGAAGGAAGCCCAGCAGATGCTGGTGGATTGGGAAGCCGGTAAACCGGATGTGATAACGTTGTGGCAGGAAATGAACAGTTGGGTATATGCCGGTTTTGATGTTACTTACAAACGGATCGGGGTGTCATTTGACAAAACCTACTACGAAAGCGATACTTATATTCTCGGCAAAAAATTAGTGGCGGAAGGATTGCAGAAAGGCGTTTTCTTTCAGAAAGAAGACAACAGCGTTTGGGTGGACCTCACGGCTGACGGGCTGGATGAGAAGATCGTGCAGCGCAGGGACGGGACCGCTGTTTACATTACACAGGATATCGGGCTGGCGATCCAAAAATATGATGAATACAAATACGACAGCAGCATATACGTGGTGGGGGATGAGCAGAACTATCATTTCAAAGTGCTGAAGCTGATCTGTGAAAAGCTGGGATTACCATCCTCGGAAGGTATATACCACCTGAGCTATGGCATGGTGGAACTACCGAGCGGCAGGATGAAAACGCGGGAAGGTACTGTGGTGGATGCGGATGATATCATGGATGAAATGGTAAATGTGGCCCAGCAGAAAACAGAAGAGCTGGGAAAGGTGAGCGGATTTACAAATGAAGAGTTGCTGAAACTTTATAACACGATCGGGCTGGGTGCGCTTAAATTTTTCATCCTGCGGGTTGACCCGAAAAAACGGATGATCTTTAACCCCGAAGAGAGCATCGATTTCCATGGATTCACCGCCTCTTTTGTGCAATTCTCGCATGCACGTGCCAAAGCGATATTGAGAAATGAAGCTGTAAATGAACACTATTCTTTTAGCGAACCGGCAAAGCTGCTGCCGCTGGAAAAAGAATTGCTGATACAGCTGGAGCAATATCCAACTATCATCGGGCAGGCTGCGGCGGAATACAATCCTTCAGCGATTATCAGCTATTGTTATGATCTGGCCAGGACCTTTAATTCTTTTGTAACAGAGCACAGGGTATTAAAAGCTGAATCCGAAGATAAGAAACAGCTTCGTTTACGCCTCTGCCAGATGGCATCAGGCATCATAGCATCCGGTATGAAGCTGGCCGGCATTGAGGTGCCGGAAAGAATGTAATGTATTTAAGGGTGGGACCGCCGAAAAAAAGCATCACTGTGATACGGTTTGAGGGAAGTAATCTTTATATCATCGTTGACAGGCTTATTTTCGATAGCGAATATTTCCCGCTGATCTGCGCCGATAGTTCCGGGAATCCACTGATCTTTTTGAATTGATATCGGAAGATATGGCTACACCCTGAGATTTTAAAGCTTTCCACTCCAAACAGGTTCTGCGAGGTTTGCATACCAATCTGTGTGTATCTGCGGGAAACCGTAGTGGGACACAGCAAAAAATGTATGCGAAATTGGTATGCTTTTCCTATCTTTAATATTACTTAACTTTTTGGTTAGTATTAGTTAACCTTTGGGTAATGCCTTTAAGCGATATTTATACACAAAAACCAAATTATAATGATACGATTCCTGAGCCCTGTTTTATTTCTGATGGTGTTTTCCTGCCAAACCCCCGCCGATACAGATTCCAAAGGTATTGAACATGTAATTGTGATTGGTGTTGACGGCTTGAGTCCTGACGGTATTAAAAAGGCAAAAACACCGGTAATAGACGATATGATCGCAAATGGGTCTGTAAAATGGAATGTCCGCACCGTTCTTACGACTGCCAGCAGCCAAAACTGGGCCTCTATGATTATGGGCGCAGGACCGGAAGCTCATGGAATCATTGATAACGACTGGGAAAGGGATAAGCATACGCTACCAGCAATTGTAGCAGGTGAGGAAGGAATATTCCCCACCATATTCGGAAGGATCAGGGAAGCCAGGCCGGATGCAGAGATCGGCACCGCTTATCACTGGAGCGGTTTTGGCAGGCTGTTCGAGAAAAAGGCTGTAAACCACGATAAGACCTTCAAATCAGAGGATTCTACCTGTACAGACTTTACAGCATATATCCGCGGGAAGAAGCCAACTTTTGGTTTTGTACATTTCGATCATGTGGACCATGCCGGTCATCATGAAGGGCACGGCACACCTGCCTATTATGACGCTGTGGCCAAGACAGACTCACTGGTAGGAGAAGTATTGAAGGCTGTAAAAGAAGCCGGCATGGAAGAAAATACCCTGGTAATTATTACAGCCGATCATGGTGGCGTAGGGAAAGGGCACGGCGGCGCCACACCCGAGGAAGGAGAGATCGCCATGGTATTGTACGGAAAAGGCGTAAAAAAGGGCTACGTTATCCAACAGCAGGTATATACCTATGACCTGGCGGCTACCATTGCTTATGTGTTTGATATTGTACCGCCGTATGCCTGGACGGGACGTCCCATTAAGCCTGCTTTTGAAGGGCAGGACGAACCTGCCAATCTTTGGACGGGAATTAAGCCGTGACCAATCCCGGTTTGTTTTTTTGATAGATGGTCTATCGTTTGAGAGGGATATTTTATCTTCGGGAGATATTAAACCACTATCATGAACTCAATATTCGGACAGGTAGATCAATATATCAATCAACTTTTTGTAAAGGAGGATGTTGCACTCCGTGCTGTTAAACAGGCCATCATAGACGAAGGGTTACCCCAGATCAGTATTTCTGAGAACCAGGGAAAATTTCTGCACATACTGGCCAAACTGAAAAATCCTCACAAAATTCTTGAAATAGGAACGTTGGGCGGCTACAGCACCATCTGGTTAGCCAGGGCTTTGGCTGAAGGAGGTACTATGATCAGCCTGGAACTGGATCAACACCACGCCGATGTTGCCAATAATAACCTGTCAGCCGCAGGACTTTCTGAAAAGGTAACCGTACGTGTCGGAACTGCATTGGAGGAATTATCCAAAATGCTGTCAGAAAAAGCCGGGCCCTTTGACGTGATCTTTATTGATGCTGATAAAGAGCCATATGCGGAATACCTTGAATGGTCATTAAAGTTGTCTAAACCCGGTACGCTGATCATTGCAGACAATGTAGTCCGCGAAGGAAAGATTCTTGACCAAAACAGCAATGAACCGGAAGTGAGAGGAGTACAGCGGTTTATAGGGGAACTGGCGAAAAAAGCAGAAGTTACGGCCACTATCATACAAACAGTGGGTAGTAAATATCATGACGGTATTGCATTGGCTATTGTCAACTGATAATGGCAGACTGGCTTGGCGATTGGTTTTTGTTGTAAAATTCCTCCAGCTCCCTGGCCATTTGTTTCAGCACATGTTTGGGGATTTTGAGGTTAGTGTAGCTTTCAAGAATATGCTTGTGCGAGTTAAAGATTCTTTCCAACTCCTTTATTGTCCCTCCGGCTATACCGGACTGGATCATAGGTTGAGGCATAACAAGGTTTTAGATAAATAAGGTTTAAAAATAAAGCTACGAAAGATTCACAATTTACGTGCCGTTTTTAAGAAAAAGTTTATTTCCTGTGCAGCCGTGAAGGTTAGGCGTAAATTATATATATTTAATATGATTTGAGCAGAAAGTAAGCAATTGCTGAGTAGGTTACCGCGGAGGTGAAACCTGGTTTTCCGATTTTTATTTTTAACCCTTGTGCGTCTTAAATCAGTATTGTATGCTGAATAAGTTTTTGAATGCTTACCCTGCCGGGGAATACGAAAGAATTCAGGATATTGTAAAGTTTTCTACTTCCAATCTGCCCTTTTCTATACAAAGCCCTATTAATTATTACAAAAATTGTATCGGGGAAGGAAACTTTGATGGTGCCCAGCGTTGTTTGCTCGATGCTTTCGAAATTTCAGCTCAGTTTCTTTCCGGCGTTTTGATCTCTTTAATGACACATTCAAACGCCGAGTTTGATGATGAGGTGCATGAGGTAATGCGGAAGATAGTTGAAAGGCCTGTTACCACCGGCACCTGGGTTAATGAGATATTATTTGTGCTCCTTTCGAAAGCTAAAAAGGCGCTTCCCGGGAATGAATTGTTGAAACATCTGCACGAACATTTACCTAAGGACAGAAATGTTTTTCAGGGCAACGATGTAAAGCAGCCGGGAAATATTTTAGCCTACCGAAACAGTTGGGGACATGGTACATTCAGGGATAAAGATGTTATCAAGCGGGATTTGGCAGTAGTGGAGCCGTTGCTGTGGCGGCTGCTTGAAGTGTTGAACCCGTTGGGGCACTATCACTTTTTTTATGTGATGGAACGAACAGATGCTGACCAGGACAGATACAGGGTATTTCATGATCCTTCAGAGAGGAAAATAAGTCTCGTTGTTCAACCGGGTTTGGACCTGGAAGAAAATGCATATTATTTTACCACTCATAAACTAGGGGAGAGCGCCTTCCTGGAGAAGGCAAACATTATAAAGCTTTCTCCCTTTGTTGTGTACTTTCCGCTTACATCCAGGCTTAACGGGCAGAATGAGCCGGAGAGGATCCAGTTCGTTTTTCAGTCAGTAAAAAGAGGTGATTTACACAAGATGACCTATGTTTCTGCACATGGGGAAGCGAATGTTGTTGAGACTGAATTGTATAAGGAGAGTTTCATGGAGATCCTGCACAGAATACTGGGTAAGGTAGTTAATCATGAGAATTATAAAATTGCTTTCAGTAAAAGTTTCGATGAGTATAAAGAGCGTATTTCACTGCAGAACCTGCATTTCATCAATCAACAGAAGAATGCGGGGAAATATATTCCGGAATTGTTTGTGGAACGGTCATCTCTAAAAGAAAGTTTTGATGAGTTTATGGAAGGTGAGAAGTTTGCTTTTGTGTTGCTGGGAGAGGCAGGTGTTGGAAAAACGAACCAGGTATGTCATTGGGCTTCGGATGAAGATGAGCGCATCAATCTTGTGTATGATGGAAAATCTTTTGCAGGAATAAATCTGGATAAATATGTCCAGGATACTTTCAGTGAAAAGAAAAAACCTGCCGGTGTGATATTGAGGGAGCTGGATGATATCCTGGAGAAGGAGAAGAAGAATCTTTGCCTGTTTTTTGATGCTATCAATGAGTGTAATACCTATTACGGCGGAGCAAAGGGCAACGGAGCACTGGATTTACTGACTGCAATAGATGAAAATATTGTAAAAAAGCGATTCCGGTTTATCAAGATTGTTATTTCCTGCAGGAGTTATACCTGGGAAGAACTGATTCAAAGCAAAGGTGCTATTGATCAAAGCCAGTATTTTACTTCCGGCAATGAACATATAAAGGTTGCAGGGTTTACGGAGGAGGAATTTGGTATTGTATATCCCAAATATGCCAGGAAATATAATATTCTGACAACCCCGGAGGAGTTGAATGCAGACCGGTACAGCTTTGTAAAGCGGAGGTTATTTGATCCCCTGACATTAAAGGTTGCCTCCGGTAACTTCAGCGGAAAGAGATTGCCGATAGATGTACGGCAATTCAACTCAGTATACCTTTTTGAAGAACAGCTGAGAATCCTGGAGTCTGCCTCCGTTTTGTCAAAAAGAGCAATATTGTTGCTGGAAGAGTTTACAAACTTGCTGTGGAAGAATAAAACCGACGCTATATCCCTTTCCAGGTTGTACATGGCCTATGATAATGAAAACAGCGAATTATATGAATTTGCGATAAGGGTATTCAGGGACGAGTCTTTGGAATTTGCTCCCGCATTCAAGCTCCTGTTGGAGGAAGGGATCCTCCGGGTTGAACGGGGAGCTAAAAAGGAAATTCGATTCGTATACGAGCGGTTTAATGAGTATATGTTTGCCCGTTGTTTTATTCAGAACAACAACGGCAATGATCGGTTGCCGATAGGTGTGGATGCCTACGAAAAGGTATTGAACGAGGGACCTCCTTCTACCGTAATTGTCTCTTCTTTACGGAATGCACTTATCATAGATTTTTATGCAAAGGGAAGAGACCCTTATACCATCATCCAGCTCAGTTTCTGCGAATCGTATGAGATTCATTTGCTGGTTGAAGATACCCTCGCCGTGATGTTATATGAAAGCTACGAGGAAGTATTTCTTATTATACAAAAGATGCTCGGCCATGAGCAAAGGGAGTCGCTGGATATACAAAATAAACGGGAGGCTGTAGAAAAGATATTGAAGAAGGAAAAGAGAAAAAAGCAGTATTCAAAAGAACTCCAGGAAAGGTTGGAAAAGGAAAAGGATTTACTTACCCGGCAACTGTCGAATATACTCAGGTTGCGGAGCATAGCGGTATCTATCATTTATAAGATTTTTGTTTCTGATTATCTCCAGTCGTTGATGAATACGGAACTTGATCCGAAAAAGCTGTTGTGGCGTGCGATGTCGGATCCCCTTCCGGAGGTAAGAGATAATGTTAGTACATATATTTACTATATATCCCGGCTGGATGCTGCAACGGCCATGCAGATATTTTCAGAATTATCTGAAAAAGTGATGAATGCTTCCGTCACCTATCTCGTTAAATCCTCGTCCAGGAAAGAGCTTCAGCAATCTTACATTGAGCCGGCCTGTAGGGTAGGGTTGTTTCTGGCAATAGACGGCATATTAGAAAAAGGAGATTATAAGCCGGCATTTGAAATTATTGATACCTGGAAAAAAATCGTTAGCAGGTTTACATTCAATCACGTTTTGATCCGCATGATTTGGCCTTTTTTTCGATTCCTTATGTCCAGGCAAACGGTAGTACAGAAGGAATATGTTAATAATGGAGTTGAATATGAACATTTTTGGGATAGGATACCCAAAAGTCCTGAAAGAGCTGCCTGGAGTCAACAGGCGCATGCTTCGATCATTGCATATTTGGATCCTTTAACGCCGGGGTTCGTAAGTTGCCGGGAGACTTTCCTGAACGGCTACCTCTCCGCTGACGCTCTTTCATTGTTTCTCCTGGAGAGAGTGCTGGTTGTACAGGGTTTGGCAGACTGGGAAAACGTTGCCTCTCTTATTCATACGCTCAGCACTTTACCTGAAAATAAACCCAATAAGGCCTATATAGAAATGTCCGTCATTTATGCATTATACCAGATAAACCTGAAGCAGAAGGTAAAACTTCAGGTGTCCGAAAAAGTGTTGAGAGATATGGTAGAAAAATGGCAACTGGGTAATAAAGGATTTTATTTTGCGCATTACAATGATAAAGCCAATGGAGGAAAACCTTATAAGCAATATGTGTTGAATTGGTATGCTACTGTTTATTGTGACCGCTACGGTGATGGAAATGCAAAACCGGGCGAGACCTGCAGCGTTGAGTTGATCAGGAATATCATTACAGAAGCTTATCGAAAAAGAGATAAACCTTTGTTGTACAATTGTATCGAAAATATGTCAATGCTGGCGGCTTCCTCGGGATACTATAAAACAGCGTTACAACTATTTGAACATCTTATAAATCTGTTTGACAGCGAATCTGAAATAAGAGAATTTGACGCAATAAAGATTGACGGGAAGATTTATGAAAAAGGGCTCCGGCTTTTCATTTGTTCCATGTTGGGTACTATTAAAAGTTATTATCCCAGAGAAGTGGATCATTTTGTAATGAACAAGTTAGCTGCCAGCCGGTTTCCGAATATAGATGCTTTCAGGGAAGAAATTGTACATTATTCATTATCGCATGAGGCCATTGGAGACCTGTTAACCCATAAATTTGGTAATTTTGCAATTTGGGGAATAGTTAACGATCCCAAAATCATGAAGTTCTTTATGCAAATATGCAGGTTTCAATATACCGTCAACAACTATATTGAATGGTTTGATTTATGTGTGCGTTATTGTTTTCAGGAAGTCTTGGGTGTCAGGAATTTTGTTAAAACAGGTCGTTAGTATTTTAAAGGATTGTATGAAAAAGTATTTGCTAAAATTTCTTAAGATTATGACCATCTCGTTGCTGATCTTTTTGTTGTTTACTGTGGCAATTCCTTTTATATCTTTCAAGCTGTCTGCCGGCAAAAAGGACCGGGACAAGAGTGGCGTGGTTGTTATAGCCCACAGGGGTGCTTCGGGGCACGCTCCTGAAAATACGCTGGCTTCTTTTTCAAAAGCCCTTGAAATGGGGACCGACATGATTGAAATTGATCTGCATCTGTCTGCTGATGATTCCGTAATGGTAATGCACGATGCCAAAGTGGACAGGACAACCAATGGGCATGGTGAGATCAGGAATATGACCTGCGAACAACTGAAACAACTGGATGCAGGGGGGTGGTTCGGCGATCAATTTAAAGGGGAGAAAATACCCACTCTTTCCGAGGTGCTCCGACTGGTAGACGGGAAAGCCAGGGTGTTGATAGAATTGAAAAGTTCCGGTGCAGGTCTCTATCAGGACCTGGTGGCAAAGACGATGGAGATAGTTGATGCAAATAATGCCAGGGATTGGGTCATACTCCAATCTTTTGATACTGAGTATTTTTCCGAAGAAAACAGAAAGCTATTAGGGGGTATTGCTTACCAGCAGCTGATTTTCGGCGAAGCCAGGGGGATTCCTTTTTATTTTGATAATAAGCCAAGGATCGGAACATTTAAACCCCTTCCGGGAGCAAGCTCCGTAAACCTTTTCTATTTGTACATATCCCCCTCTTTTGTGTCCAGAATGCATCTCCAGCAAAAGACGGTATATGTATTTACACCAAACGACGAGTCATCTATCGGTAAATCCATCAATCTGGGGGCAGACGGTGTCATTACAAATTATCCTGATATCGCTTTAAAGTTATTGGGAAGAAATTAATCTATCAGGTGCTTAATATCGTTTTTCACCATCCTGTATTTTCCGCTCTTTTCAACCGGTATATCATCCACTGTTTTTGTTTCTATTTCCATTTTTTGGCCTACACGATCCCGCCAGTTTTCGATAAAAGTATCCAGATCTTTTTGGGTAAACAGTTTCTTGTCGGTTACTATCAGCAAGGTAATCTTATTCAATTCCTTCTGGATAGCCTGGTATTTGATCATCCCATGCACGCCTTTGGTCGTATTCGACATATTCGATGTGTTGATCTTACCATTTTCCGGTGAATAAACATAGTCGTCAATCCTGCCGAGAATGGTTTTTATAACAGGATTGTGATTGCCGCAGTCACAGGTTTCATTCCCTTTTTCAACCGTATCTCCTATGTCATATCGAATTAAGGGGGTGCCATGGGTAGGGAATGCGGTTACCACCAATCTTCCGCTTTCTGCCTCCTGGTCGTTTTTGTCCAATACTTCATATACACCGTTTGCAATATCCAGGTGCAGTTTTCCTTTACTGCATTCAAAAATAAAAGGAGCACCCTCAGAGGAGGCGTATTGATCATAGACCTTGGTATTATAGAAACGTTCCAATACTTCACGCATCTCCGGCGTAGTGGTTTCTGATGTCGGAAAAATCGCTTTAACTACCCCTTTGGGAAAGGAGAGATTGTTTCTCAAGCCATGCCGGGCCACCTCTGTAATAGAAGTGGGAAAACCTACAATATATTCCGGTTGATATTTTAGGATATTATTTACGTAATGTGTCAGGTATTCGGTCTTAATATGAAATGTGGAATAATAACGAACATGGTGCAGGATGTCTGTTTTCCAGAACCTGTTTTTGGCAATATCTGTTTTGGTGAGTAAAGACTTTCCACTGAACCAGGCAGTTCTTTTACCAAGCACATATCCGGTTTTGGCACGGAACGTGTCCAGAATGGCGAAACGTTCCTGAATATTATCCAGTGTGTGCCTTACCTCCAGCGAAAATCCGGTAGTGCCGCCTGTTTTTCCACTGAAGGCACCTTTGGCAGGTACAGTATATATTTCGTTTACATTACTCCTGAACTCTTCTTTTGATATGAGTGGTAATCGGCTGATCTGATCCGGCGACTCAGGAAGAGTAAGGTGTTCAAACTTCTTTTTATAAAAGGGACTATTATTAACTGCGTATTGCAGAAAATCAACCAGTCTTTTCTGCTGTATTGCTTTCAGCTCCGCATAGGAAAGATCTTGATAGCTCTCCTGCAGCGCTTTGTAATAAGAGTACTTTCCCCCATACCTTTTTTTATAAGACCTTTTATTAAAAATGCTGATGACGAGGTTTTGTAAGAAATTCGGTAGCCGGTTATACACTTTTTGCTGAACGCTCATGGCTTACGATTGGAGTGGCAAAGGTAATACATAGCAGCCTATTTAGGAAATAGCAGCTTAAATTTTCACAGGCTGTTGCGCTCATAAATAATTAAGTGCCTGTTTTTGCTTGCTTCCGGGAATCTGGTATTGGACGAATTGAACATAAGTCAATACTTCTAGATCAATATCTGCCAAAGGTATTTTTGTCCCCATTCGCCCCAGCGCTTAAGGCTTTCCATCACTGTCTTTTCCATGCCGGCTGTAGTGGTCGTTTTCTTACCTTTTTTAGGAGCAATAAGGGCTGCCTCTTTTACTGTTTCCAGCTCCACTTTGGTAGCATACCAATTGGTGAACAACCGGGGTATAACGATACCCAGTATCATTCCCGGCAGCCCATTGAACGATTCCGGCCCGCCCGGTGTCACTATTTCATCTGTGTAAAATGCTACTACGAAAACGGAGTCCATGATAACGGTGGTCGCCCTGCGGCAATCGAATCCTGCGATCTTACGCGTATCGTTGGTAATACGCCACTTATATTTTTTCAGGCTGTCCTGTATCAGGAAAGCTTCGTCAAAAACCTGCTTGAAGGTAACTGCCTGGTGGTTGGTGAAATCCGAAAACACGATATTAGATGAAGCCGGTGCATCGCCCATGAAAGGGTTACGCTTCTGCTGTACCTCCCTGCCGGGCTCATACAGTGATTTTTCGTTATTGAAGCTCAGGTTAAAATAGGTGGTCTGGTGTTCAGGGATGTTTTTTTTGATCTCTGCTGACCAGGAATTGTCTCCCATCTGCTTGTGAACGTTCACTACTTTCTCATATTCTATTTTGCCTTTCAGTACAAACTGGGACCGGGCCTGGCTAACAGCCAGCAATGTAATAACGAGAAAAGAATATTTTTTCATGGCTGTAATTTTAAGGGGTGGGTGTTTGTCCGGCCGCGCTTTTGGTAAAATTCCAGGTGAAGCTTACTGTCCAGAATCTCCTGAGCGTCAGGTAAGCATTTTCTGAGATAAAGTTGCTCGAAATGTTCCTGTTGAATCCTATATTCTGATTAAGGATATCATTGATACCGAATTTCAGCAGGCAGCTTTCTTTGAAAAGTCTTTTTCCCAAAGAAGCATTCCAGATGATGGCATTCCGGTTTGCACTGAAAACGGCTGTTTTTTGCCGGAAATTAAAGCTGGCGTCCGTATTCACCTCAAACTTGAAAGGCAGGGTTTTAAAGAAATCAACGTTGCCGGAATATAACCAGTATTCCGTTTTGATGTCTTTATTAATAGAAGAAACGGAAGTATTATAGCCTGCACTACCCCGTACGCTGAATGAAATTTTCTGATTGCCGTAATAGCCAATGCCGGGGCCGAAAGAATAATTATTACTATGGGTGATGTTTTTTTGATCTTCAATAAAGTTCACAGACCTTCCGCCGTTGCCACCGAAATCAAAGCTGATCCGCAGATTGCTGGGGCTTAATTTAAAGAAATAGCTCATGTATCCCCAGTAGTTATATACACCACTGGCATTCACAGATTTGAATACTCTTTTTCCGGATTCAACTGTATTTGAGTCGGTAATGGCATTATCAATAAGGTTAAGGCCCAAGTTCGCCCACATGCCTCTTTCTTTCAATACTTTGAAATCGGTGAAGTACATGGAAATGTTGTGATTAAAAGCCTGGTCAAGCGAAGGGTTTCCGATAAATATATTTAAAGGGTCTTCGTTTTCCGGGATGGGTTGTACCTGTTGAATCGTGGGCTGCTGCGTGCTGCCGTTATAATTAAAACCTAAACGGGTCTGCGGTTTAAAATTGTAGTTAAAGCTAAGCCGGGGGAATAGGTTTGTTCTGTTATAGTCAAGTGAGGTTTTCTCCCGCACATTGGTTTGTTTGAAAGTTTGATATGCAACATCGCTACCAAAAGCAATATTGTATTTCTTTTTTGCAATCCTGTAGGCCAGCCCGCCTGCATAGGTATTGATCAAAAAGTCGTAATCGTTTGTCAGCAGGTCATTCACTTGATCATATTTCCCGTTCACATAATCGTAAGTAACCCTGTCGGCGCTGCTGGTAGTATTGGAGTAACCGTAGTTCAGTTCAATATAATTGTCTTTGCTTACAGGCTCTGTATAGGTTACTTTTCCATTGAACGAAAAGTAGTTGTTGTGATTATCCTTCTGCTGGTTAATGGTATCTTTCAGGTAAATGTTTCCGTCGGGCGTAAAATAATTGATCAATGAACCCAGGTAACCTTCCGACTCCGTATTAGTGTATTTTTGTTCCACCCGGGCAGAAATGGTCCGTCCCGCTTTTTTGAACTTTTTCCGCCA
>Ga0222419_100874_pt1 | contig 15586 bp, 14 predicted proteins | sample 1B20Ametagenome_FD_182474 | JGI IMG/M metagenome (GOLD analysis project Ga0222419, IMG submission 182474) | Enriched microbial communities from leaf-cutter ant dump, University of Wisconsin, Madison, United States - 1B20A (version 2) | ecosystem: Environmental > Terrestrial > Nest > Insects nest... | reverse complement strand
ACCAACAGCAGGAGCAAAAAAAACTTTTCCTTCATCATTTTTATATTTATACAGCACAGGCCAGGGTTGCAACACTAAGCTTCACATCTTTTATATCTTCCAGAATGGCATTGCCACAGGCCTCTACGGTAGCGCCTGTAGTGATGACGTCGTCTACCAGTAATATATGTTTGCCACCCAGGCTTTTTTGCCCGGGTGCCAGGAAAACGCCTTCTACATTTTGCCAGCGTTCCATCCTTGTTTTATGGGTTTGGGTATCTGTTGCGCGTACCCGCTTCACGGCGCCAGGGGCGACAGGGATTTTTAAAACAGCAGCAATGCCCTCGCATAAAAGCGCCGACTGGTTATACCCTCTTTTTCTTTCCTTATCGTGGAACAAAGGCAAGGGAACGAGCACATCCGGCTTTACAAACCGGTGAGATGCAGCTAACAGGGTTCCCATCAGCTCACCGCAATAAACACCCAATGCTTTATTACCCCTGTACTTAAACTGATGAATAACTTTCTGCATCAAAGCACCTTTGGTGAAAAAATAACCGCTCATTGCCGCCTGGAACCGCAATCTTCCCCACAACATTTTCTCCACAGGATTATCCGGCAGGTCAATGAATGCCGTAGGGAATAATTGTTCAAAACACCGGGCACACAGCAGATGCCTGCCGGTCACCAGATCGCTCCCGCAGCCATTGCAAAGACGGGGAAAAAGCAATTGAGCGATACTATGTAATACAGGTTGCAACAATAATCTCTTTTTAAAACAAATATTTATACAATTCATCTACCCTGCTAAGACTTACCAGCTCTATATTGAATGATTGTTTTCCCAGTCCCTTCTGGTTATAGCGGCTGATGATGATCTTTTCAAAACCCAGCTTTTCAGCTTCCGCGATCCGTTGTTCGATCCGGTTGACGGCCCTGATCTCTCCGCTCAATCCAACTTCCCCGGCAAATGCAAAATGCTGGCTCAACGGAATATCCTCGTAAGAACTCAACAGCGCACTTACCAGGGCAAGGTCTACCGAAGGATCTTCCACCTTTAACCCACCTGCTATATTAACGAATACATCCTTTACGCCAAAATGGAAACCTCCTCTTTTCTCCAGTACAGCCAACAGCAACTGCAGCTTCCGCAGATCAAAACCACTGCTGGTCCGCTGAGGAGTGCCATATACTGATTGAGTGACCAGGCTTTGCACTTCCACCAGCAAGGGCCTCTGACCTTCCAGCGTCGCGGCAATGGCAATACCGCTCAACTGCTCCTCTTTTTGGGTGATCAGTATTTCAGAAGGGTTGGATACCGGTCGCATACCACTGCCGGTCATTTCATATATACCCAGCTCGGAAGTAGATCCAAAACGGTTTTTTAATGTACGGAGAATACGGTAAGCATAATGTTGATCCCCTTCAAACTGTAACACGGTGTCCACCATGTGCTCCAGTATTTTAGGACCGGCAATGTTGCCCTCTTTGGTAATATGTCCGATCAAAAAAACAGGCGTATTTGTTTCTTTGGCAAAACGTTGAAACTCCGAAGCACATTCTCTTATCTGGGAAATACTCCCCGCCGAAGATTCTATATAAGGTGAGTGCAGTGTCTGGATAGAATCTACTATTATCAGTTGCGGCTTCAGCTTCTTTATTTCCTGGAAGATGGTTTGCGTGGAAGTTTCGGTAAGCAAATAAAAATTGTCGTTGGCAATCCCCAATCGGTCTGCCCGCATTTTGATCTGCTGCTCGCTTTCCTCACCGCTGATATACAACGTCACAACGTTCTGTAACAATAAGCCGTTCTGCAAAAACAAAGTAGACTTTCCTATTCCCGGCTCACCGGCTACCAGCACAATGCTGCCTGCAACAATACCTTTTCCCAATACCCTGTTCAGTTCCGCATCCGGCGTGATGATCCGTTTTTCTTCTCCTCCGGTGATCGCATTCAGGGCAATAGTTTTTACACCAGGCGCCTGGTCATTGTTATATCCCTTCCAGCTTTTATTATTTTTATCGGCTTTCTCAATTACTTCCTCAATAAAACTATTCCATTCGCCACAGGAAGGACACCTTCCTGTCCACTTCGCAGATTCATATCCGCAGTTATTACAAAAAAATGCGGTTTTAACTTTACTCATTTGCTAAAGGTACGTGAATGATACATTAGTGATAACATGCAAACTGACAGCACCATCTAAATCCCGGGTGTACTTCTTCATCCATATTCAATCGTCTTGTTACCAAACACCTGTTTTTGAAGTTTAATGGAACTAAGTAATAATAGCCCGGAATTTTATAACCCGTCTGAAGCATTTAAAATTTCAGCAATAAAAGAAAAAGGAAAAAGGAAAAGACAATTTCTTCCCGGCATAAAATATTTTCATCCATCCGACATCCAAAAATCTGTTATGAATGATACCGGTTTTTAAAAAGTAAAAAGGGCCAACTTTCGCCGACCCTTTAGTACTTACTAACCCATTAAATTCTAGCACTAAATTACAAATTGCTCAAACATAACAAAATTAATTTTGGATTTTGTTGATAACTTTCCATCCCGTTGTTCAGGAGGAAAGTGAAAATAAATTACTGATTATCAATTATTTGAAAAATAATTATAGAATTATTCCGGCTGCTTCTTTTGCCAATTTGACACAAACAAATATTAATTATTTTACATAACAGACAAAACAACAGACAAGCCGAATAACCCCTGTCATTTTATGGTAAAACCGCAAAATGGTAATAAGTTTGATACTAAATAAACTAAAAAAAATACAATGGGATCAATTTGGATTGTGTCATTAATTTTTGTCGGGATCAGTATGCTGGTAAGCATGCAGTTGAAGGGTAAGTTCATGCGGTACAGCAAGATGCGTCTGAACAGCGGTTTGACCGGAAAAGAAGTAGCGGAGAAGATGTTAAAAGAAAATGGTATATATGATGTAACGGTAACCAGTTCAAACGGTTTTTTAAGCGACCATTATAACCCCATGAATAAAACGGTGAACCTGAGCCCTGATGTCTATAACGGCGTCTCTGTGGCTGCCGCAGCAGTAGCTGCCCACGAATGCGGGCACGCCGTACAACATGCCACTTCCTATAAATGGCTGATGCTCAGGAGCAGGCTGGTGCCTGTGGTGCAATTCAGCTCTTCTATGGTACAGTGGGTTTTGATCGGGGGAATCTTACTTGTAAAGGTTTTTCCGCAGTTGTTGCTGATTGGTATTATTCTCTTTGCCCTTACCACCTTATTTTCTGTGGTGACACTGCCGGTAGAGTTTGACGCCAGTAACAGGGCTTTGGCCTGGTTACAGCATACCAACGTTACCAATGACCAGGAATATCCCCAGGCAAAAGATGCGCTTAAATGGGCTGCCATGACCTATGTAGTAGCTGCCATTGCTTCCATCGTTACCCTGGTACAGTACATCCTGATATATTCCAACAGGAGATAGCAATAAAATAAAACTCAATAATATCCAAGAAGCCACTTTATAGTGGCTTTTTTTGTTTTTGGTATTCCGCTTCGTTTACGGTAAAAGATACATTACAACGGCGGTATCATTAAAAGAAGCAAAAGATACCTGAATATTATTTACCTTTCACACCCATTTTTGTAACGATATCTCAAAGCAATTAACGTATGTCTTCTTTAAAAAAAAGCTTTTCGGTTTCTGAAGACTGGACGGTTGTTATTCTCGGCTTTGCCAGCATCTTCCTGGTGCTTACCGGTGTAAAACTTCCCGAACCCACCTTCAGCTGGGATGGCTTCTCTCAGTTAGGGACTATTTTTTCAGGTGCTAATATGGTAGCAGTCATCAACCTGTTTTTGGTTACCTATATAACGGCAGTGGCTGCTTTTATGCTTACAGGACGCCCCATCAGGAATGTACTGATCGTATTTCCCGTGGTATTCGTTTTAACGCTGTTAGCCCTGATCCTGTCCGGAAATAAAGCAGTAAAAGAAACCAATTTCGAGACGGTGATCTTTAGTCTTGCATTAGGTCTGCTGGTCAGCAACACCATCAAATTACCAGCCTGGTTCAAGGAAACCCTGACAACGGAGTTATTTGTGAAAATCGGCCTTGTATTGCTAGGTACTTCTGTGATTTTTGGAGATGTTTTAAAAGCCGGTTCAAAGGGTTTACTGCAGGCTGTGATCGTGGTGATTTCAGTCTGGTATTTTGCCTACTGGATCTGTAAAAAGCTGAAAGTGGACAGCGAACTGAGCATGATGCTTGCCAGCGCCGTATCTATCTGCGGTGTATCGGCCGCCATAGCCACTGCCGGCGCCATTAAAGGCGACTCAAAAAAGCTGTCGTATGTAGTATCGGTCGTGCTGCTTACCGCTGTTCCTATGATGATCATCATGCCTTATATTGCCAATTACTTTCATTTTCCCGAAGCCGTCACGGGCGCCTGGCTGGGGGGCACCATAGATACCACGGGGGCGGTAGTAGCATCCGGCTCGCTGGTAGGAGATGAAGCATTGAAAATAAGCACGATCGTAAAGTTTTCGCAGAATGTACTGTTGGGTATTGCTGCATTTGCTATTTCTGTTTACTGGACCTATACCAAAAAAGAAGGGTTGGATCCCGATACCAAACCTACCCTGAAAATGATCTGGGACAGGTTTCCCAAATTTGTGGTCGGTTTCGTTGCGGCTTCCCTGTTATTCTCCTTTGTACTTAGTCCTGAAGCTATCAGGGAGGCAAAGGCGCCGCTTAAGCACATACAGTCGCTGTGGTTTGCACTTGCTTTCACCAGCATTGGCCTGGAAACCAATTTCCGTGAGCTGCTGCAACTGAACAACCTGAAGCCTATGTATGCCTTTTTAATAGCCCAATTGTTCAACATCATCGTTACGCTGGTCATTGCAATGCTGTTATTCAGCTGACAGGTTTGCTGTAATCAATCGTTTGCTTAAAATTATATTTTTAAGCAGTTATTGCATTAAATTAATGATCTTAGTAAAGGATTAAATTATTTATTATTAAAAACTTGCACACCATGAGTTCCTCTCGCAGAAAGTTCCTGAGAAATATAGCCCTTGGATCCGGAGCAATAGCCACCGGTCTGCCGGCTGTTTCCGGAGAAAGAAGTGATTTGTTTGAAAACCCTGCAGCCTGGCAGCCCGGCACATTCAACATGTGTGGTTATGCCGCACCCAAGATACCAACAGTAAGGGTTGCCTTTATAGGCCTCGGGAACCGGGGAATGGGAGCTGTAAAACGCATGTCATTTATTGAAGGAGTAGAAATAAAAGCGCTGTGTGACAAACGCCCGGAACTGATCGGCAAGGCACAAAAGGTGCTAACGGATATGGGTATTGCCAAGGCAAGGGAATACACGGGAGAGAACGGATGGAAAACACTCTGTGAGAGCAAAGATATAGACCTGGTATATATTGTCACCCCCTGGCACCTGCATACCCCCATGGCCGTATATGCCATGAAGCAGGGAAAACATGCCGCGTCCGAAGTGCCTATTGCCGTAACGGTAGACGAATGCTGGGAACTGGTGGAAACATCTGAAAAAACAAAGAAGCATTGTATGATGCTGGAGAATTGCTGTTATGACTTCTTTGAATTGCTGACGTTAAACATGACCCGCAACGGTCTGTTCGGTGAGTTGGTGCACGCGGAAGGTGCTTATATACATGATCTGCTTGACCAGAACTTTGAGAAAACAAGCTATTCCGACATGTGGCGACTGAAAGCCAATATCGGGCATAACGGTAACCTGTATCCCACACACGGACTGGGACCTATAGCCCAATGCCTGGATATCAACCGCGGCGACAAAATGGATCACATGGTATCCATGTCATCTGCCGACTTTATGATGAATGCGCTGGCAAAAGAAAAAGCAGCACAAGACTCTTTTTATAAAGAATACGCTGACAAGCCTTACAGGGGCAACATGAACTCGACGCTGATCCGCACCAACAAGGGAAAGACCATGATGATACAGCATGATGTGACCACGCCTAGGCCCTATTCCCGCATTCACCTGATAAGCGGAACTAAAGGAATTGCCAGCAAGTATCCGTCGCCGGAAAGAATCGCATTCGGACACGAATGGATCAAGCCGGAAGAATTAAAAGCATTATATGAAAAATATACTCCTGAAATAGTGAAACATGTTGGAGAGATCGCCAAAAAAGTAGGCGGACATGGCGGAATGGACTTTATCATGGACTGGCGCCTGATCGATTGCCTGAGAAACGGGTTACCGCTGGACCAGGATGTGTATGATGCGGCAGCATGGTCTGTAGTAGGTCCCCTGAGTGAGCAATCTGTCGCAAACAAATCCCGCACAGTGGACATTCCCGACTTCACCCGCGGAAACTGGACAACCAACAAGCCCGTAAACCTCACGCTTAATGGAGGCGGCAACACCACTGTAAGACCGGTTCCTGCAGGACATGATCAATGATCGATCAACCACGCTATAAAAAAATCCGGCATACGCCGGATTTTTTATTTTAAACCATTAAGAAGTTAAGGCTTCTCTTAATGCTTCTTATTGCCTTAATGGTTTATTTATAGTATTGTTTTTTCTTTAGATGATCAGCAGCGCATCTCCATAGCTAAAGAAACGATACTTATCCTTGATCGCCTTTTTATATGCTTCCATAGCCAGGTCGTAGCCCGCAAACGCACAGGTCATGATCAGCAGGCTTGTTTTCGGCAAATGGAAGTTGGTCACCAGGGAATCGGCAATAGAAAAATTATAAGGTGGGTGAATGAATATATTCGTCCATCCTTCGGATGGCTTCAACAGCTTTTCTGCCGTAAAAGAAGATTCCAGCGCACGCATGGTTGTAGTACCCACCGAACAGATCCTCCTGTTGTCCTGGCGGGCTTTGTTTACAATAGCGCAGGCTTTCTCTTCGATGCGGTAATACTCAGCATCCATCTTATGCTTGCTCAGGTCTTCCACCTCTATCGGGCGAAAAGTGCCCAGGCCGGTATGCAGTGTTACTTCCGCAAAGCGGATTCCTTTAATTTCCAGTCTTTTGATCAGCTCAATGCTGAAATGCAGGCCCGCTGTCGGAGCTGCTACCGCTCCTTCATGTTTCGCATATACGGTCTGGTATCTTTCCCTGTCTTCTTCATCAGGTTTCCGCTTGATATATTTCGGCAGCGGCGTTTCACCGAGGCTGTTCAATACCTGCTTGAACTCCGCATCAGAACCATCAAACAGGAAACGGATAGTCCTTCCTCGGGAAGTGGTGTTGTCTATCACTTCCGCTACCAGTTCCTCGGCTTCTCCGAAATACAGCTTGTTGCCCACCCTTATTTTACGGGCGGGATCTACGATCACATCCCACAGCCTGTTCTGGGCGTTCAATTCACGGAGCAGAAAGACCTCGATCTTTGCCCCCGTTTTTTCCTTGCGGCCATACATACGGGCCGGAAAAACCTTGGTATTATTGACCACGAAAACATCCTTGTCATCAAAATAATCAAGAATGTCCCGGAAATGTTTGTTTTCAATGTTGCCGGTGTCCCTGTGAACGACCATCATGCGGGCATCTTCTCTTTTTTTGGCAGGATGTTGGGCAATAAGATTCAGCGGTAAGTCGAAACGGAATTGTGATAGTTTCATTTATGAGTTATTAATTTTCTGCAATAGCCACATGAAACTTGCGGGAAGTAAGTCTGAAGGGAGATTTTGGGAAATCTTAAGCCTGATCTTACGGTACCAGGGTTCATGTAAATATTAACTATATTTATACAGCGTGCAAAGGTACGCAATAAAAGCATTATCAACTATAATATTTAATTTGTTTTCCTCTCCCTTTCTCAAAACCGCAGGTGCCGCACGGTTAAGCCATCGTTGATCAGCTGCTTTAATGAGTCGATGCCAATCTTCAGGTGATTCTGCACATACTTATTTGTCACTTTTTTATCGCTGGCAGAGGTTTTCACACCTTCTGGTATCATAGGCTGATCGCTCACCAGGAGCAATGCCCCTGTAGGTATTTTATTATAAAACCCTACGGAGAAAATAGTAGCTGTTTCCATATCAATGGCATACGCCCTGATCTTTTGCAGGTAAGCCTTGAATTCCTCGTCATGTTCCCAAACCCTCCTGTTGGTGGTATATACCGTTCCGGTCCAATAATCCACTTTATAATCGCGGATAGTGGTAGATGTGGCTTTCTGCAGCGCAAAAGCCGGTAAGGCAGGCACTTCAGGTGGAAAATAATCATTGGAAGTACCCTCGCCACGGATAGCCGCTATCGGTAATATCAGGTCTCCGATCTTATTTCTCTTTTTCAGTCCGCCGCATTTGCCAAGGAACAATACGGCCCTGGGCTCGATGGCTGTCAGCAGATCCATGACGGTGGCGGCGCCCGGGCTGCCCATACCAAAGTTTATGATGGTGATGCCACCGGAAGTGGCGCATTGCATAGGTTTGTCCCTGCCGGTCACTTCTACTTCATGCCAGGCGGCAAACAATTCTACATAATTACCGAAATTAGTGAGCAGTATATATTTCCCGAAGTTTTTCAGCTTTTCACCTGTATATCTCGGCAACCAGTTTTTTACAATTTCCTCTTTTGTCTTCATAACTCGTAATTTGACTATTTTTACAGCTGTCGCACGGGACATGATCAAAATAGAATACCCTCCATACCAATATAAGATTAAAAACGAAGCCGGTAAAGATTTTATTTTTGACCCTATCAGAAGAATATGGGTGGTATTAACACCAGAGGAATGGGTAAGGCAAAATTTCCTGCAGTACCTGGTACAATCGAAAGGGTATTCTCCCTCCCTGATAGCAGTGGAAAAAAAGATCCGGCTGGGTGAACTGATCAAACGCTGCGACATCGTGATCTATACCACCGGCGGAACCCCTTCACTGATAGTGGAGTGCAAAGAAATGGGGACTGAACTCAATGAGCCTGTTCTGAACCAGATACTTCGTTATAATATGTCGATACCGGTTCCCTACCTGGTGATCACCAACGGAACATATTGTTTTGCATTCGAAAGAACGGGGACAGGTATTCATGCGCTTTCTGCCATTCCTGCACTGGAGGAAAACAACGGACAGAATTGAGATGACGGAAGACCATGGACTCACATTCTAAAATGCGTTAAAACATTGGGAGCAATTTTGAGATCGGGGCGGAAAACTGATATCCCATTCAGGAAATGCCGTTTCAGTAAATTGCCGTTCGCTATAACAAAGCCGGCTTCTAAAAGAACCAATTTTCTCCGGATTTTATCCATCCCGTCTTCATACACAAAAACGCATATTTCATAAGGACGGTCTGTATCACCGGGATCATCCAGCAATATATCATATATTCCATTTTCCGGGTTCCGGGCCATCGCTTCATACGTTATAGACTTTACCGAGCTTTCATTAACATAATGATGAAGCCCGGTATTGTTCACTACCACCCGGGTTATTGTATACTTTTTTTCTTTTTTCATGCTTATCAACAGCCGTCCGAAAAAATATAAAAGCAACAGGGCAAAAACAGCTATTAAAATTTTGATACCTGCCGGAACATTTCCCGCATTAAATGTAATGATCAACAGCAACAAAGCTGAGAGCGGTACTACTATAAAAAAGGTCCGTCCAAATCCCGCTACCAAAGAAGTTAACCATTTAGACCGTACCGATACTATTTCCGGAAAATTTTCTCTTGTGTACTTCATTATTCTGAACTAGCCGTTAAGATGTTGCCATATCACGTCATACACATCTATGGCTTCCAGTTCTGTCTTTCCCGGCACAGGTTGATCTGTTATCAATACCGGGTAATATGCCTTGTCTACATGTACCGCCCCATGCGATCCCTTTACCAGCGTGGCGTCAAGGGGGATCACATCCATTACATACCGGAAGCCTGCTTTTTTCCGGAGCAGCTTATACCCTGCCCTGAGCTTAGAGGTCATGAACAGCTCTACCGGATCATAGCCGGGTTTTTTATGAATATCTACTACGCGGGCGTAATCAGGCGCCACCGCATCATCCATCCAGAAATAATAAGTGAACCAGCTATCCGCATCCGCTACCACCACAAAATCTCCCGAACGTTCATGGGCGATATGACGTACCTGCTGCTGTTCTTTATCCAGCACCTCTGCCACGCCTTTCGTATGCTCCAGGATAGCTCTTACCGTATCTTTTACGGACGGATCATTCAGGTACACGTGGGCTACCTGGTGATCTGCCACTGCAAATGCACGGGAAGCGCCCGCATCCAGCAGCTCCAGCCCTCTTTCTACCCGTACCGCCAGCAGTCCGGCATCTCTCAGCAAGCGATTTAAATGGATAGGATGGCTGACCGGCGCAATCCCATACTCGGACAGTACAATGATACGGACATTCTTTTGCCGGTAGTAGGTGATCAGTTGCTTCACCACATCATCAATTTCCTTCAGGTGCATGGCAATTTCCGGTGCACCCGGACCGAATTTCTGCAGGCAGTAATCCAGGTGCGGCAGGTAAGCCAGTGTGAGCACCGGATCATATTTTTTATCTGTATAGATCGTTGCATCTGCAATCCATTGTGTTGACCGGATATTGGCATTGGGTCCCCAGAAGCTGAATAAGGGGAACTGTCCGAACTCTTTTTGCAGCTCGTCCCTCAATCCTGCCGGATGGGTATAACAATCCGGCATCTTCCTTCCGTCGGCGAGATAATTGGGCCGGGGGGTAGCTGCATAATCCGCTGTTGAATACATATTATACCACCAGAACATTTTGGAAACGGTAAAAGCGGGATCTGCTTTCTTTGCCCGTTCCCATATTTTCTCCGCTGATACCAGCTTGTTGGATTGCTTCCAGAACTTGACCTCACAATCCCGGTGATCGTACCAGCCGTTTCCTACAATTCCATGTTCGGATGGCCATTTACCGGTAACATAGGTAGATTGTACCGAAGTAGTTACCGCAGGCAACATCGGCTTTACCAGGCTTAGCTGCCTGGATCGTATATATTCATGCAGGAAAGGCGTATGCACCCCTATTAGCGGGGCAGACAATCCTACTACATCTATCACAACTGTTTTTTGCATAACAGGTTCCATTTAATTATTGAGCACCTGTTGCAACCACTGCAGCTCTCTGATCATAGAATCATTCAGCGGAAGCTGTAAATCCCCGGGCAATACCGCCCATGTATAGGTTTCCACTTCCAGCCAACGGGTCAGGTTTTCCTGTTTATGTAATAACAGTACCTCCAGGATATCTCTCTGCGTGGACTGCAACAGCCCGTAATTTTCTATAAACACCGGCACATGAAAATGGGAGCGCCATTCCACTACATCAGCGTCCGGAGCCTCGCTCAGCGCCTCCGGCAGGTCCGGGTATTTATGCTGCGCCCCGTTTTTCTTCAGCGCCACTACCTGGTGCAGGTACACATCCTCGTTAAATGTCCTGAAAGCATCCAGGATATCTTTTCGTTGTCCGGCGGCTTCGGGCAACAAAGCCTTTAAGGCAGCGCTTACCTGCACCCGGCCTATTTTAATGCCCAATTCCTGTAATCTTTTTATCATGGCAGCATGATCTTCGTAGTTAACCGCGAAGTGACATATATCATAACAGATATGCACATGCGCTTTTATCCATTCTGCTGCCTGTTTATCATCACATCCCAGCTTATCCGCCAGGAAACTGGTTCCCAAGGGTAATAGATACCCGGTATACCATTCCAGGAATTCGGTACCATTTTCTATCAGCCCATCCGGTTCCGGTTCCAGGTCTATATGAATGACCCGGGATGTTTCCTGCTTCAATCTTACCAAACGTTCTACTACCTTCAGCAGGTTCAACGTTGTTTTTTCCAGCACCGCTTTCCGGCTTTCTGCTGCATGCCAGAACCTGTAACTCAGAGGAGAGGTAGATATGCCACCTTCCATGTCAGCAGGCAGCAGGTCCGCCAGGATCTCCGCCAGTCGTATAGTATATTCCACCCGCTCTGCCGTCAGCCAGTCCGGCGCATGCACCTGATCCTTCACCACCGTTTCATGAAAGCTGCCGTAGGGAAAACCATTCATGAGTGGCACATAACAATCATGCTCCTGCAACCATTTTTTGAATACAGCACGCTCAGCAGGCTGCTGCAATACCATACTTGCTTCATTCGCCAACCGCAGCCCGATAGCCAACGGCTTATTGGGACTGACCGCTGCTTTTATGGCCGGCACGGCTTTCTGCAGGTGAAAAAAATGTTCCGGCCAGGAAATACCCGGCAACACATTAGTACAGTAAGTAATCTCTCCGGAAGATCTTTGCATTATGCTATTGTTTTTAACCAGGCTGCCGCCTTCTTCAATAATTCTGCATCTAATTCATGCACCTCCTCCCCCGTTCCTATATCGTTCAGTAACATAATAGTCAGCTTGCCTCCCAGGTGCTCCCGGAATTCATTCAATCCTTTCAGCACCGGACTGTTATCATCCTCTATTTCCATCAGGGGATGCGTGATCGCAAACCCGATGTGCCGGAGTGTATCTGTTACTTTCAACGTATCTTCCTTTTTTAACCTGCCGCTCAGGTACGAATATGCCGTATCCAGCGCAATGCCCATCGCTACCGCCTCGCCATGCCGGATGGAAAACCCTGAGAGCTGCTCTACCTTATGCGCGCTCCAGTGCCCGAAATCGAGCGGACGGGAAGAGCCCATTTCAAAGGCATCGCCGCTGGCTATATGCTGCAAATGAAGCCCGGCGCATTGTTTGATCAGGTAATGCATATCCTTCCCGTTCCTTTCGGCCAGCGAAGCAGCATGCGCCGCGATCCAGTAAAAAAAGTCTGCATCTTTAATAAGCGCTACTTTCACAGCTTCGGATATACCGGACCGGTAGTCCTCCACACTGAGCGTTTCTAAAAAAGCCGCGTCATTAAAAACCGCTACCGGCGGAACAAAGGAACCGATAAAATTCTTTTTCCCTTTATAGTTGATACCGTTCTTCACCCCCATTCCAGAATCGTTCTGCGACAGAACGGTGGTGGGTATGCGGATATGCCTTATTCCCCGGTGTGATACGGCCGCTCCAAAACCTGCCAGGTCCAGGATGGCGCCCCCTCCTATCGCAATGATATAAGAGTGCCGGTCAATTCCGTATATATCAACTGCCTCGATGATTTGGTCGAGGTAACGATTATCATTTTTGCATTGTTCTCCGCCCGGGATCACCAAAATATCCGGGACCAGGTAAAAACCGGGTATCTCTCCAAGATAACCTCGTATCTCATCCAACAGGGCAGGATGTGCTTTGGCAACCCCTCCATCTATAACAAAAAATAACTTTTTTGTTGTATCCGCCTTATTCCCTGCTAGGAAGTTACGAAACGCAGGATTTGCAGGATCGAATAATCTGTTGCTGAAAAAAACCGTGTATTCAAATCTTACGCTGAATTGCTGTTGTAAATATTCCATCTCTTCTGTCTTTCCGGACATCATCCGGGCGCTGCTTTAAAATTGGGTGTAAATTTAATTCTTTCATCCATAAGTCAGGTAACGGCAAATAACCTCGACAGCCCGATAGACACCGGCAGCAATAACACGATGCATACCATCACTACCGGGGCGCCGAAAGCAGCCGCCCATGCGGCGTTCATCAGTATCAACGCGATCACGCCCGCTTTAACCGCCTTGCCGATCGCTTTTCCTGAAGGTGTTTTTACAGCGTGTAGCCATGGAGGAAAGATCATATAAACAAAGGCCGCCAATATGCAGGAAGTCCATAGCACCTGCCTGTTATACACCCCCGTCAGCGCTATCGCCAGTATTACGATGGCGTATAATACGCCGGCTATATATAGGGTCTTTTTATTACCGCCATACACTTCCCCCCTGCTGATCATAGTGATGGCTGCAATATAAATGAGCGGTATTACACTAATCCATCCTGCTTCAAAAATACTGTGTGGTAAAATACTCATGCCCAGCAAAAGGTTGAGTCCACGGCAGATGCCCATATTCAACGGACCCCAGAAAGAATGATGCTTGCCCCATTTATCGTATACCACCGAAGCCAACGCGATCAGCGCTGCCAGCAAAGAAGATAAACTGTATACCCCATCCGACATAGCGGCGCAAAAAATACCCCCCGCTAATAACAGGCCACCCAACAAGGCTGCCATTGAAACCGATATCACACCTGAGGGGATCGGTCTCTCGGGTCGTTCCACGGCATCCAGCCCGGCATCAAACACATCATTGAGCACCACGCCGCCGCCATACAGGCAAGCGGTAGCGGCAATCAGCCACCACAACTCAACACCTATATTTCCCTGTAAAAAATAACCTGAAATGGCAGCGCCGGCCAAAATATCTGCAACTGCTGTTATGATATTTGCCGGCCGCATGAGCCGCAGCACCGCGTATAATTTACTCACCGCTCACATTTACTATTTTATGATAATGGAGTCTTTGTTGATCCTCGGCTGCTGCCCGCCACGCAGTACGGTATTACCATTGAATTTCTGAGACTGGTCGATTTCTTTGACCCGGTCAAAATCCTGCTCATCTATCTGCCCGCTTTGCCCGAAGGCCGTGATCGCATTCCGGTAAGTAACTTTCTCAATATCCTCCTCACTGATGCCGCGTTGCTTCATCAGCGCCGCCGTCTTGGGAACCGCCAGCGGATCACTGATGCCCCAGTCTGCCGCAGAGTTGACCATGATATGATGGGTCCCGTATTGTTTCACCACCTCTACCATCCGTTCATTGCCCATTTTGGTAAACGGGTAGATGGTAAAGGCCGCCCAGAATCCCCTGTCCAATACTTCTTTAACCGTTTCTTCATTGTTGTGGTCCACGATCACCATCTCCGGGTCAAGTCCATGCTCCAGCGCAATATCCATGCTACGGGTAGTACCTCTTTTCTTATCCCGGTGAGGGGTATGTATCTGCACCGGCAGACCTGCTTCTTTGGCCAGCTCCAATTGCAGCCTGTAGTACTTTTCTTCCGCCGCCGTCTGGTCATCAAATCCTATTTCACCTACACCTACCACGCCTTCTTTATAAATGAACAGAGGCAATATTTCCATTACCTGCTCCGCCAGCGGCTCATTGTTCGCTTCCCGCGAGTTGAGCCCGATGGTACAATAATGTCTGATCCCGAACTGGGAGGACCTGAACCGTTCCCAGCCGATCAGGCTGCTGTAATAATCCCTGAAGGTATCGATGCCCGTACGCGGTTGCCCCACCCAGAAGGCAGGCTCAATGATCGCCACCACACCGGCATCCGCCATTTCCTGGTAATCATCCGTGGTGCGGGACACCATATGGATATGCGGATCAAAAAAACGCATCCCTTTGATATGTTCCCGGTAGGATGGATCTACTTCCGCTTTCACCCGCTGCTGCGGGTCTGTTTCATGACTGCAACACATAGCTAAACTTATTTAACAAGGATTTCCAATTTATTTCTCCGCTTTCAACAGCCGCCTTTTGGTCCATTGTTTCCAGCAACTGTTTTGCAGGCGGATAGTCTGCATCAAAACAAACCAACGCAGCTATTTCTTTATCTAACTCGTTATGACTGCTGCTCAATATCTCCAGGTCGCTGAAATTATTTTTATTGATAAAGCCGGTTACACATTTCCAGATATA
>Ga0222419_100873_pt1 | contig 15593 bp, 12 predicted proteins | sample 1B20Ametagenome_FD_182474 | JGI IMG/M metagenome (GOLD analysis project Ga0222419, IMG submission 182474) | Enriched microbial communities from leaf-cutter ant dump, University of Wisconsin, Madison, United States - 1B20A (version 2) | ecosystem: Environmental > Terrestrial > Nest > Insects nest... | reverse complement strand
GTTGGGTTTCTGGGCACCAGATCTGAGCTATCATAATGGACAATGGTACCTGTACTACGCAACTTCCATATTCGGCAAGAACACCTCAGTAATCGGCATGGCAACCAACAAAACGCTCGATCCTGCATCAAAGGATTATAAATGGGTAGACAGGGGCATGGTGCTGCAATCAGTGACAGGACGAGATGACTGGAATGCCATCGATCCGAATCTATCGGTTGATGAAGACGGTACACCCTGGCTAAGCTTCGGCTCGCACTGGAACGGCCTGAAGCTGGTAAAATTAAGTGACGATTTCAAGACACCGGCCGAACCGCAGGTCTGGCATACTATAGCTGCCCGTCCGCGCGATTTTAAATATACCGACGAAGAGGTGGGCAACGGTGCCGTTGAAGCACCGTACATTTTCAAAAAAGATCAATACTATTACCTTTTTGTATCCTGGGACAGGTGCTGTTCCGGTGTGAACAGCACATACAACATCAGGGTAGGCCGCTCCGAAAAAATAACTGGTCCATACCTGGACAAAGATGGCGTAAGCCTGGCTAAAAATGGCGGCACCCTTGTATTGGGCGGAGATACCGGGCCTGTTAAAAAAGTTTATGCACGGGGTCATAATTCAGTACATACTTTCGGGAACATTGACTATCTGGTGTTTCATGCCTATACCGATAGCTATGAGCGGTTGGGCATTGAAAAACTATCCTGGAAGGACGGCTGGCCGGTTACCGGAAAATAAACCAGATAAAGCGGCGCTGAATGCCTAAGCTGGCTAAGACAAAAATTATACTGTGATTTCAGTGATTAAACCCTATTTTAGCCATAGAAATAAAACAGCTTTCACAGATCAGACCGTACAATTATCGTACGGGTGATGTGCTCAACGGCAGGTCGTTTCTGTTTTAGGGTAAAATAAATTTAATCATGATTGCAAAAAGAATGGAGGGGGTAGGCGAATATTACTTCTCCCAAAAGCTCAGAGAAATAGATTCATTAAATAAAGCAGGTAAAAATATCATTAATCTGGGAATTGGCAGCCCGGATCTTCCGCCGCATCCGGATGTGATCAGCACGTTGCAGGAAGAAGCGGCAAAGCCAGGGGCACATGGTTATCAAGGCTATAAAGGAGTACCGGTACTGAGGCAGGCATTTTCAGCCTGGTATGAACGCTGGTATCAGGTCACCCTCGACCCGGAGACGGAAGTACTTCCCCTCATTGGCTCTAAAGAAGGCATCATGCACATTTGCATGACCTACCTGAACGAGGGAGATGAAGCGCTGATCCCGAATCCCGGATATCCTACTTACAGCAGCGCAGTCAAACTGGCCGGAGGCAGACCCGTCAGTTATTTGCTGGAAGAAGCACGGGACTGGCATCCGGATCTTGAAGCATTGGCCGGTACAGATCTTAGCAGGGTCAAGCTCATGTTTGTAAATTATCCGCATATGCCCACTGGCCGGCAGGTAAGCGCTGGCTTATTTGAAGACCTGGTGCGCTTTGCAAAAGATAAGAATATCCTGCTTGTACATGACAATCCTTACAGTTTTATTCTCAACGACAACCCAGTAAGTCTTTTGAAAATTCCCGGGGCCAGAGCGGTCGCACTGGAGCTGAATTCCCTCAGCAAATCTCATAATATGGCCGGCTGGCGGGTCGGTGTACTTTGCGGATCGGCTGAAAGGATCAGTGAAGTACTGAGGTTCAAGAGCAACATGGACAGTGGGATGTTCCTGCCCCTGCAACTGGCAGCTGCAACAGCTCTGGGCCTTGGTTCAGAATGGTATAGCTATGTCAATAGCATCTATCTGGAAAGGCGGACAAAAGTATACCAAATCTTCGATATCCTGGGTTGCAAATATGCGCCCGGCCAGGTCGGTTTGTTCGTCTGGGCAAAAATCCCGGAACACTACGCAGATGCCTATGTGCTCAGTGACGAGATCCTTTACGGGGCAGGAGTTTTTCTGACACCAGGAGGCATATTCGGAAGCCAGGGAGTGCGGTATCTCAGGATCAGCCTTTGCGGCGATCTGTCCAGGTTTGAACAGGCCATAAGCAGGATCAGCAAATAGAAATCATAAGCATATACATTTAATCAATACATCATATAAATGAAGATAGCAGTAGTTGGTCTTGGACTTATTGGTGGTTCTATGGCGCTGGTGTTAAAGCAAAAAGGTTTTGCCTCCAAGGTGTTTGGAGTAGACAATCAGGAAACGCACAGGCAGCGGGCGCTTGAGCTTGGCATCGCAGATGAAATAACCAGCCTGGACCATGCAATCGCCAATAGTGACCTGATCATATTGAGCGCTCCGGTGGGTGTTTGTATGACTTTGTTGCCCCAGGTACTGGACCAGGTAAAACATCAGGTGGTGCTTGATACCGGTTCTACCAAAGCATCCTTGCTGGATGCGGTAAAAGGACACCCCAACAGGGGCAGGTACATTGCAACACACCCAATGTGGGGCACAGAGTTCAGCGGACCCGAAGCCGCCACGACAGATGCCTTCACCGGCAGGGCAAATGTCATTTGCAATGCTGCAGAAAGCGATAAGGACGCGCTCGAAACAGCGGAACGCTTGTATACCCTGCTTGGCATGTACAATGTGTACATGGAGGGAAAAGACCATGACGTGCATGTCGCTTACGTAAGCCATATTTCCCACATCACGTCCTTTGCCCTGGCCAATACCGTACTGGAAAAAGAGAAAGAAGAAAATGCGATATTTGAGCTGGCCAGTGCGGGTTTTGAAAGCACGGTAAGGCTTGCGAAAAGTAGTCCCGCTATGTGGATGCCTATTTTCAAGCAAAACAAGGAGAATGTGCTGGATGTGCTGAACGAGCACATCACGCAGCTTAGAAAGTTCAAATCCTGTATCGAAAAGGAAAACTGGGCATATCTTACAGAACTGATGGAGCATGCGAACAACATCAAACATGTCCTGGACAGGGAATAGGTTGTAATTGAATAATAATTCTTATCTTGAATATCCAAATATAATTGTATGGATTGGACTGGTAATTTTTTAAAGCCATGCTCGGCACTGCGCAGCATGATCTGCTTCCTGATGCTCACCACAGTAGTTCTGTCCTGTAAAAAGGATAAAAAAGAACCGGAAGTTGTACTGAATGGTGATAAGACGTTAAAAACATTCAGTTTCAAGGCAAGTAAGAATCCCGTACTGGTCAATGACATCAGCGGTGAATTTGCCGGAGATACCATATATGCAAGGGCATTTGCCGGAACGGATATCAGCAAACTGGTACCTGAATTTACTTATGAGGGAGAAAAAGTAGTTGTAGGCGAAGTGGTTCAGCAGAGCAGTGTTACGGTCAATGACTTTACAAAGCTGGTCAGGTATGAAGTGGTTGCAGAAGACGGAAGCAAAAAAGCATATACCGTTAAGTTCACGGATAATGGCATTTCTGCACTCTATATCAACACCAATGGTGCTGAGATCACCAGCAAGGATGATTACGTAGACGGTACCATCAGGATCGTCAGCAATTTCAAAGATGTGACCTTTGACGGCAAAACCGAAATAAAAGGCCGTGGCAATTCAACCTGGTACGATATGCCTAAAAAACCCTATCGCATCAAGCTCGATAAAAAAGCCGCTCTGCTGGGAATGCCGGAAAACAAGAACTGGGTGTTGCTGGCCAATTACGCCGACAAGACATTAATGCGTAATGAACTCGCATTTATTTTAAGCAGGAATATCGGACGCGAATTCACCCCGGCCTCAAGATATGTTGAAGTTTACCTCAATAATAACTATATAGGTACTTATCAGCTGACCCAGCAGGTCAAGGAAGGAAAAGGACTGGTCGATATCGAGGAGCAGCCAAAAGGAACGACCACTTTACCGGATCTGTCCGGAGGCTACCTGATCGAGCAGGACCTTTTTGCCTACGGAGAGCCTGTCTATTTTTATACCGCCAAAAGTATGCCTTTCGTCATCAAGTATCCGGATGAGGACGACATCAACCAACAGCAAAAAGACTATATCTCCAGTCATTTTCAAACCATGGAAGACGCATTGTATGCAGACAACTTTACAGACCCTGTGAATGGCTACAAGAAGTATTTTGATATAAATACTTATATAGATTTTTATATCGTCAACGAAGTGATCGGCAATCCGGATGCTTTCCGCAGTACTTACATGTACAAAAAACGCGGTAATGATAAGATCTATACGGGTCCGGTATGGGACTTTGACAAGGCCGCCAATAATGACAACCGCCTTGGCGACCAGGTTCAGGGACTGATGTCTGACGCAGCCTTTGAACCTAAGATCTGGTTCAAGCGCTTTATGGAAGACCCCGCTTTCAGACAACGCATCAGGGCCCGGTGGAACGAGCTCAAACCAAAGATCCAGGCGCTGCCGAATTCAATAGAACCCATAGCAAAGAAACTTGCGGTATCGCAGGTCAGGAATTTTACCAAATGGGACATCCTGAAAAAACAGAGCTACCTGGAGATGAATGTCTCGGGATCCTATGAAGGAGATGTCAAATACCTGAAAGATTTTCTGATCAGGCATATCGCCTGGCTGGATAACAAGTTCAATAGCAGCGAATACCAGTAGAACAGATGTGATTGATGATCTTGGGGGCATGGTCCCTGGAATTCTCAATGAACCAGAGATGGGTATCCATACCTCCGCATACCACACCGGCCAGATACAAACCCAGGACATTGGTTTCCATGGTCTCAGGGTTATGTGACGGGAGCAGTTTTTCGTCTTCAGAGAGCTGGATGCCAAATGTCCTGAGCAGCTCAAAATCTGGCTGATAACCTGTAAGTGCCAGTACAAAATCATTGGGGACGGTGACCAGACCCTGTGGGGTCTGCACGTCGGCATCATGTTTACCGATACGGGTAACAGATGAGTTGAAATATGCTTTTATGCTTCCTTCTTCGATCCTGTTAAGAATATCTGGTCTCACCCAGTATTTTACCCTTTTGCTGATCTCCGGGCCTCTGACCACCATAGTTACTCTTGCTCCTTTGCGGTAGGTCTCCAGTGCTGCGTCAACGGAAGAATTGCTTGCCCCGACTACGATCACGTCCTGCATGGCATAATAATGCGGATCTTTATAATAATGGGCTACTTTAGGCAGGTCCTCGCCCGGTATTCCCATTTTATTGGGCAGGTCATAAAATCCGGTAGAGATCACCAGGTTTCTGGCAAAGTAAAGCCCTCTGGATGTCTGGATCCTGAACGTATCTTCCTTGGTTATGTGCTTCACCGCTTCAAAGAGCTTTACATTCAGTTCAAACTTTAAAGCTACCCTGCGGTAATATTCCAGCGCTTCATCCCTTACCGGCTTGGGGTTATTGGAAACAAAAGGTACCCCGCCGATCTCCAGCTTTTCAGAAGTGGAAAAAAAGGTCATGTTCTGGGGATAATTGTAAAGCGAGTTGACCAGGCAGCCTTTCTCCAGGATCACATAGGATAACCCTGCTTTCTTTGCTTCAATTCCACAGGCCAGGCCAATAGGGCCGGCACCAATGATACATACATCTAAAATATCCATCTAAGCGCAAGTTAGCAAAATTCTTAAAGCCATTTTCTTCAAAATACTTTGATCTGATCAATAGATGAAGCTATACAATTCACTACTTTAGTTATGCCAGATCCGGTCCACGTCCGGAAGAAAAGCGCAGGTTGTTCGGAAAAGAGGTACCTTTTTGCGAAGAAGGTATGGATCAGACGCGGTTTTTCCACGGATCTGCCGGATAGGAAGTACCTGTCAGGTAGCGGAAAAGTTTATCCTGCAGGTATGGTGTTGATTTAAAATATTATAGTAATTTGGCCTTATGGTTCCTGCCAGGAGTAATGTGCAGTGGACTGTTATTAAATTCTAATCAAATATTGTTCAATGAGAAACACTTTAAAATCATTCTTTGCTGCTGCGGTCGTACTTGCAGTTGCAGCTTGTAACCAGCCTGTGAAAACGGATTCTGCCGTCCAAAGTGACAGTTCAGCAGTTTCAGTTCAGCTGGACAGTAACAAATTTCAAAAAGAAATAGATGGTAAAAAAACCAATTTGTATGTATTGAAAAACAAGAATAACATGCAGGCTTACTTTACCAATTACGGAGGCAGGCTGGTCAGCTTGCTGGTACCGGATGGCAACGGTAAACTGGTCGATGTAGTGGTGGGTTTTGATAGTGTGGAAGGTTTTGAAAAGTCAACAGAACCGTATTTCGGCGCAACGATCGGCCGTTATGGCAACAGGATCGCCAAAGGCAGGTTCAGTCTGGACGGCAAGCAATATAACCTGTTCATCAACAATGGACAGAATACCCTGCATGGGGGTAAAAAAGGGTTCCAATATGTGGTTTGGGATGCAGTACAGCCTGATTCGCAAACTGTGGTACTGACCTATCTTTCCAAAGATGGCGAAGAGGGTTATCCCGGCAACCTGAATGTAAAAGTAACTTACAGCCTGACCGATGACAATGAACTGAAAATGGATTATGAGGCTACTACAGATAAGAAAACATTGTGCAACCTGACCAACCACGCGTTCTTTAACCTGAATGGAGAGGGCAGCGGCACCATCCTGAACCATAGCCTGCAAATCTTCGCAGATCAGTACACTCCTGTGGACACTACGCTTATCCCACTGGGCAAGCACGCTGCGGTAAAAGATACCCCATTTGATTTTACAAATCCGGAGACCATTGGCAAAAGGATCGACGACAAGAATGACCAGCTGACTGCAGGTAAGGGCTATGACCACAACTTTGTACTGAACGGTACAAAGGGTATGGGCATGACCCATGCAGCTACAGTGAAAGGGGATAAGTCGGGGATTGTCATGGATATTTATACCCAGGAGCCTGGCCTGCAATTTTACTCGGGTAATTTCATGCAGAGCAAGAATGTGTTCAAGGGTGGTTCAAAGGATGATTTCAGAACTGCCCTGGCATTGGAGACCCAGCATTTTCCGGATTCTCCAAACCAGCCTTCTTTCCCTTCAACGGTATTGAAACCCGGAGAAACGTATAAGACCTCTTCTATCTACAAGTTCAGCAATTGAGCAAATTTGATTGATAGTTAGCAATTGAATTGGTCTGACGCTCAAATATGCTGATGATTGAGATCATGGAAAGGGCTGCCGGAAGGTGGCCCTTTTTTTATCGTTACCGGCATCCCGGATCTGCTTTTCTTTCCAGGCTGTTGTGCCGGCAGATGGTACTTTGATCTTTAACGGGTCTTTGCGTTTATTTTCCGGTTCTTGCAATTGCATGGCGTGGTCCCTGGTTTTTTCCCACAGTTCCTCTACGGGTTGGTCTGTGGGGAGATCTTTTTCATTCTGGTTGTTGAACAACCTTTTGAAATTGAGTTTTGAGCGGGTGTCACGTCCGCTGCGTGGTGCGAACAATATGCCCAGTACTGCACCTAAGGCCATTCCCGCAACGGTGGCGACCCCGGTTAAAGCATTGTTATTTCCGGATTTGAATTTCATAGGATCGATAGTAAAGATTGCTAATAGACTAATTGCTAAATAGATTGATTGCTGATGTGATTTTGGATAAAAGTTATGATAACAACTTTATTTGCAGGAAGATTGTTTGCTGAATTTTAAATTTGGGGTATTACAGAGATTGGCCGTCTCAAACTTTCTCTTTTCATTTTTGTTGAGGGGTTATGCAGGAAAAGAAAGTTACGGAAAGGGTCGGGTATTTTTACGATAAGCTTTACGACTGGATTATCGAGAAAGGTCCCGCTGTATTGCTGGGCATCGCTGTATTTTTCGTCGGAATGTGGCTGATCAATGTATTATCGCGCTGGTTGAACAGGAAATTGCAGCGCAGAAAGGTAAGTAGCTCCCTTCAGCCTTTCTTTTTAAGTGTAACTGTTATTGTGCTCAGGATTTTGCTGATCTTTCTGATCATGCAGATCATGGGTATCCAGCTGACCATCTTTGCTGCCCTGGTCGGTGCGGTCGGTGTGGCAGCCGGACTTGCCTTGTCGGGTACCATGCAAAACTTTGCCAGCGGCGTACTCATCCTGCTGCTCAAACCTTTTAAAGTCGGCGACAACATCATCGCACAAGGACAGGAAGGTACGGTCAGTATGATACAGCTGTTCTTTACCATTGTGACTACCTTTGATAACCGTAAGGTAGTGATACCCAATAGTAAGCTTTCCAACGAAGTGATCATCAATATCAGCGCGATCGGGAGCAGGAGGCTTGACATTGAACTTAAGTTCAGCTATGGTGTGGACCTGCAAGTGATCAGGAAGGTCATTGAGGAGACGATCGCTGAGTCCAAATCTATTTTGAAGAGCCCGGAGAAAAGGATTGGCATTTCCCTGCTGGAGGAAAGCGGCTACAAGGTGCTGATCAACGTATGGCTTGAGGCTCATGGTTTTTATGATGCCCGACTGGCTTTCCAGGAAAAATTGCTGGAAAATCTTAAGTCTTCGGGAATTGCTTTGCCTGGTATGGCCGCCGGGTAGTTACGGGATAAAAATAGAGCCGTTTAATGAAGTGGGATGATATTAAATAAGAATCAGATGATATTAAATAATTAAATAACATCATATAACGACCAAATCATAAGATTAACATGAAGCGTGAGATCATTTCCTGTGGTGAATTGCTGATAGAAAAGGGTTTTACAATAGCGTTTGCCGAGAGCGCGACGGGGGGCAGGCTTTCTGCTGAGTTTGCCCTGGTGGCTGATGCCGGAAAATTTCTGAAAGGAGGACTGGTCTGCTATGATGCCAGTTTGAAGGAAAGTTTGCTGGAGGTATCTCAGGACCTGGTGAAAAGATACACTCCTGAGTCTGCTGAAGTGACGGAAGCGATAACAAAAGGGCTTGCAAAGCTCATCGAAGCAGATCTGCATGTGGGTGTTACGGGACTGGTTTGTCCCGGCGGAAGTGAATCTGAGGAGAAGCCGGTGGGTACCATTTTCATTCATGCTTTGTTGAGCGGAAAAACACTATTTTCCGAGCGTTCATTTTTTTTGGGTACGCCGGAAGAGATCGTAATGGCAGCTACGCAACAGGCCGCACGGTTCCTGGTCAGCTATTTGACGAACAGCAGATCTGTGTAGCGCATCATTCGTGGATGTTCAGCCGGTTTCTCAGCTCATGGAGCTCTTGTTGCATGCGGTCTACTTTGTCCAGCAGGTGCCTAATGGCATCGATGCCTTCAATATTGATGTGCAGGTCGTAATGCAGGTGGATGTATCTTTCCAGTTCGCTGAATTGTTCGGGATGGATGTATTTTTCTTTATCCTGAAGGGTAAGCGTAATGATGCCGGAGTCTTCCAGTGAGATGATGAATTCCGGCTCGATATTGCAGCGGATGCAATATTGTGTGATGGTGATGAGTTGAGTTTCCATATCAGCTTAATTTCTTCAATTCTTCAAACAGTTCCTTTTGCTTGCCGGTGAGGCTTTCCGGTATTTTTACCTGATAGGTGATGTAGAGGCTGCCATGTTCGCCATCTTTTTTGTACACTGGAAATCCCTTGTTCTTCAGTCTTACCTTTGTCCCGTTCTGGGTGCCGGCTGCGATTTTTAGCTTGACCTTTCCGTCAAAAGTATCTGCGGTGAGTTCTCCGCCCAGAACTGCGGTGTAGAGGTCTATGGTTTGCTGCAGGTAAAGATCGTCGCCCAGTCGCCTGAATTTCTGGTCATCTGTGATGTTGAACGTGATGTACAGATCGCCGTTGGGACCACCGTTTGCTCCGGGAGCGCCTTGTCCGGTGAGCCTGATCACCTGTCCGTGCGCGATACCGGCAGGTATGGTGATGCGGATCTGTTTGCCGTTTACGGTCAGTGTTTGCTTATGTGTCGTGTAAGCGTCTCTCAGCGTCAGTTTTAATTCTGCCTGATAATCCTGGCCCTTATACTGCCTGGTCCTGCTGCTTCTGCCGGCTCCGCTGCCACCGAACATGGATTCAAAGAATTCTGAAAAATCACCGCCGTTAAAATTGCCTTCAAAGCCGCCGCTGTCGAAACCTTCTCCGAATGGGTTGCTTCCTCTGGCATGCTGGTGCTGCCCGCCCTGGCGCCTGGCTTGCTCAAACTGATCGGCATTCTTCCAGTGCTCGCCGTACTCATCATATTTCTTGCGTTTTTCCGGGTCTGTCAGTACTTCGTTGGCCTCATTGATCTGCTGGAACATCTGGTTGGCTTCTTTATCATTGGGGTTGAGGTCGGGATGGTACTTACGCGCCAGTTTCCGGTATGCTTTTTTGATGTCTTCCTGGGAAGCTGTTTTTTCTATGCCCAGGGTCTTATAGTAATCTATGAACGCCATTAATGTTGTTTTTTGCTATTGTATCAGGATAACAAGCGAATATATAAAAATGATTGCTGTGTATGGAATATGTATTACGATTCCTGGAGGGTCCTGGACCCCGGCTTGCCGGCTTTTTTGATGCAGGCATTCAGAAAATGGTCGATCCCTGTAGTGGCATAACCCAAAAGTCTTGAATCGCCGCCAAGCTCGGAAGATACGATCGTGGTCCGCTCCCGGATCTGTGTCATGCAGTAGGTATTGATCGCCTGCTGCATCGGCAGGGTGATGTATTGCTTCGCTTCTGCTATTTTTCCACTCAGAATGATCAGTTCGGGATTAAAGAGCTGGATCAGCACCGCGATCCCTTTCCCCATATAGGTGCCGATATTGGAGAGCAACTGGATAGCGTACTGATCGCCTTTGTTGGCGGCTTCTATAATGACCGCAGGTTCGATTCTTTGCAGTTCCTCTTTACTGAGCTTGTTGAGCATGGAGTTCTTTCCTGACAAGATTCCCTCTTTTGCCATTTCTGACAGGGCGTTGCCTGAGGCAATGGTTTCCAGGCAGCCATGTTTGCCGCAATAGCACAATGCACCGTTCTCTACAAAAGGAATGTGCCCCAGCTCTCCTGAAAAGCCACAGGCGCCTTTGCGCAATTTGCCGTCCATGATAATGCCCAGCCCTACGCCCCAGTCCATCAGCAAGATCAGGGCATTTTGCTTGCCTCTTGCCATTCCATGGGTAAATTCAGCCATAGAGGATCCGTTCACATCATTTTGTATGATGACCGGCAGTTTGAGTATTTTTTCAAATTCGGCTGTCAGGGAGATGTCTGCTGCATCGCTCAGGAAATAACTGTAGCTTTTGCCATTTTCGGAATCGACAAGGCCGGGCATGCCGACGCTGCAGCCGATCAGTTCTTCGCCGCTGATGTGGTGTGCTTTCAGGATTTCCTGGATATGGGTGGCTAGAATACTGAAGAAATCGGGCCTGTTGCTTTTGGATATGGGGAGGGCAATGGTCTTCGCAGCTACGATATAGTTGTAGTTGTTGTCCATAATGGCTATTTTGGTATTGAACAACTCGATATCAATGCAGATGATCAGGATCTTCTGGTCTTTGAGGCCATACAGGTCCGGTTTTCTGCCGCCCAGGGATATTCCGTACCCTTTTTTTTCTATCCAGTCTTCGCTGATCAGGCCGTTGATGAGTTTTAAAATGCTTGGTGTACTCATGCCCATGATATGGCATAGCGCAGAAACGGAGGAAGGGCCTGAATTGAAAAGGTGCCGGATGAGCTGGCATTTGAGGACAAACTGCTTGTCCCGAGTCGGTTTTGTTAGCTCATTTAATAGACGAAGATTCATAGGTTTGACTGCTATATTTTGCTAAATATAGATAACTTATATTAAAAATTTATAGAAGTATTTTTAATACGTAAATAATTGAGCAATGTTTTGTCTTTTTGACAATTTCTCCCTAATATTAACAATGAAAGCATTCGATTAGGATGCCCTAACCGGCAGAATGATCCGACTCAACACAACCTTATATATGAAACCTAAAGAACCACAACAATCCAGTTCCAGGCGGGATTTTATCAAAAAGACAGCTGCCGGTGTGGCCGCATTTACAATTGTTCCCAGGTATGTTCTCGGCGGACAGGGATTTATTGCTCCGAGCGACAAGCTAACGAAGGCGGTGATCGGCGTCGGCGGCATGGGCCGCGGGCATTTTGGCTATGACGGCACACAGGTCGTTGCCATTTGTGATGTGGATAAAAAGCACCTTGGTGAAGCTGCTGCTATGCTGGACAAAGGGGTCAGGACTTTTGCAGATTACCGGGAACTGATCCAACTGCCTGAGGTGGATATCGTACACATTGCTACTCCGCCGCACTGGCATGGCATCATGGCAGTTGATGCCGCGAATGCGGGTAAAGACATCTGGTGCGAAAAGCCGATGACCCATACTATTGGGGAGGGCAAAAGGGTAGTGGAGGCAGTGAAACAGCATGGCCGTATGTTCAGGCTGAATACCTGGTTCAGGTTCAAAGATACTTTTTATGGGATGGGCACAACGGTTCGCCCGATCAAAAAGCTGGTCGACAGCGGCCTGCTGGGCTGGCCGCTGAAGGTGACGGTGAGCAGGCATACCGGTTACGACTGGAAGTTTTACTGGGTGGGTAAGGACCACCTGGAGCCACAGCCGGTCCCGCCTGAGTTAGATTACAATGCCTGGCTTGGTCCGGCTCCTTATAAACCCTATAATGCGCACCGTGTGCACCAGACCTTCCGCGGCTATTGGGATTACGATGGCGGTGGCCTGAGCGATATGGGGCAGCACTATATCGATCCGATCCAGTATTTTCTGGGCAAGGATGATACCAATCCTGTATCGGTGGAGATAGATGCACCGCAACAGCACAGTGATGCGGTCGGGACCTGGCGCAGGATCACTTATACTTATGCCGATGGCTGCCAGATCATCCTGGATGGTGAAGGCAAGGATGAAAATGTACCTTATATAGAAGGGCCCAAAGGCAAGTTATATCCAGGCTTTAAGTCTGATATACCTGATCTGGAAAGAAAGCTGGCAGCTTTCCCTGATCCCGATCCTCAGATGGTCGACTTTTCGGAGTCTGTGCGTACCCGGAAGAAGTTTGCGCTGAATGAGGAGAACGGGCACCGTTCCTGCAACATCGTCAATATTGGCCTGGCGGCCCTCAGACTAGGGCGTTCGCTTAAGTTTGATCCCCTGAAACAGGAGTTTATTGATGATGAGGCTGCAAACAGGCTGATCAATCCGGTTATGCGGGCACCATTTACCATCTAAAAGAACATTTTCAAGAATTTTTACTTAAAGATCATGATCAAAAAAATATCGTTTGTCCTGCTGGTAGCTATGCTTACATCCGGCGCTTTTGCCCAGGACAATAAGGACCAGCGCACGACAACTACCCGTATCGCCGACCTGCTTGCCCAACTGCCCGCACGGGATGCGGCGCAGCTGGAGCGCAATATGAAAGAAGTGGCCGATCTGGGCGAGGATGGCTATGTCAGCCTGATCAGTGGACTGACCTCCCCTGGTCAGGGAAATAATGCCCTGATCGAGTATGCTGTAAGCGGTTTTTCGGCAGCGGCTACCAAACCCGGACAAGAGGCCTGGCGCAATATGGCTGTCAGCGCTTATTGTAAAGCGCTCGCTAATTTGACTGATAAGCAGAACAAGGCTTTTGTCATCAGCCAGTTTGACCTGGTGGGCAATGAAGCTGCGGTAGGCTGCCTCCAAGGTTATCTGACTGACGAGCAATTGGCCGATGAAGCTGCAAGGGCTTTGGTCAAGGTAAATACGGCTTCATCAACTGCTGCGTTATTGAACGGTCTGGGCCAGGCTGTCGGTAAAGCTAAGCTGGCTATTGCAGAGGCATTGGGGCATACTGGTTCCAAAGCTGCTGCAACTGCGCTTGCACCTTTGGCTATGGGTTCAGATAAGGATCTGGCCAAGGTAAGCCTTTATTCACTGGCTCATATAGCAGATCCTGCATCGGCAGATGTATTGCTGAAGGCAGCAGAACAGACTGGATTTAAATACGACCAGACGAATGCGGTAGCGTCTTTATTGGTTTATGCGCAAAAAATAGCCGCGACTGATAAAGCTGTGGCTGGAAAAATAGCGGCCCAGATCATAGATAAGGTGAAAGGCCCGGAACTGGTGGATGTGAGGGTCGCTGCGCTTGAACTGACAGCAGCGTCGCAGGGAAACCAGGAAGCCTTGCTGAATGCATTGGCTGATCCGGAATTTGAATACCGCGCGGCCGCCATAAGGTATGCAAAATCTGGCCTGACTGATGCCAATGCCGCTGAATGGATCAAAAGATTGGCTAAGGCAGATGATCAGACGAAAGTTTTGATCCTGGATATGCTTGCTGAGCGGGATGTGAGATCTGCTTTGCCTTCTGTATTGAAATTTACAAAAAGTAAGGATAAAAATGTGAATACTGCGGCAGTCGGCGCTGCTGTAAAGCTTGGGCAGGTAACTGCGCTGGACGACCTGGTGAAGATAATGGGTAAGGGTGATACGGCGGACATTGCGATGGTTTCAAGTGCTTTATTAAGAATGAAAGGCAATGATGTACCTGCGAGGATCGCTGCTTATCTGCCAAAATCAAAGCCGCCGGTACAGGTAGCCCTGATCAACGTGCTGGCTGCCCGGGCAGCCAGCGGACAGGCTGAGGGGATCTATACCGCACTCAACAGCAAAGATACTGAGGTCAGGAAAGCAGCGTATGCCGCATTGCAGCATATTGCGACGCCGGATAGTAAGGCCAGGTTGTTTGAGCTGATAAATGGTACTGCTGATGCTGCCGAACTGGCTGCTGTACAGGATGCAGTCATTGCATCTGTCGGTGGTTCCGGAGATGCGGATGCCGCTGCGGAGGGAATCCTTCAGCAGATGAGTGCTTCTGCTGAGGACAAAAGATTGCTATATTATAAGGTTTTGGGCAGTATTGCTGGTGCCAGGTCACTTAAAGCGGTTTCGGAAGCTTATGATTCGGGTAATGACGCGACTAAAAAAGCTGCCCTTGATGCCTTGTCTTCCTGGGGAGATTCGGGTGCCGCAGAGGAGCTGATCAAAATAGCGCGTGCTACTCAAAATGCTGATTTTTTGAATGAGGCGCTGAACGGCTACCTGAGATTGGTGCAGGCCGGGGATTATCCTGCAGAGCAGCGTTTATTACTGTTGCGCAGTGCGATGGATGTAGCCAAAACTACGGAACAGAAACAACAGATACTAAAAGATGCAGAACAGGCCAAATGCTTTAATGCGATCGTTTTTGCAGGAAAGTACCTGGACGATACTGCCTTACAGCAGGCTGCGGCCAATGCGGTGATGAACATTACCCTGGCGGGGGAATACAACGGCGATATTGTCAAAAGTCTGCTGGAGAAGACCATTCAGGTGATCACCGGCGGTGATGCAGGTTATCAGAAGGAAGGCATGCGCAAATATATTTCATCCATGAAGCCGGGTGCCGGTTTTGTGCAGGTCTTTAACGGCAAAGACCTGACTGGCTGGAAGGGGCTGGTGGCTGATCCGATCAAGCGTGCTAAAATGGATGAAAAAACTTTGGCTGAGGCACAGGCGAAAGCTGATGCAGCAGCGAAAGAAAGCTGGAAGGTTGTAAACGGCGATCTGGTCTTCCAGAGCCATGGTGACAACCTGGCTACGGACAAGAAGTACGGTGATTTTGAAATGCTGGTAGACTGGAAGATCATTGATGACAAAAAAGGAGAGGGCGATGCGGGTATTT
>Ga0222419_100862_pt1 | contig 15831 bp, 16 predicted proteins | sample 1B20Ametagenome_FD_182474 | JGI IMG/M metagenome (GOLD analysis project Ga0222419, IMG submission 182474) | Enriched microbial communities from leaf-cutter ant dump, University of Wisconsin, Madison, United States - 1B20A (version 2) | ecosystem: Environmental > Terrestrial > Nest > Insects nest... | reverse complement strand
GCATCGATCTCACCTCACAAGACAGCATCAAAACCGGCTTATCCAACATTATTCACTGTGATCTCCCCAAATTCCCATCGGCTGTTCGCTTCGATGGTAGCGGAGACTATAGCGAAGCCATAGCTGTTCACTACGAAGGAAAGGATTGGAACGGCTATGAATTCGTCAGTATGAGCTTTACCAGGACTATCGAACCCGTAACTGACGGAAGAATACCTAAACCTCTTTGGACTTACGGTGCACCTTCTATCAAAGTTCCACTCGGAAAATACACTGACGCCATCAACAGTGGCTTTAAATGGGAGAAATTCTTTTGAGTAATCTTCAGGATTATGAACTCGCCGCTCTTGCGCTCGATGCCTATCAGCGTGGATATCACGCCGGGATGCCAGATCTGGCCTCCAGACTAAACGATGGTCTTGGGTCTAAGCCCCAAACCGCAGTAGCTGGCGGTGTCATTATAGCGTCATCGTTAGACCTCGGACAGGGCATAGACGAAGCCGCTAATTTTTTACGCGATTGCGTAGCGGCAATCCTTTGGAGACCCTTCTATGGATCGGCGAGGATACGGTTCACCTGGAACTGGGTACATTGCGCCGGCTGACGTCGGCGTTTCTCCCTGACGCGGATCGGAGCATGCGCTCCGCCCGTCCCTGCGCGGCAAGCGCCATCCTGTATCAGCGGCACACCCGGCTCCAGGCCGACCATACGTGCTTGTCGCCCCTGACGGGGCTCCCCTCATGGGGCTCGATCCTTGCAGGTCGAGGCAGGGCGACATGGGCGCCGCGGCGGAGGGGAACGAGAACCGCTCCATCCGCCTGGTGCGGGATGCGCTCGGACATTCGCATTGCCCGACGGCAATGGACAGGGCGGCGGCCGCATGGACGCTCAAGCCGGATAGATGTGCTTGAAACGATCGACCATCCATGGCTTGCCGGGTATAAGATGCGCATGGGCTTTACGCTCCGCTCCCACCATCAACATGGCAAGCGGGAATCAACCTCAGCAGCCGGAGAGCCAATCTTTCCAGAATGGTTGCTCGATTTTAATCGGTGATGATGCAAAAGATGAACTGGTGTTGGCGTCCATTCGATGGCATGATTTTTCCATTGGAAGGGAAGGTTCGGGGTAATGATCAACATTACGGCACTTGATCCTGATTTTGTTCGTCTTAATTCCGGACACAACCAGGTTACCACGCGAGCGAATAGAAGCCGAGGGATTACGCTTGTTCTGATTGGGCTCGGTGTCGTGATGTTGATGATTAAATTCTATGATCACTCGACGATGATGCCTGCGTTACATCCTCTTGCGGTCATGGTATTAACTTTGGCCGCGTATCATGGATTTGAAATTTATCGTCTGGTCAAAGATAAAGGCTTTGCCATTGCTGCCGCAGCTGGATTGTGTTTTTGCTCATGGATATCATTATCGCCATATAGCACCTATTCTGGAGCAACAGGCGTTTTGGCAACGGTCATTGGCTTCCTTTCAATGGTGGCTACCTTATTTTTGACTTCGCTTGCTCGTCGTGTGTTCCGTATCCAACAGGCTGCTTTGTCACAGTTTAGAAACGATAACAGCGTTTAAAAGACCTCGCCAGATAAAAGCTATCCGGCGAGGTATCAATATAAACTGCAACCCATCATACTCTGTTCAATCCAAAATCTCGGATGACCTTTATCTGTTATCAACCATTTTCCGTTATCTTTCGATGAAAAAGGAGCGTACAAATGATCTATACTGCGACCAGCCCCTGGTTTTATATTCCCGCCACTGTTGACAGGTCTGCGGTTGCCATTGCTGATGTACATGGCCGAGCTGATTTGCTTGAGGCCATTCTGTCGTATATCGAGCAGAAGACGCCTTCAACTGCAGATATTATATTTCTTGGGGACCTCATCGATCGCGGTTCTCAGAGTCTGCGCTCAATGGATCTGGCCAAGCAATCGATCCCTGGAAGGAACACTTCTTATATTGCAGGGAATCACGAACAGATGCTGATCTGCGCTACCCATATCCAAAATCCGGCTTCTCTTGGGGCTTTGGTTTTGTGGAGGGAGAATGGCGGACATACGGTCATCGAGGAATTGGGAATTGAAGATGAGGTCTCCCCACAGAAGCTATCCGATGCCCTTGGTGAGGAGAACCTACGGTTTCTTCATGGCATGGATAACTATGTGCGTAATGGCCAGGTCTTATTCGTTCATGGTGGCGTGCATCCAGGGCGTCCTCTGCAACCACAACTAGATCGGCATATCGACTTCTTTTTCGACATGCAGAATGAAGATGACGATATTCGTTGGGTTCGACATCCCTGGGTTGGTTACGATAACGCTCTCGAAGACGACGTTTTTGTGATTTATGGGCATACAATTCAACGCCCTGCGGTACCAATGGTTACTATCTGCCAGGCTGGTATTGATCTTGGTGCTTACACACGCGGCATTCTTTGTGCCGCGGAGGTTTCCGAAACAGGTCATATTCGCTATCATTTTGTTGGCGAATATGACCGCATCGAAGATGCCAAACGGTTATTACCTGGTGTAACGGCCAGGTACCTGGCTTAATTATGAGCATATAATTCCGATAAATGGCACCAGTACTGGTGCCATTTATCATTGTGCCTTAAGCCCTCAAAGCAATAGCCGGATCGCTTACTTTTAGAGCAGTTTCAGCTGACAGAATATCGTTTCCAGTGAGAATAAAGAGTGTTTCGATACCGATACCACATCCTTGCAGGCCGGCATCCATCAAACGGCGGGCATCTGCTGAATTTTGTCGTGAGTAGAGAAAGAGGCGGCTTCCCGATATGCGGATTACGCAGTTACCAATCCTCATATTGTAGGCGAGCTCCCGACGGATGCGCATTTGCTGACCACTAATCTGCCAACCTCCAGGACGGGCACCCACCGCTAAGGTATCGGCATCGAAACATTCTATTCCTGCCCAATAATTTTGGGCATAGGTCTCTATTGCTTCATCGTTCAACCGATTTTCTCGCATCATGTGGGCGACCATATTTACCCACCCGGTATGTTTCCGCTCCATGCATCCTTCACATTCAACTTCATAAATTCTCTGCCGAAATTCTCCCACACGATGCATCAGAAAGGGATCTGTTTGATCGACCGCCGTAACAGTTTGGAGTCTGGAGAGAGATTCAGGCGGCCGGAAAGATTCCAAAAAATCCTCAAGCCGGCGTGCAAAAGTCCTTCTTGCTGGAATTCGCTGGATGGGAACCACGGATCCCGGGAGTAATCTCGAGGATGAAGTGAGATAAAGCGACAATGAGGTCGTCCTGTTCTAGGATAATACGGTTTGCTTGATGGTGAGTCGTGACTTCTTGATGGCGATTTTAGGGCGATGGGCTATTCTCATGGATTTCGAAATCCTGTGGGGTAAATTCTCTAGCCAGACGATAGCCATCAAATCTGGACGTTCTGACCAAAGCCAACATCAATCCGGTATCCGTCAAATCAAGTTTATCATGAATATCCTGAGGCCAGGTTTCAGGAATCTTTCTTAGAGCATCAAGCTGTCCGGTGCTACCAGATCCAGTAGTTACGAGGTCGCCTATGGCTGCGTTTTCGTCCCGGAGATCAATGATCTGGACAACTGCAAAAATGGGGATTTCATCATTTTCCGAGGCGGCAACTGCCTCATACGCCTCACCAAAAACCCGCTTAAGAATTGCAGGAGGTGTTTTGCTGCGAGTGTTGTACAATTTACCCTGGAACCGATGAGGTAGGTCAACCGCCATAATTTTCTCGTCCACAGAAATGGGCTCTTCTCCGAATGCGTCAAATTTCATTGTCTTGGAGTAAATGACGGGTATGAGCTGATTGGGTTGGAAACTTCCCCACGATGGACGTTCCCGACTTGAGTTATACCAGGCAGGGTCTTCTTCGAGGGTTTTGATGATGTCAACGATGTTTTCGGTTTCGTAACGAGGAAATGAAGGTATGCCTACGTCCAGATATACAGTTTCCTCTCCACAAAAATCTTGACCATCATTGGATCGGATACTAAGGCGCAGCAATTTTCCGCTTTCCTTGTCCCGGAAACCAAATGTGGATTTTGTTTCGCTGCGCATGATCAATGCTCCATCCTTTGCTTGCTAAACGTATGAGTGGAACATGCAAGCTGCAAGTTTCGCCATATTGGGCAAATCCTCGCTCCAAGGGATCAGGGAGCATCATTGTTTCTTTGAAACACAACGACCAATCTCTGGTTGGGTTTCGGGACATGACGGAAACATCCTGCCGCGATCTAAAAAGCAAGCCGCGGCAATTCCTGCGGCCACCTGGAATTCTATACCATCTTGTATTCTCGGATGGGTCTTTCCTCACGCCACCTATACATGCCTGTCATCAACCCTTGCAGATCGAGACAAGGCGGCAATGCCGTGCGACATCGGTTATCATTTAGATAATAACCATTACGAATACCCCAAGTATCTATTGTAAGATCAATCCGTTGATTTTATCTGGATTTTCTTTTACGATAGAACAGCTCGGAGGAGCTCCAACTTTAGTTCGTTATCACCAGATAAAACAGCATTTATGGAGTGAATATGCGGACTTTTGTCGCAAATGCCGCTGATCTGTTGCCTCATTCTCGCTGGGATGTAGGGTTTACTACTATGCTTAAGCAGTACGGTGATCAAGCAAAAGAGCTTTCGCACCGTTTCAGCCCGGATGAGGTCAAAGAGCTTCTAGCTCCGATCGCCTTGCAGGATCTCGCTGTGCTTCTTCCGCTTGGGAGAAATGGACGGGATCGATTAACTCGTCCAATGGTGGACATCATGATCAGGGATTATCCGCATCTTGCCTTGGCTGCGGTAATCGATGATATCGATTCATGTAAGCGTCGCAATCACGAAGCTGTCGCTACGGCTTTCCGCTACCGAGATGTTCTGGAGAATCTTACTCGTGTGGTGGCCGCCCCTTCGGCAGTACCAGCCGCCTGACACCCCAATATACATTGGATGAGCCTGGAGCTCGGTGCATCAAGATCTTAACGCCTCGTTAGGAGTTAACCTGTAACCTTGATTCCAAATCAACGGAATCAAGCATGTACAAATGCAAAGCACCATAGAAACGAAACTGCCTCCCAAACCGGTTCGCAAACGTAAACGAATTGGTAAAAAACGCTTCAATGACGTTTTTGAACTCATGCACCCTTTCCTCGGGGAGTGGCAACATGCCGTTTCGCTGGCCAAGCGGCTTTCACTCGCTTACTGGCTTGTAGCCGCCGCACTTCGGAAAGGTGTTGAGGTAGGGTTGATTGAGGCAACCCGCACCAACCCAACCTCATACAGACTCGCAGGTGTCTCTGCGAATTTGCCGCAGCCTGACGCCTTTAGCCTCGATGAAGAAAATGAATTTGATATGCCGATTGAATCACTGCGTTGGCTAACTATTCATTTGGGGGCGCCATCGACTATGGATGCCTTGTGCAATAGTTCCCGGACTCAGATTGATCAGATCGTTGAACATCTCGAAGCCGGCATTGCGCATGGTTACGTCTTCGTGGAAGGTAATGACGTCAAGACCTATACGCTTATAGAAGTGAACCCTGAGTCGTTTTCAAGAGGCCAGGTGGAGATTCAATCTCTGCGAAGGCGTATGGAAACGCACCTTAAGGGAGAAAGAACATCTGGGCAGCTGGTCAAATCAATGGGTTTGACACGGGAACGCGTCAGGCAATTGCTCGAGCGTGCAGAGCGACGAGGAATTATCGAGCGACTTGACACCCGTCCTCAGCGGTTCCGGATGCGAAAAATCTCTGAACGTGTTTGTCAAGAAACTAACGCTCACCCAATTCTTGATGATGACATTCGGAGCCTGCCAATTACCACGCGATCTATCAATATTTTAAATGATAGCGGGGTGCAAACTGTGGGTGAACTGGTGTCGATGGAGCGCGATCAAGTAAGAGCGCTTCCCAGGATGGGAAAGAAGTCGCTTGACGAAATCGTTCTGGCACTGATGGGAATTGGTTTAACCCTGGGAGAGAGCGCTCTTTAATCTTACCCTCTTACCATATGTCTAAAAACGCCCGCCCCAGTGAGTGGGCGTTTTTTTTTGATAGTCATGAAGATGGTGTACAAGTCTCCATCCAAATCGACAAATAACTAATTGAGGGTAGGAGCTGGAAGATCGAGGTCTTGCATCAGATTATACCCCGGCTCCTGAGCGTATCGAATGACGATTTCAGTGAGTTGCAACTCGGGAAGATTATTAAGGATCTCGAGATCCCGTTCATCAATTTCCTCACCGCGGGCATTGGCAATTGTTCGTACGGTATCAAGTACGGCTTTCTTGCTACCAAAAGTGTTGAATGGGTGTCTGGACACAGAAGTAAGACAATGGGTATCGAACCTCAGCTCTCCTGCCCCTCCGACGACAAAAGCGTCTCCTTGGTAGAGCATGGATTCCAATTCATGGATTGTGAAGGAATGTTTGCTACCCGTAACTTCGTCAACAGCTACTATGTGAATACCGTCCCGGCATTGTAGGGAATGATAATTGGTTCCCATACCGTCGTCGTGGATAACCATCTCCGCAGCGTCGTTCGTTCTGACTCTGGTCAGGATCGCGGCGATATCTTCATTACTGTCCCATTGTGTGGGAAACGAGAATGTAGGCATGAAAAACTCCAGGGGGCGATGCGATCATCGCCCCCTGGAGTGAAAAACACAATTGGCAAATGATCAGGGTGCTTCGTGGAAGCGAACCGCCACCTTACCCTTGTCGGACTGGCCGACATCAACCAGGATCACGTCGCCGGCCTGGAGCTCATCGAAGCCACTGCTCTCAACGGCACTCGCATGGAAGAAGATGTCGTAGTCCTTGCTGGTCAAAAAACCGAATCCCTTGCTGCCATTAAAAAATTTAACGGTGGCTTCGACCTTTTCCGCGATGATATCGGGAGGCTTGCGAACGGAATTGATGCGTGGTGCCGGCCTGGCCTGGGGCACTGCCGTTCTGGCATCAATTGATTCGATCTCGGTAACTGTGGCTTTGTCCGCGAAGCGAACCTGGCAACGAATGGTGGTTCCTGGAGCAGGAAATGCGTAGCCACCAGCCTGCAGCACAGACGCGTGAAGGAAAGCGTCTTTCTTCCCTGGAATTTCCAGGAAACCGAACCCCTTTCTGGCATCGAACCATTTTACGGTTCCGGTGACAGACTCGGCAGGAATATCCTCTTGCCCTCCATGGGTATTCTCCCGGGCACTGAAGCTATCCCCGTAATGGGGAAGGGGGGCACTAGGCCAACCATCCTGATGATGGTCATTGCGGCGATTAAAATTACGGCGGTCTCTGTTCATGTGTTCAATTTTGGAATCGGTTGCGATGCAGGAATCGATATTGCTCCTTTCGCGAGAAATCAACGGAATTCATGACTTTCACCCGAGATAACGGCATTTTCGATCTAATATGGTGAATTTTTGCTCTCACTTCCCCATGCATTAGCCGGACAAAAGGGGGAATTTCGCTTCGGTCACCAGCTATTACGCGCAGCAAAAATCGAAAAATGCGGGGGAACGCTATCTGAGTCCCAGGTAATACCGACCAAGGGTAATTGACGTATCCACTCTTCGCAATTGGGAACAGAACAGATCGGAGCCGGCGCAGCTGCAAAGACGGTATTTTGGGACGATCCCCAACAATCCCTCTGCGGTAGAGCAGTCCATTGACATGAAAGAAGTTGACGTTGCGATACCGACCTTAGGCTTCTGCCTCTAATATTTCGCTTTCGCTCGCGGCTCTTATTCCAGGCTGCGAACCCATGAAGGACGCCTTCTTGCTTTCCAACATGGAAAAGTCGCAACACATTCGTTTGCGGCATCCATAACATCAAGGTGGAATGGGATATGGTCATCTGGTGGCACTGCAGCCCGGATAGCCCTTCAAACTGCGCACAAGATCGCAACGATTTGGATGCTCGCCCTCAGAACCCGCGTGAGCTTGATTCCCCTGAACGCAGGCAATAACGCTTTGCTCAGCGCAAGGCAAAAGTGGGTAGCCCGTTTGTGTAAAGAGCACAGCAATCAAAAGAAGTGGGAGGGAACAGACGGCTCATCCGGAGTGTGGGCATTAGCGTTTGCCAAGTAATCCCATGCCTCTTCGACCAGTTCCGAAGGGATACGCACATGGGGGTGGTGAGCGTCAAAATGGCAGACCAACCTTAAGGTAGCATCTCGAGCGTTATCAGCGCTGTGGCGTGCTCGGTCGGCGATGAGTCCCAAATGTCGGGCCTCACGGCTTCTTGCTTTTTGCGCCGCATCAAAACTCTGTTCAGAATCTGCAAAGCGCATCTCCCACAGACGCCAAACCTCCATCTGCGTTTTTAAATGATGGAGAATTAATTTTGGCTTCAACTCGTGAATTAGAGAATCAGGGCGCGTAGCCGCCTCTACTTTTCGAATACATTTGGCTTTGGAAAGGGGCATGCCCTCTAGGTTTTCGGGGTCGGCATGCTGGACATCGTCGTAGCCAAAAAATGTTTTCCGAAGCTCGATCGCGATTTCAGAGTCCCCTAAGACGAATTCATATTCCCGCCGAAGGTCAGCAGCATGCTCGTTAGGCCATCTGGTCCAAACGTCAAACGTCGTCTTCCCATTTCCATTCACTGAAACGTGGATCTTGCGATCTACGCGAAAATCGTGGAAGAAATTGGCTTGCATGTAGTCATATGGCTTGAACCGAAGTGGGTCGAAGTTGGTGCGCTTTGTTTCCAGGATGCTGTGATACCACTCGGCCATCGTCTCGTCCTTCTCATTGAAGGCAATGATTAGTGGCAATCAGTGCAAGTCACCATGTCGGCTCAGCCTGAATTTTGACCAAAGGCACGGAAATACTTTGTGGATTTCGATCAGGAATACGCTCATTTTCAACCGTTCTGAGCCCGAAGGCTTGAAGCGCTATACTTCACCGCGGGGAACCGTGTGACAGGCCGTCCACGACCTCATCTTCGACGAGACCGCGGACGAGCTCGAGGAGCATGCCAGGTCGATCGGCCTGGACGTCGGTAACGGCGACAACCCTGCACCAGCTATGGTGCAGGGTGAGGTCAGGATAGAGTCATGTTCGATATCGACGCTCGGCGTATTCGCTCCAGGGTACCACAGCGCCCGATGAAGGGTGAAGGGCGTCACAAAGGGCTAAGAGGCAGCCGTGTGCGGGAAGAAGTCTAAGCCGAATGATAGCAGTGAGGGCTAGTTTAGATGCCGTCTGCGATTATTCAAGTGAGGCCACTGCATTTTCAGGACAAAACTTGAAGCCCGCCCTCCCAGGGCTTAATTTCAGTTGTTGCCGTTACAGGAACGAAACGATGACCGCCACGTCAATTCACCAACATTCAGTGAGTGAAGCTGACCGGAATGCCTTGTCGGTGATCTCGCTCGCATTGGAGAGCCTGCCTCCTCAGGCAACGGTGCATTTGGTCTTCACCCAGCCCGATGGCCGACGTATCGAGCACGAACTTCCGTCTTCGGTGACCCAGGCCGTTGGCGACCTGGTGGCTCTGTTATCCGCGCGGGGCGAGGCTTCTGTCGTCAATGAAGAGGCCGAGATTTCGCCAGAGGACGCCGCCACGCTGCTCGGCATTTCGAGGCCCATCGTCATGCTGCGCATCAGGAATGGTGACCTCTCCCACCGCTTGGTAGGAACCCACCACAAACTGCTGCTGTCCGAGGTCTTGGCCCTGCGCGAGAAGGAAGAGGGGCAGCGCCAGGCATTGGCGGAGTTCGGAGAGATGACGGACGATATGGTCGCTGCTCATGGTCCGTGAGCCTCCCCGCGTTATCTACGATGCCAACGTCCTTTTCCGATTTCATGTGGCGCATCTGCTCGTCTTTGCCAGGCAGAACGGGCTTGTTCGATGACACTAGACCTGACAGATCGAGCATGAATGAGTTGAGAACAACTTGGCAAAACGACCCGCCTTGCTACGATCCAGCATTGAGCCCGGCGAGATCGAATGAACCAGGCCATCCCGGAAGCCCTGGTCGACGGGTGGGAAAGCCTCATAGAAGGTATTGATCTAAAAGATCCTGGCGATCCTCGGTGACGGCGGCGATTCATATTGGAGCAGCCGGCATCGTCACCGAGGATCGCCAGCACCTGAACGAGCAAGCGGTTAAGGTGTACGGCCTGCGGTCGTACACACCAGATGAGCTGATGATGCAGGTCTACGATGAAGACGCGAATGCCACGGCGGCGGTCGTAGATGCTGCGCGCGCCACACGGACGAAAAATGCGCCAACTTGGAATAACCGCCTGCAGATCTTGGAAGATTCGGGCTTCCAGATACTTGTTGCTCGGATCCGCGATTACGGACGAAATTGGATCGGCAAAATAAAGGAGAAATGGTGCCGGATGAGGGGATTGAACCCCCGACCTTCGGTTTACAAAACCGCTGCTCTACCGCTGAGCTAATCCGGCTCCGGGCACCATTTTATAATGCCCATTTGATATTTAACCAGATCACACATCACTAGAGATGGAATCTGACTTGCGTTCTTGCTCCCAAACATTTCAGTCGTAGATAAAATGCTCTACCAATGAACTGCCTTGAGATGAGCCTGATATGTCATCTCTATATATTCTTTGCAATAGGGCTTACGAGAGTCGCTGGTTCTAAGGCATGATTATGGTAAACGATTCTCATGGAGGTGATTATGATAAAGTTGGATGAAGCTCTTAACGCTCGTTCGGGTAAAGTGCGGGCATTAGCCGAATGGTTCGGTCTCGATTACACCGTTGCGCTTCTTATCGCTGAAAATCATCGGCGACGACATGCAAATGAGCCAGAGGCCATATCAGGAGTAGAGGCATACATGACTGCTCGCGCAGTTCTTGGAGAGCGTTTCACGACATTTGATGAAGTCATGACAGATCTTATGATGAAAAGATTTGGTTGATCGAGCCGCATGGAAACAACGAGATATCTGGCATATTAAAGGCTCTTCGGCTTTTGAGGTTGACGGTTAGGTCTTGCTCATCACATGCCTGTCGCCCCTGACGGGGATCCCCTCATGAGACTTGATCCTGATAGCCAAAACACACAGATAAGAGTTATCCAATGAGACCCGCCACTTCTTTCATGTCGTTAACGTCAAAGAGTGCTGTCTTGGTTCTATTCTCGTTGTTGCCAACCCTGGCAGTGCAAGCGAGTGATTTTTCCGGGACATGGAAAGGCGCTTATGATTGTGACGAAATCACACGGCAAATACGCCTGGAGCTCGTTGCGTCGGGTGGAAATGTTTACTCGGGGATGGTCAGCTTCTCTGCAGGAGATGAGCTTGGGCAATTCGCAGTTCGTGGAGCAACTTCTCCTGATGCCGAGACTATTATCGTTGAACCATCAGGATGGATTGATCGCCCTGAAGGCTATGCCATGGTTGGCTTCAAAGCGAGAATACATGATGACGTCATGTTCGGAACGATGAGTAATGATAGATGTGGCGCTATCTATGTTTCTCGTCTCGTTCCGCCTGGGAAGTGATGCATGTATGAAATGACCAAACTATCGAACCTGCGCTGTCGAGATAGAGTTTTTGTCAAAGCCCAGGATGCCCGTAAACGGCATTAACCACTTCTAAAGGATAAATCAGGTGACATGACTGTTCTAGTGGACACGACGCCACAAACAAGTTACTTGCACCAAAGTGAAAGATACGGATTAGGAGAACGACGATGGAACTCACTCTCAAGAAGGCATTAAAATTGCGTAGTCGCCTTGAGGCGTTTGTCGGCGATCCTTCTTTGCCGCTTTCTACCGATCTCTCGATTTTTGTCCAGGAAAACCGAGAGGATCCGACTCCGGTTTTTGTGAAAGCTGAAGGAGATCTGCGCTCCAAGCTTGATGAGAAGTTGCGTGCATCTTCCATTCTGGCTGACCTGCGCTCTTCCATTGCCAAGGCCAACGCAGAAAACGATATCGAATCGCTTTTGGCTCGCCAGGCGGATATCGAACGCTCCATCTCTCTTTTCAAAACCATTGCGGCCGCACCAATTCGTCCTGTAATCGATGCCGTCAAGGGAGAAATCGCTGTTTTGCATCGCCAGGCTGGTGAGGATAAGGTCTCTTCGGCATTTGCCCACCGATCTTTGACCCGTTCCGCTAATTTTTCAGTTGTGACTGAAGATCTCCGAGAAGAGGCTAAGGCCAAAATAACTGAAGGTATGCGGAACAAGGAAGAACTTGAGGATCGGCGTAACGCCGTAAACCTTACGGTTCGTATTCGAATCGCCGACGACGCAGCTGACTTCCTACGGGAACAAGGTTTCGTCTGAGGCGTAGGGAGGCGCTAGACAGAGGACTATTGCTCATATGAGCGAACCGGGTTCCTGATAAGAACTCCTACGCCTTTTGTCCTGGGAATTTTATTGGTCTTCATAGACCTCCGTGTCTCTAGTCCCCAGGGAAACAGGTTTGCGTTCGTCGTAAATCGTCCTTCCGCTGTCGTTTGTCGTCAGCTTCTGTTCAGCCCTCCCGGCTCTTTAATGAACCCCATCAGTCCTCTGATGGGGTTCATTGTTTGCGTTTGGACTGTTAACTGAATATCATGAAGGAATAGGATTCAGGTGCGCCATGAGCATTCATCCCGAAATTATCGAACCATCCGTACATCGCATATTTGCTCCAGGTTCAGGCCGTACGCTGGCCGTTTTATCGACGTCGTCAACTGCAGTTGAAAATCTGGCCGAATTAGTGGGTGGCACCTATCTTGGAATCGATGATAATTTCTCTTTTGACGATATCGATGGTATTTCGCCGAATGAAGACGAAACATTGATCGAGAAATACGGAAGTACTACTCACCTGACCCCATAATCCCAAGGGCGAGATGTTACCTTTGCGGAGCTCTTGCCGCCATTCTAGCTACTGCCAGCAAAGCCCGGGCGATGACGGTTTCCGCAAGATTTGCATAGCGGCGGCTTTCTGAAGTTGCCTGCAACAACCTTTCTCCTGCGGCCGCTAGTTTTTCGTCATTCCAAATTCGCAATTGATTGATCAAAGAGTTCTTGCGAGAGAAATGTGGTTTGGGACGGGTGGAATCGAGGACATCGCCTGGCGACCTCCCATTGTCTACCTCAACCCGCCACCTTCGCAATTGGGCAAAATGATTTGCCGTCATGATCAGAATACGTTGAGGATCAACGGCATTAGCCTGGGCGCGAGCAAGACTTTTTTCCAGTAAATTGACGTCGCCATTTCCTGCAGCATCAAGAATAGAGTCAATGGCCATCATGCCATTGTCGGCGCAAAGCAGGAATATGTCGTCTCTTGTAAGTCTGCCAGGAGTACCGGCGTATAAGCAAAGCTTTTCTAATTCTCGTCGCGTTACTTCGCGGTCATTTCCAAGGATCTCAAGCAACGTGGCCTCTGCATCAGTTGTCACCTGAATATCGTGAGTGACAAAAGTCTCTTTAATCAGAGAGGCGATAGTGTCTGCGCTATCGGCATAACAAGGCAGTGCACGTCCGTTCTTTAAGCCTTCAACGGCTATTCGTAAAGGATCGCGAGGCAAGAGGTTGTCTGCTTCAATGATAAGAGCGGCATCAACTAATACCGGTGCCACGGTCTTGACGATATCCGATACGCCTTTTGCTGTACCGCGGATACGTACAATTCTTTTGCCTCCAAACATAGAAAGCGTGGTGAGTTCAGCAATGATTCGATCAGGTTCCTTGACAGCTTCTGCAGCGTCGACACTGATAATTTGGGCGTCACCGCCCATCATCTCGACGATACGCATGGCCGTTTCATGTACAAGACCAGCATCCGGGCCATAAGAAAGAAAGACACCGTCCTTGATATCGGGGCGATCGAGGAAGCGTTTTACCTCATGAGCTTTCAGTGCCGTCACCATATTCTCCCAGGATCGAATCGTATTTTGGATTGGAGGTCTTTGCTTCTTTCCTGTCAACGTGACCACGCTTTAAAACGGGTGACGCGATAACGAATCCACGTTATTCTTTAGGCGAGTAATCGCTGTAACCTGGAATCGTCCGGGGCATTACCAAGAGGCTTGAATGCAATTCCTTAAGATGTTTTCCTTTATGGCCGTAGGAATTTCCCTGGGATTGGTATCGACTGTTGCTGCAGCTGCGCCTGCAACGGTTCTAACCAATGTCAATGTTCGGAATGGTCCGGGAATAAATTACCCCGTAGTCGATATTCTGACGCGGGGTAATTTGGTTGAGGTGGATCGCTGCGATTACGGCTGGTGTTTCGTTCGTTACGACCATCATGGTTGGATCGCAGAAGAACTTCTTCAGAAGGCATATGCGCCACAACGTTATGGCTTTCCACGGAATGCCCCTACTCATGTGGGGAAAAGTCATGGATACCACTCAAATGATATGGCACCGAGACTATATGGTCATGATGCCCAGCGTTATGGGGTTAAAAGCGATGTTGCGTGGTAAGGGTTATCCGACATTTGGGGTTGATTTCATTGTGGGTTCACGCTTCAGCAGGCCATGACTAGGCACAGATGATACTGCGGCTCAGTCGTTTCACGCTGTATTGACGCAGGTTCAATGCCGCGTTGAGATCACGATCCATCTCATGTCCACAGACATCGCACCGATAGGTGCGATGTGCCTGGTGTCAGTTTTCACCACGCCCCAATTACTCCTCGAACTGGATGGTGTCACCGATCAGTGCGGCAGCATCACCCTCAGTCAACCCGGTCGGATTTGGGTTATCCGCCAAAACGGCGTCAGGGCTGTCCCAGTTAGGGGAAGTTTCAGAGAGTGTACCTCCGCTGCCTTCCGTCAGGGTAATATCCTGCCAGGTGAACAGGCCGGCATTCATGTCGGCACCACCGTCCGCGGGAAGTCGGGTCAGTAACAAGTCAGTGCCCCCCGCGCTCGAGCTGGTGGTTCGTCCAGTGACATAGACAGCACCATCGGCACCGGTAGCGATGCCATAGCCATTGTCGGTGCCGGTTCCACCTAAAATTTTCTTCCAGTCCAGCGAACCATCAGCAGAATATTTGGCCACAAGGAGTTCGTTGGCCCTCGCACCGACGCTGTTGGTAGACCCGGTGACATAGACAGCACCATCGGCACCGACAGCGATGTCATGACCATCTTCGGCGCCGTTTCCACCCAGCGTCTTCTTCCAGTCCAACGAACCATCAGCGTTATATTTGGCGACGAGGAAGTCGTTGCTCCCCTCCCCGGCGCTGTTGGTATATCCGGTGACATAGACGGCACCATCGGCGCTAACAGCTATGCCGTAGCCATAGTCGGTACCGGTTCCGCCCAGCGTCTTCGTCCAGTCCAGCGAACCATCAGCGTTATATTTGGTCACGAGGAAGTCGTAGCCACCCGCGCTGGAGCTGGTGGTATATCCGGTGACATAGACGGCACCATCGCCACCGACAGCGATGCCGTAGCCATAGTCGATACCGGTTCCGCCCAGCGTATTCTTCCAGGCTGGCGAACCGTCAGCGTTATATTTGGCTACGAGGACATCGCCACCCACCCCGGCGCTTCGGGTGTATCCGATGACATAGACGGCACCATCGGCACCAACAACGATACCATTACCATTGTCCTCACCGTTTCCGCCCAGTGTCGTCACCCAATAATCCGAAACGCCGCCATTGACGGTAACGGAGAAGGGCGTCGTCGACGCCGTCATATTGTCGAACTGGTCAACGGCGGTGAGCTTGAGCTCACCAGCGCTGTTGGAGGCGCTGGTGTCCACCTCGAGCTCACCCGTCAGGGCATCGAGGTCGATCCATTCCGGAAGATCGTCGTCAGTCCCCCACAGCACATTGCCGATGGCATTGCCGGCCGA
>Ga0222419_100861_pt1 | contig 15848 bp, 12 predicted proteins | sample 1B20Ametagenome_FD_182474 | JGI IMG/M metagenome (GOLD analysis project Ga0222419, IMG submission 182474) | Enriched microbial communities from leaf-cutter ant dump, University of Wisconsin, Madison, United States - 1B20A (version 2) | ecosystem: Environmental > Terrestrial > Nest > Insects nest... | reverse complement strand
TTTCCGGTATACCACACCTTTCACCTTGTCATTTTCCGTAACAACAGCCATCGCCACGGCATTATATTGAATCTGTATCCGCCCGTCTCCGTAAATATCAGACAGCGAATTTTCGATAGTAAACTTACTGTCTACAGGGCATAACTGACAGACGGCGCTGCTGCAACATGCGTTTCGTTTCCCGGTGGCGATCGTAGCTCTTGCCGTCGGCTGGCTGATATACAGCTCTTTATATCTTTCCTGGATCAGTTTATCTACCGTACTGAGGTGTTGAGGAGGCAGCGGGTATTTTTTAGACCTGGGAAAAGGAGTAACGTCAGGTCCGCCTATCTGCATGATATCCTCCGCCTCTGTATAATAAGCTTCCAGTTCCTCATAGCTTACAGGCCAATCCATCCCCACATTGTAAAGCGATCTCATCCTGAAATCGTTCGGCAAAAACCGGGGGGTACAACCTGTCCAGCAGTTAGAGCTTCCGCCGAAATTAGGATCGAAAACCCAGGTCTTATCGGTATTGTCTGACTTGAATGTTTTATCGGCAGATGAATAGCCCTTGAATGCTTCAGCAATCTCTTCCCCCCTGACTGCTTTAAGGCGTTCAGCATGGGGGTACAATATGCCGCGTTCCAATACAAGGATCCTTTTTGCTGCCGTATTTTTTTCCAGGTATTTTTTCAGGAAAAAGGTAGAAGCAAAGCCTGTACCAACTACTATCAGATCAAATTTTTCCATAACACCGGATGCCCACCCGTATTAAAAATATTTTTTTAAAGACCAGACAGGCGCCTCGAACTTTTTGTGTATAATATAAATAACCGGCACCATAATAAAAAATGAAAGTGCCGCGCATATCAGCTTGCTCATGCCGTCACTGGCTGTCAACTCAAAAAAATAGCTATAAAATTTGTTCAGCGTAATTATCTGTATGGGCCTGTGAAAAATATAAATACAATAGGACATGATCCCCAACTGTTTCATCATGTTCAGCCTGAACAGCGATTTTAGCTTCGGCAGCTCTTTACTGCATAAGGTAAGTGTGATCATCCCTGCAAAGAAAATGTCCACTAAAGTATAGTTTATTCTGTAATTCAGGCCATACTCCATATGCATTGTACCGGCGATCATAAATACGATTGCTGCTGCTATACCTGAAATAACTGTTACAGGGATCACAAACTTTTCGAGCACAGTCTTATCCGTTCGCACAAGCACCGCAATAATAGCACCCAGCACGATTCCTTCCATGCGGGCGAACGTGGCTACATAAGGAAAGGGCATTACAAAACCCAGCTCCATACCCACATTACGGAAGAAGAGGCTGAAAAAGAAGAGGAAAATACAAAAACGAATCAGGTTCTTTGATGAAAAGATCATCACCACAAAGGGCCACATGATATAAAACTGCTCCTCTATGGCCAGCGACCAAAAATGACTGAAGCCTTTTACTGCCGGCCATCCATCCACTGCAAATAACCAGTTTTCTATATACAACCAGTACCAGATCTGGTGCTCTCTCTGATAGCTTGAATCGAGCCAGCTATCAGGGATCAGGAAAAGAAAGATGACCAGGCTCAGATAATACAAAGGAAAAACCCTCACAATACGCCTGGAGATAAAGCTCTTGAAGTAGTTTTTTTTCTGCTTCGTATCCATAAGGATACCGGTGATCAGGAAACCGCTCATTACAAAGAACATTTCCATAAATACCCAGGATCCGATAAATACCTGCGGGGCATAATGCGCCAGTACAACAAATATGATCCCCAATCCCCGCCAACCATCAAAATCCTGCACATATTTGCCGGGCGTATAAGTAATATCTACCTGCCGGGATAAAAGTCCGCCTGTCTTTGTCACTAATCCGTTTTTTAGTCTGTTTGCTTTTTCCATACCGTCACAAAGCCCCCTGTAAACTGGTAAGGCAGCTTCTCCGCTATCGCACAATCCCACCTTTGCAGGAATTTCATCCGCTTGGTAAAAAAGGAAAAAGGAAACACATCCTCAATAAAATTTGTTTTTCCAAACTTCACAATATCAAACCTATTACCCGCAGCCAGCTTCTCTAAAGCAGGGCGGGTAAAAAACTGTATATGCGTCAGGTCGTCGGCGCTGCTTTGCACCGTGGTCCCCTTGTATCCTAAAGCAGATTTTATTTTTTGTACCGTCTTCCATACCCAGTTATTCCTCCGTTGCAGGGCAATCACGGGTTTTGTAACAAAGGCTTCGCGCGGACCATTTCCATTGGGAACCGTTACGATCAGCACACCATTATCATGCAATATCTCGTGAAGCACTTTTAGCAGCTGTTCGGGATGGTGAAGGTGCTCCAGCACCTCACTACAAATAATAGCGTGAAACCTGTTGCCATCAGCAACGAGCTGTTCCGCACTTTTTACTTCAAACCTCACGTTCGGCCATTTATTAAGCGCCTGGGCCCTTTCAATCGCTTTCTCACTGATATCCACCCCCTTTACGTGGTATCCGGCAGCCCCCAGGCTCCGGGATATCACGCCATTTCCACAACCCACATCCAGCACTTCCGCTCCCGCGGGAAGGTTTTCCTGCAGCGTATTTTTTATAAATTCCAGTCGTTTTATATCGGCAATTCTTTCAAACTCCACTTTATACAATTATTTTATGAAAATTTACCGTAACAATTGGCGATAGATCGCCTCTATATCCGTTGTCATTTTTTTTACGTCAAACCTGTTTTTAATCGTATGGATGGCTCCCCTTCCCAACTCAACCTGCATCTGTTTATCTTCAGCCAGCAGCAGCACTGCCCCGGTTAGCTGGGTTGCCAGGTTTGCGGTGTTGATCAGCAATCCGTTCACCCCATTCTCAATTACCTCCCTGGTTCCATCCACATCCGATGCAATGATCGCTTTTCCCATGGCCATTGCTTCCAGTAAGCCTATCGGGAGGCCTTCCCACAGGGATGGCAGCACATAAATATCGGCGGCATTCAGGATATCCGGCACGTCCTGCCTGAAATTAAGTAACGTAATTTTATCAGAAAGATTTTCTGCATTGATATATACTTCAGCTTCCGCTTTCTGCTCACCGTCTCCCACCATCAGTAAATGCAGATCGGGGTTATCCCGGCAAGCTTCCCGGAATGCTTTCAGCAATACCAACGGCTGCTTCTGGTAGGTAAACCTTGCCAGGAAAAGCAGCAATGTTTTTTCTCTTCCAATGCCAAGCTCCCCACGGATATCCGTAAACGAACCATCGGGGTCAAACCTGTGCCCGTCTATTCCGTTGTTGACAACCACCGACCGGAAAGAGGGAATACAGGCTACACCTGTCTGGCGGTTGGATTCAGATACGGAAATATTCAAATCCGCCCGTTGGGTAATGTACCTTTCACCCAAGATACGGAGTCGTTTTACAAAGCTGCTCTGTCCTTCGTGAAAAGACCAGCCATGGATGGTATATATTAAAGGAATATTCAGCTTCCTTGCTGCCCATAACACGTTTGAGCCGGCACGGGTTCCATGCGCATGTATCAGGCGCACATCTGCATTTTTGATAAATCTTCTTACTTCTTTGCTTTTCCGGATGTCAAAGGGCTTTTCCGTATAAATCACATGGGTATCCACGTTCAGCTTACGGAGTCTTTCAATCATCGGACCATCGGTAAACGATAATACAACAGGATCAAAAATACCGCGATCAAGATTCTCTACCAGGCTCAAGAGATGAGACTCTCCTCCCCCGATCTTACCCTGGCGTATACACTCCAGCACCCTTATTTTGCCACCGTTGTACATCAGCCTTACACATTCTCCTTTTTTACGATTCCCCAACCTTCCGGCAACTTCTCCGATATCTCAATATTTCCAAACTCCTGGCTTTGTCTGGCGCCGACCTCTTTTGCCCATGCGGCCATCCGTGATATGCCTTCTTTCAGATCCACACCGGATCCTGCACCGAAAACAGCATGCGCTTTTGTATGATCGGAATAGGCGTGCAGTACTTCGTTTCTCGCTGCCAGGAATTTAATATTGGCTTCCACACCAAATTCCGCACTCACCACATGTGCCAGTTCCTTCACGGTATAAGGTTTATCGGCACCAATGTTGAAAACCTGGTTGTAAGCAGCTTTCAGCTCCGCAGAATTGGCAATTGGAACGGCAACATCGTCTATATAACTGAAGGCCCTCGTTTGCGATCCATCCCCAAATATAGTGAGCTGTTTTCCCTGCATGATCTGGTTCATGAAAATACCGATCACGTTGCGGTATTTGTCACCGATGTTCTGGTTTTCGCCATATACATTGTGTGGTCTGAATATTACATAGTTCAATCCAAACATTTCATGTGCGGCTTTCAGATCCAGCTCCACCGCGTATTTGGAAACACCATACGGATCTTCCGGAACCGGAGTCATTTCTTCGGTCATCGGAAGCTGCCCTTTACCGTATACAGCGATCGAAGAGGTAAAAACAAAACATTTCACCTTGTGCCTGACAGACTCGTTGATCAGGTTAATGCTGCCTATCAGGTTATTATTATAATTAAATCTTCTTATAAAATGTGACAACCCTTCCGCAGCGTACGCGGCAAGATGGTAGACATAATCAAACCTGTATTCGTTGAACAGATCCCGGATCAATGCCTCATCCGTAATGCTGCCTTTTATAAATATTACGCCGGCAGGAATATGGTCTTCAAAACCACCACTAAGGTCATCCAGCACCACTACCTTATGTCCTTTTGCCAGGCAATGCTTTGCAACATGAGAACCAATAAACCCCGCCCCACCGGTCACTAAAGATGTAGTCATATATTCGATAATTTAAAGTTTTTAAAAATTATACAGGAGAAGATTTTGAAGTAGTAAGATTCCAGAAAGCGCCCCTGAAAAAAGATTTCAGGTGTTCAAACTGCCTTCCCCTGGTATATTTAAACACAGACTTCGGTACAGAAAAGAATATAAAAAACAGGGTAAAGCAGGTAAATTGAAAGCCGTTCGAATTGCGCCGCATATACAGGATACGGTTGCGTGTGTGATAATACACTTTTACAGCGCTTTCCTTACCCATTGTAACCGATTCCTTATGAAGAATGGTTGCCCGGGGCTGTACAATTATCTTAAACCCTGCCCTTCTGATCCTGGCAGACCAATCCATTTCTTCATAATAGATAAAGAACTTTTCCGCAAACATACCTACTTTCTCTACCACCTTCTTCGACACGAGCATGGCGGCTCCATGCGCATAAAATGTTTCTTTCAACTGATCGTGTTGCCCCCTGTCCTGCTCTCCCCACCCGATAGAGCCATTACGTCCGGTAAATACATTTATTTCCGTGAACCCCGTATATTGAATAACACCGGGGGTATGATAAAACAATATTTTGGGACATACAACTCCTGCAGCAGCATCGTTCTCAAAAGTTTCTACCAGTATATTCAGCAGGTCAGGTGTTACTTCCGTATCGTTATTCACAATAAAAAAATAATCACCCGCTGCGTTACGCATCCCCCAGTTGTTTCCCCCGGTAAAGCCAAGGTTCTTTTCGCTCCTCAGCACCTTCGTATTGGGATATCCTCCGGATTCGATACGTTCTGTAGGATCTATCTCAGATCCCATATCACAAACAAGTATTTCGTAATTCTTGTATTGAAGATTTTTAGTAGACTCCAGGAACTGACAAGTAATATCGGTTTGATTCCAATTAAGTGTAATAATTGAAATTAAAGGATAATCTTTCATCATTCATTTTTTTACTAACGACGAGCGGTATAACTTATTATACGCTCTCTTTTTGAACAAGCGCTCTGGGGGTGTTCGCTATAATCCAGAGATCATACATCAGGCTCGATTGATTAGCATATGTTATGTCGAGATTAATACGCTCTTCAACAGACATCTCCTTATGCCCTCTTTTTTTGATCTGCCAGAGGCCTGTGATACCCGCAGGCGCCAGGAACCGCGCAGCATATTTATCTGTGGTAAGCGTAGCAGCCTCGTATAGCGGTAAAGGCCTGTTCCCTACAAGAGACATGTCCCCTTTTAAAACATTTATTAATTGCGGCAGCTCATCCAGGCTCGTGTTTCTGAGAAACTTCCCTATTCTGGTCACCCTCGGATCATCTTTCAACTTAAAAAATATGGGATATTCGGCCTCGTCGTGATGACCATACTGGTTCATATTCATCAGCTCTCCCACTTTTTTATCGGCGCCTGTTACCATGGTCCTGAACTTGATGAAATTGAAGATCTGGTAATGCTTGCCCGCGCGTTTGGATACATAGAACACAGATCCCCGGCTCTCCAGCTTTATCAGAACAGCAATTATCAAAAACACGGGAGACAGGATCAGCAACAGCAACGACGACAACAGGATATCTCCTCCTCTTTTTAAAGCACCCGAAATACGGTGTTTTGTTTTTGAGCCTTTTTTTGCGGTTAACAATTTCGCTTTTGCCAGCACCTTTACCTTTTTGAGGATGTCTTCGGAGAACCGCAGATCCAGCACTTCGTCCACTACTTTCTTGTATTTTGAAAAATCAGCGTTTGAACTGCTTAACAACAGCACCGGAATATCTTCAAGATAACTTAACTCCTGCACGAACCTCCTGAACTGCTTCAACTCCCCGATCGTAGTATCATCTCCAAAAATAAATGCAGAAGGAAGCTTATGCTTTTTCGTCCTTCTTAATAACTGTATCGCCTCATCCACAGACCCAACGCTGTTGCCTGTGTGAAACTCACTCAGGCTTCCTGCCAGCTCATCAAGGCGATCTCCGATGTGTAAATACTCATATTTTGCGGCGGACGCAAAATTAAGTCTTATGTAATCACCTGTAACAGGCGATGTATTTTGTAAAGTAGAAATACTCATACAAACCGTTTTAGCTTTAGGGTTAAGTTGAAATTGATATCCATCAATTCAATATGGCATCGATGGTATTCAATAAGCTTAAAGGATCAAACGGTTTTTTGAAATATGCAGCGCAACTGAATTCTTCACTTAGTTCCTGCAGATATTTCTCTGACTGATCAGACAATAAGATAGTTGGAATGTGATTATATATTTTACTTGACTTTAAATAATCAAGCAGGTTATATCCATCTAATACTTCAATCTTGGGGTTTATCACTATCACTGCCGGCAATACATGTGTTGACAGAAAATGAACAGCGGATGCGCCATCTTCTACCGTGTGTATCTTTCCTTTGCTTCCCAATACTTTTTTCAATAACAACAGTATTTCCGTACTGCTGTCTAATACGAGTATAACATTGCTCATTTTCGAAATAAATTCAAAATGAATGCCTTTTCACGGAAATGGATGGAGAGCGGTTTTGTAATATTGGTCTAGGGAATATTGGAATACTTATATAGGATATCTTCTGTAGCGTAAAAGTTGCACAAACTTAGAATAAAAAAGTTGAATCTTCAAAGGGTAAATAAATAAATTATTCATTTTCAATATTTTTAAACATATCACAACCTTTTCGCCTTTTCCCATATAACCGACTGCTGTCCTTTATGATACCTCTTCCAGCCCATAAAAACTGAAAAATTCATAAATAAAAAATAATAAGGCACAAAAAGCAGCTTCGGCAGCTTCTTATGGGTACTTAATTTCCAGCCTAATATGCCCAGAATGTAAAAGACAAGCTGCAGTACCGTGGCGGTCGCATATAAGACGTTTCCTGTAAAAACCGTCAACAGCGTACCCGTCAGGAATAATACAATAAGTGCCACAGGCGCCAGTGTCCAGCGTAATACCCGGTGAGAATAGTACTGGAAGCCCAAAACCGGGAATTTCGAGAATGATATTTCCTGCCCCAGCCGATGCATGGCCTGAAACGCACCGGCAGTGATCCGCACTTTCCGTTTTCTTTCTTCTGCAATAGACACAGATGCCGTTTCCATAGCATAAGCCTCTGAATCATATGCTATTTTGTAACCTTTGTTACAAATCCGCATCGACAGGACAAAATCCTCGATAATGGTATCTTCCTCTACAAAATCGTATAACGCCGTTCTGATGGAAAAGAGTTCGCCGGCAGCACCCACCACCGAATACAGTTCCGCATCCTTCTTCTTTAAAAAGGATTCGTATTTCCAGTATACCCCTTCCCCGGCTGTGGCTCCCTCACCTGCAAATACCCGCTTTTCGCCTGCAACGCCACCCACCCTCTCGTCTCCATAATGACGCATGATATGCTGCACCGCCTCGGGGTTCAGAAATGTATTGGCGTCCGTGAAAATCACAAAAGGGTTCTTTACCATGGGCATTATCCTGTTTACCGCGGCTACCTTCCCCCGGCGTTCCGGCGAATGGGACCATTCAACGCCCGGAAACGAACGGACCAGCTCCGCTGTGCGGTCTGTGGAACCATCGGTCACTACCATTATCGTCAAAAGTTCCCTGGGGTAAACAAGTTGTAACGTATTTTTTATTTTTTCTTCAATAATATATTCTTCATTGTAGGCGCAAATAACAATGGTCACCGGCGCCCAACCGGATAACAGCTTTTGCTGCTTTCTCCCTTTTAGCTTTACCAGCAGTGTTAACAGGCAGGCATACCCGATGTAAGTATATAATATGATAAAAAGAGAAAGCCAGAAAAGTATTTCCAGCATCAGGTTGAAAATGCTCATCCTTAGCTATTTGCGGCAAAATAACAAAACATATAACAGAAAGTCATTAAAACATCAAGGACGGAACATTATTTTGATAATTGGTACTCTTCCCCCGGCGTTCCCGGAATATTGAAGTAATAAATAGGCATGCATCCGTTTTTAAAACTATTTTTAGGCCCAAATTTACATGACCGCTGATGACGCAAAAAAAGTTACTTTCTACGCTGGAGCTGATCACGATTATCCTGCTGGCTTGTGTTCCCCTGTTTATCGGCCAGTTTCCCTACCGCGTTAATATCTTTCTTTCCTGGGAAGGCGCCTACCGCATCAGCCAGGGGCAGGTCCCTTTCAAGGATTTCGGCACGCCCATGGGTGGCATGTACTGGGTTTTACCTGCCGTTTTCTTTAAGATATTCGGTCCCCAGCTGATCTCACTGGTGAAAGCACAGGTGTTCATCAATATCATTTCCGGGCTGGCCTTCCGCTCCATCATGAAAAGTATGCAGGTGCAGGAAGGGATACGGTTTGCTTCTGTATTACTGTTTTGTATCTCTTATTCCTTTTTTAATTTTTGGCCCTGGTATAACCACACCGTGATTGTTTACGAGTTTGTAGCGCTTGCTTTCCTGCTTAAATACCTTACAGCACACGGTGGCAAATACAGGTGGACTTTACTGGTTGCTGCAGCCTTATTCACATTCACCAGCTTTTTCACCAAACAGGATGCAGGAGGCATGTGCCTGCTGATCTGTGGCGCCCTGATCGTGTATAACAGCATAGTTGAAAAAAACTGGAAGCAGCTCCTGATCTACTTCGGCTCTTTCTTCCTGTTTGTTTGTATAGCTGTTCTGTACTTCAGGTCCTACGATTTCGGGTACTGGTTCAACCATGGGCAACCACCCCACAGCGCCAGGATATCTGCCGGCGACATCGCAGGTGATTTCCTGGAAAATTCTCAATGGCTTAAATTTTATTTCTTCCTTATCATATTCCTTTTGCTGATCAGCTTCAGGGATCTGAAAACGCTTTTTACTGACAAGCCGGAAATGCTCTTCATCCTGTTAACATTAGGCATCCTCACCGAAGCAGCTATTTTCCAGGTTACCAGCTACACACCGCCGGACAACAACATTTTCTATCACAGCTTCGCTTTTGCGTATATTTTCAGCAACCTGTCCAAACGCCTTCACCTGTCTTTCAAAAAATGGAGCCTTATTATCTGCCTGGTAGCCGGTGTTTTCCTCTGGTGGAGCAATATCTTCTGGAAATACCTGAACAGGCTGATCCCTTCTGAAAAAACAGAAGGTCTTGCCCTTTCGGAAACCGGTGAGAATGTAGTGAACAGGAACAATTATATGCTGGACCCGGATAAGGATACTACAACGATCCCGGATTCGAAATGGAAGCTTTCGGGGCTAAAGGCTTTTGAAAGAATTACCATGCCGGAACCCACACTGGAAGGCATTCAGCGTATCCTGGCCCTGGACATCGTGCAACAGGGCAATGCAAAGAAAGTGCTCAACATGACAGAGCTGACACCATTGGCGCACGAGATACCTTACCAACTGGAAACGGGCGCTCACTATCCTTTATGGTTTCACCTGGGTGTGGGTATGTTCAACCGGGAGGCAGAAATGTTTAAAAAGCGGATCGGGGAAAGCTATTACGACCTTGTTTTATTTGAAAACATTCCGAAACTCAACAATTTCTATCCGTTCAATATCAGGGAGGCGCTCCAAAAAGATTACCAGCTGGTGGACAGCTTTTATGCCCCGAGGAGGGGAACAGAAACAAAAGGTATTATTGAAGTATATGTAAGGAAGCCGTAAAATCCGGTTGTATGGCTCGATGTATAAAGTTACCTTTGGAACACTCAATACATCACAATGAAACATGCCTTTTACCTGTTACTGCTGCTGACACTTTCTGCCCAGGCACAACATAAAAAATACGTAAAACCTTCCGATCCGGAGGTGCAAAAAAAACTGCGGGAATGGCAGGATATGAAATTCGGACTGTTTATGCATTGGGGCACCTATAGCCAGTGGGGGGTTGTTGAAAGCTGGAGCATTTGCCCCGAAGATGAAGACTGGACGCAGCGAAAGGGACCCCATGCGAACAACTATTTTGAATATGTGAAGGCGTACGAAAACCTGCAGACAAAATTTAATCCTGTAAAATTCGCACCGGAGAAATGGGCCGCCGCTGCTAAAGCCGCGGGCATGCAATACATGATCTTCACTACCAAGCACCACGATGGTTTCTCCATGTTCGATACTAAAGAAAGCGACTATAAAATAACAGATAGCAAAACACCTTTCTCTTCCAACCCCCGCAGCAATATTACCAAAGAGGTCTTTAACGCTTTCCGGGACGGAGGCTTTTCCGTGGGTGCTTATTTCTCCAAACCAGACTGGCATAATGATAATTACTGGTGGCCGTATTTTCCGCCCAAAGACAGGAATGTGAACTACGATCCTGTTAAATACCCTGATAGGTGGAATGCTTTTAAAAGCTTTACCTATAACCAGATCAAAGAGCTGATGAGTGAATACGGCAAAGTGGACATCCTGTGGCTGGACGGCGGCTGGGTCCGTCCTTTGTCTACGGTAGATACCACCGTGGAATGGCAAAGAGGTATTAAGACCGACCAGGACATTGATATGAAACGCATAGCCGGCATGGCAAGAGAGCATCAGCCCGGGCTCCTGATCGTGGACCGCACCGTAACGGGTGAATACGAAAACTATACCACCCCCGAGCAGGAAGTGCCGCATGAGCTGTTGCCTTATCCGTGGGAAAGCTGTATCACAATGGGAAACTCGTGGAGCTTTGTGCCCGGTGATGATTATAAGTCTGCCCAAAAAATAGTACAAATGCTGATCCGTGTCGTAGCCAGGGGCGGAAATCTTTTGCTGAACATCGGGCCGGGGCCTGACGGTGACTGGGACCCCGTTGCATATAACCGGCTGCAGCAAATAGGCGAATGGATGAAGACGAACGGGGTAGCCATTCATGGTACCCGGCCGCTGGCGCCATACGAATCGGGAGACGTTTACTTTACACAATCCGGGGATGCCAAAAACAAATACGCTTTCTGGCTGAGTGAAAACGAAACCGTCGCATTGCCGGACGAGGTGACAATCAAGAACTTTGCTGCCCCGGTCAAAAGCAAGATCAGCCTGCTGGGCAGCGGTGCACAGCTAAAGTGGAGAACGGACAACGGCAATACGGTTATCCGCATTCCGTCTGCCGTAAAAAGTAAATGGAAAGGAAACTATGCTGCCACCTTTCATATCCGGAATTAAATACAAAGACCCTATAACTACTTAATATAACATTCAATGGAAATTATCCCCGCAATCGATATTATAGAAGGTAAATGTGTACGCCTGACGCAGGGTGATTATGCGCAAAAAAAAATTTACAATGAAAATCCACTGGAAGTTGCCAGGGAGTTTGAAGATGCCGGTATCAAAAGACTGCACCTGGTAGACCTGGATGGCGCTAAAGCCGGGCAGGTAAAAAACTGGAAAGTGCTGGAAACGATAGCCGGAAAGACAAAGCTCATCATAGACTTCGGTGGCGGCATAAAAAAGCAGGAGGATGTCAGCATCGTATTCGATTCCGGGGCAAGCCTGGCAACCGTTGGCAGCATCGCGGTAAAAAACGAGGCAGAACTGGTTAAATGGTTTAAGATTTTTGGTACCGATAAGTTTTTACTGGGGGCAGATGTAAAAGATGAGAAAATTACCATCGGCGGCTGGCTGGAAACAACCGATATCAGCGTATATGACTTTATCCGGAAATATACGGGATATGGGGTGCATCAACTGTTCTGCACCGATGTAAGCAAAGATGGCAAGCTGGAAGGACCCGCGACCGACCTGTATAAAAAGATCACTGCGGAGTTCCCAGCCCTGCATTTTATTGCCAGCGGTGGCGTCAGCGAACCAGGCGATCTCGAAAAGTTACAGGAAGCCGGCTGCAAAGGCGTTATCATCGGCAAAGCGATCTATGAGGGAAGGATTAAATTGAGTGACTTAAAATCTAGCCTGATTTTTGGATCAGATTGAATATACCCCGGATATAATAGCAGAAAAACGGAAACAAACCATTACCTATTACACCATCTAAAACAACACCCACTTTATGAAGTTCAGACTGTTACTTTTGGGCATTTTTTTGCTGTCCCAAATACCAGGTGCCTATACGCAATCTGCACCTGAAAAGATCACCAGCGTAGAAGGTATTACAGAATACAGGCTGGCGAACGGCCTGCAGGTCCTTCTTTTTCCGGATAATTCAAAACCCACGATCACGGTCAACATCACTTATCGTGTAGGCAGCCGTCATGAAGGATACGGCGAAACGGGAATGGCGCACCTGCTGGAGCATATGGTCTTCAAGGGTTCCACCCGGCACAAAGATATTCCTACCGAGCTGACCAATCATGGTGCAAACGCAAACGGCACCACCTGGTACGACCGGACCAATTATTATGAAACATTCTCCGCCACCGACGAAAATTTAAACTGGGCCCTGGACCTGGAATCAGACAGGATGGTCAATTCCTTCATCGATGCAAAAGACCTCGCAAGCGAATTTTCCGTGGTAAGAAACGAATTTGAGAGTGGTGAAAATAACCCCGCCAGTGTTCTGATGGAGCGGGTAGTATCATCGGCCTACCTGTGGCATAACTATGGAAAATCTACCATCGGTTCCAAAGAAGATATAGAAAGGGTCCCGATTGAAAACCTGAAAGCTTTTTATAAAAAATACTATCAGCCCGATAATGCCACCCTGGTGGTAGCAGGCAGGATTGATGAGGCCAAAACATTGGAGCTGGTGAACAAATACTTTGGTAATATTCCCAAACCTGAACGGGTTTTACAACCCACCTATACCGTGGAACCACCCCAGGACGGAGAACGTTTTGTAGAGCTCCGCAGGGCAGGGGAAGTGCAGGCAATCGGCATAGCCTATCATATCCCGGGTGGCGCCCATCCCGATTATGCCAGTGTAGATGTGCTCAACGAAGTGCTTACGGATAAACCTTCCGGGAGGTTATATGAAAGCCTTATAAAAACCGAAAAAGCCAGCGACCTGTGGTCCTGGGCGGCTGGTCTTCACGACCCTGGCTTTATCTATATCAATGTAGATGTACTCAAAGAAAAGTCGCTGGACGATACTAAAAAAACGCTCTTTGCCACATTGGACGAACTCAAATCGAAACCTGTGACCGAAGAGGAAGTAAACCGGGCGAAGACAAAACTGTTGAGCAATTATGAGAATACCTACCGCAATACAGAGCAGGTGGGCACGCTGCTCAGTGAATATATTGCCATGGGCGACTGGCGTACCGGTTTCTTATACCGGGACTACCTGAAGAAGGTAACAGCAGCCGATGTCAACAGGATCGTTGGCCAGTATTTTGTTGCATCTAACCGCACATATGGCGTTTTTATTCCCACACCAGACGCAAAACGGGCTACAATGCCCGGCAATCCTGACCTGGCTGCGGTACTCAAAGACTATAAAGGAGAGGCAGCCATTTCAGCGGGAGAAAACTTTGATGCATCAACCGCCAATATTGACAAACGCAGTGAAACTATCCGTACCAAAGGCGGTGGTAAAATACTCCTGCTTAAAAAAGCCACCCGCGGAAACACGGTCAACCTGCAAATGACCCTTCGTACGGGCGATGAAAAAACCTTACAGGGCAAGGCAACGGTGGCGGGCCTTACTGCCGCCATGTTAAAACGCGGAACGCAAAAACGTTCGATGGCGGAAATTAATGATTATCTGAACAAGCTTCAAAGTTCAATTAACATAAACAGCTCCAAACAGGCAGTATCCATCAACGTTACTTCCCAAAAGCAAAATCTTCCGCAGGTGCTGGATCTCCTGAAAGAAATACTGCAGGAGCCCTCTTTTCCTGAAAATGAATTCAAAATTTTAGTAAATGAGCAGGTAACTGCTATTGAGCAGCAGCGAAGCGAGCCGGAAGCAATCGCAGACAGGGAATTGAGCAGGATAGGCAACAAATACCCGGCAGGGCATATTTTACATGTTAATACGTTTGAAGAAGATCTGGCCGCCATCAAGGCCGTAAAGCCGGAGGATGTCAAAGCCTTCTATAAAGAATTTTATAACGGAAGCAACGCTACCGTAGCCGTAGTGGGCGATTTTGACGATGCCGTTAAACCCAGGTTACAGGAGATCGCAGGGTTTAAAAAGTCTAAATATACATTTACGAGGGTGGCGGATCCCTATAGCGCTTTCCCGGCGGAAGATAAGGAGTTTAAAACTCCGGATAAAAAAAATGCTATTCTGCTGGCCATGCAGGAAATAGACATGAAAGACGACAACCCGGATTATCCCGCGCTCAGGATGGCAGACTTTATATTGGGCAACGGCTTCCTTAACTCAAGGCTTGCCACCCGTATCCGGCAGAAAGAAGGCTTATCCTATGGCGTTGGATCGTTCCTGCAACCAGGCACCCTGGACAATAAAACCATCCTGGGTGGTTATGCGATCTATAACCCCGACAACAAAGACAAACTGATTGCAGCCTTTAAGGAAGAGCTGAAAAAACTGGTGGACGATGGTATCACACAGCAGGAGCTGGATGATGCGCGGAAAGGATACCTGCAATACCGGGAAAACAGCCGCACAGATGACAGGTCGCTGGCCGCCAAGCTCAGCTCGTACCTGTACCTGGGACGCACAATGGCGTTTGACAATACTATCGACGAAAAGATAAAAACCCTGACTGTACCGCAGGTAAATGCAGCTATCAAAAAATACATCGATCCTTCTAAAATGAGCTTTGTAAAAGCCGGGGATTTTAAATAAAAGATTTGTCTTCCTGTTGAAGACCAAAACCTAACGGGCTTTGAAAACCTGTTAGGTTTTTTTTGTTACTTCTTCGAAATCTCTTTACATACCAGGACGCCCGATTGCCTGTCTTCACGCAACCTTTACCATCTGCAAATTGGGTTCATTGAAAGGGTACAATGGTCCGCACGCCGTGGTTTGTATCTCACAAGCCACTTGTTATTGATGACATTTTAATAAAACCGATAACGGATCAGGGTAAAATAAAAATGGTCTGCCCGTCAGGCAGACCATTTTTGAAAAGCAGGAGCGTATTAATTAAAAACATAGCGTAATCCGATCTGCATAGCCCAGGTAGTAGTAGTGGTGGTTACATCCCTGAAGGCTGTGGTCGGCAGTAT
>Ga0222419_100857_pt1 | contig 15950 bp, 12 predicted proteins | sample 1B20Ametagenome_FD_182474 | JGI IMG/M metagenome (GOLD analysis project Ga0222419, IMG submission 182474) | Enriched microbial communities from leaf-cutter ant dump, University of Wisconsin, Madison, United States - 1B20A (version 2) | ecosystem: Environmental > Terrestrial > Nest > Insects nest... | reverse complement strand
CGGGCGGTGTTCAGCCCTGCCGACCGCGCCTTCGCGGAGAGCGCGTGGGGGCTGGAGGAGGGGGCGATCCGCGCCGAGAGCGGCACCGGCACCATCGACATGTACCGCAGCATGGCCGACGGGGACATCAAGGCCGCATGGATCATCTGCACGAACCCGGTCGCGACGGTCGCGAACCGCTCGACCGTCGTCGAGGCGCTGGAGCGCGCAGAGCTCGTCATCGTGCAGGACGTCTTCGAGAGCACCGCCACCGCGGCCTACGCCGACGTCCTGCTGCCGGCGACGCTGTGGGTGGAGTCGGAGGGCGTCACCGTCAACTCCGATCGCACCCTCACCCTGGTCGGCCACGCGGCCGATCCGCCAGGGGAGGCGGCGCCGGACTGGCTGATCATCTGCGAGGTCGCCCGGGCCATGGGCTTCGCGGAGGGCTTCGAGTTCACCTCCGCCGAGCAGATCTTCGACGAGATCCGCACCTTCTGGAACCCGCAGACCGGGTGGGATCTCCGCGGCGTCGACTACGACCGCCTGCGGCGCGGGCCCGTGCAATGGCCGGCCCCTCCGGGCGACGAGGCCGACCGGCATCCGATCCGCTACCTCAACGACGGCGTGAGCCAGCTGCCGCACACCGAGGCCGACGGCGCGACGCCCCGTCTGGCCTTCGCGACGGCATCCCGCCGCGCCCAGTTCTTCCCCCGACCGCACGTCGATCCCGCCGAGATGCCCGACGACGACTTCCCGCTGGTGCTCAACACCGGCCGCCTGCAGCACCAGTGGCACACGATGACCAAGACCGGGCGGGTCGCGAAGCTCAACAGGCTCACCCCCGGCCCGTTCGTCGAGATCCATCCCGAGGACGCCGAGGCGCTCGGCATCGCCGACACCGACCTGGTCGAGGTGGCGTCGCGGCGAGGACGGGCCGTGCTCTCCGCCGTCGTGACCGACCGGGTGCGCCCTGGCGGGCTGTTCGCCCCGTTCCACTGGAACGACGAGCACGGCGAGCACGTGACGGTCAACGCGGTCACCAGCGACGCGGTCGACGAGGCCTCGAGACAGCCCGAGTTCAAGATCGCCGCCGTCGCCGTGCACCGGGTCGGCCCCGCACCCGTCCAGGAGGAGCCCGTGAGCGACGTCGTCTCCCGTCCCGCCGCGCTCGCGGCATTCGCGGCGTCCGCGCCCGCGCCGTCCCCGTCCGAGCAGCTGTACCTGTCGGCGTTCGCCTCCGCCCTGGCCTCCGCGCCGCCGCAGCCCGGCCTGGTGCCGGTGCTGCCGTCCACCGCCCCCGTCACCGCCGAGGTGCGGCTGTGGTTCGACGGCATGCTGGCGGGGACGTACTCGCGGGTGGGGCTCGCGACGGAAGGAGCGGGAGCAGCGGATGCCGCGCCCGCGGCCGAGATCACGATCCTGTGGGCGTCGCAGACCGGGACCGCCGAGGAGTTCGCCGCCTCCTGCGTCGCGTCCGTCGCGGCGGCCGGCATGCGGGCGCGGCTGGTGGGCATGGACGCCTTCCCCGCCGCGGAGCTCGCAGGGGTGCAGCGCCTGCTCGTCGTCACCTCCACCTTCGGGGCGGGCGGACCTCCCGACAACGGCTCCTCCTTCTGGGACGAGCTCAGCGCAGACGGCGCGCCCTCGCTCGAGGGACTGCGCTTCGCCGTGCTCGCCTTCGGCGACTCCAGCTATGACGACTTCTGCGGGCACGGTCGCCGGGTCGACGAGCGGCTGCGCTCGCTGGGCGCCGTGCCGCTGCTCGAACGCGTCGACTGCGAGCCCTTCGACGACGACGTCCCCGCGGCCTGGCTCGCGCGTGCGCTCGCCGCCTTCTCCGCAGACGCCCCCGTCCCGCCCGGTCGCACGGCCCCGGTCGCCGAGAGAGCCGGAGGGGCCGAGACCGCCGCCGAGGCCGCTCCGTTCACGCGCCGGAATCCGCTCTCCGCGCGGCTCTCTGTCAACGAGCGGCTCAGCGTGGACGGATCGCAGAAGGAGGTGCGCCGGATCGGGTTCGATCTCGCCGGCCTGGATGCCGCCTATTCCGCCGGCGACGCGCTCGGGGTGGTGTGCGACAACAGCCCCGCCGCGGTGGCGGAGTGGCTGGAGGTCACCGGTCTCGAGCCCGCGGCCGTCGTGCACGTCGACGGCCAGGACCAGCTCTTCGAGCACGTGCTGCGCACGCGCTGCGACATCACGCGCGTCGGCGGAGACCTGATCGACTTCGTCGCCGAGCACAGCGGCAGCGCCGAGCTGGCGTCGCTGCGTCATGGCAGCGAGTCGCAGCGCCTCGCCCAGTACCTGTGGGCGAAGCAGGCCGTCGACGTGCTGCGCGAGCATCCGGTGCGGGCGACGCCGGAGGAGTGGCTGAGCGTGCTCAAGCGCCTGCAGCCACGGCAGTACTCGATCTCGTCCAGCCCCAAGGAGGGGCATGGCCGGGTCGAGCTGACGGTCTCGGTCGTCCGGTTCCGCACGGAGGACGACAGAGCCCGCGGCGGGGTGTGCTCGACGTTCCTCGCCGATCGCGGCGAGGAGTCGTCCGTGCCCATCTACCTGCAGCGCTCCTCGCATTTCGGTCCTCCCGCCGACCCCGCGGCCGACATGATCATGATCGGGCCGGGCACCGGGGTCGCGCCGTTCCGCGGCTTCCTGCACGACCGCCGCGCCGACGGCCACACCGGGCGCAACTGGCTGTTCTTCGGCGAGCAGCACGAGGCCACCGACTTCTACTACCGCGACGAGCTGGTCGGCATGCACGAGGACGGCTTCCTGACCCGGCTGGACACCGCCTTCTCCCGGGACCAGCGTCAGAAGATCTACGTGCAGGACCGGATGCGGGAGCACGGCGCCGAGCTGTGGCGATGGCTGCAGGACGGCGCGAGCGTGTTCGTCTGCGGCGACGCCGAGCGGATGGCGAAGGACGTCGACGCCGCCCTCGCCCAGATCGCCCGCATCCACGGCGGGATGGACGAGGAGGGCGCCGCCAAGCTCCTCAAGGACCTGGCCGCCGGCGGCCGCTACGCGAGAGACGTGTACTGACCCCTCCCCGAGGGTGGCGTCGGAAGGCGCCTCCTCCGGGGAGGCTCGGCAGAGGGAAGCCCCGCGGCATCCGCTCTCGATGAGCGATGCCGCGGGGCCTCCCTGTCCTCGGCCGGCTGGGACCGGTCGATCCGGGCGGGACCTCTCAGACGATCCGGCGATCGAGCGAGGCGCGCGGGACCAGGTAGATCACGGCGGTGAGCGCGGCCATCACGGCGTACATCGCCACGAAGCCCCAGAACGCGGCGTCGTAGCCGCCGGTCGTCGACTGGGAGGCGTTCAGCACCTGCGGGATCAGGAAGCCGCCGTAGGCTCCCACCGCCGCGATGATGCCCACGGCCGCGGCGCCCTGACGCTGCGTCGAGACCGCGTGCTCGGATCCGGCCAGAGCTGCGCCGCGGGCGGCGAAGATCGCGGGGATCATGCGGTACGTCGCGCCGTTGCCGATGCCGGACGCCGCGAACAGCAGCAGGAACAGGCCGAGGAAGAGCCAGAAGCTGTGCAGGGGGAGGGTGAGGATCACCGCGACGGTCGTCGCGATCATCGCGCCGAAGGCGGCGATGGTCATCCTCGCGCCGCCGAGGCGATCGGCGAGGCGGCCTCCGTACGGACGGGCCAGCGAGCCCGTGAGCGCGCCGAGGAAGGCGAGCGAGACGCTGGCCGTGCCGATCGACAGCGTGGAGAACTCGGGGAACTGGTCGGCGATCAGCTTCGGGAAGACGCCGGCGAACCCGATGAACGAGCCGAAGGTGCCGATGTAGAGGAAGGCCATGATCCACAGGTGCTTCTCGCGCAGGGCCGCGGCGACGCCGGCGAAGTCGGTCTTGGCGGTGGAGAGGTTGTTCATGAACCTCCACGCGCCCCACATGGCGAGCAGGATCAGCGGGGTCCACATCCAGCCGGCGAGGCTGAGGTTCAGCGTGCCCGCCGCTCCCAGGGTCACGACGATCGGCACCGTGAACTGGGCGACGGCCGCACCCAGGTTGCCGCCGGCGGCGTTCAGGCCCAGCGCCCAGCCCTTCTCCTTCTGGGGGAAGAAGTAGGTGATGTTCGCCATCGAGCTGGCGAAGTTCCCTCCGCCGACGCCTCCGAGCGCGGCGATCAGCAGCAGCACGCCGAACGGGGTGTCAGGATGCTGCACGACGACACCGAGCAGCACGGCCGGGATCAGCAGCAGCGCCGCCGAGACGATCGTCCAGTTGCGCCCGCCGAAGCGGGCGACGGCGAAGGTGTACGGGATGCGCAGGGTTGCCCCGACCAGCGTCGGCAGCGAGATGAGCCAGAACTGCTCGCCGCTCGTGAGCGCGAAGCCCGCGGCGGGCAGCATGACGACCACCACGCTCCACAGCTGCCAGATCACGAAGCCCAGGAACTCGGCGAAGATCGACCAGCCGAGGTTGCGCTTCGCGATCGCGCGGCCCTGGGTCTCCCACTGCGCGGCGTCCTCGGCGTTCCAGCCGTCGAGCCAGCGGCCCGGACGTTCGACGAGGGGACCGGATGCCCGGCCGGTCGTGCGCAGGATGTCGGTGGGCGTCGTCATGGCTGACCTCCGTAGGGGGTGGCGCGTCACGCGGATTCGCGTACCGGTCACGTTACGGAGGAGGTGTTCCGGGCATACGGCCAGGACTTTACGGGTGGATCACATCTCCATCACCGCGCCGTGGCACGTCCGGCGAGAAGCCCGAAACACCCCCGTAACCGCGCAGGGTCGGGGCGGATCAGGCGGCGAGGCCGTGCGCGCGGGCGACGGCGTCGAGCACGATGCGGCCACCCTGCACGTTGAGCCCCTTGGCGAGCGCCGGGTCGTCGGATGCCGCGAGCTCCCATCCCTTGGCGGCGATGGCCGAGACGTAGGGGATCGTGGCGTTGGTCAGCGCGCGCGTCGCCGTCTCGGGCACGGCGCCCGGCATGTTCGCGACGCAGTAGTACACGGACTCGTGCACGGCGAAGGTCGGGTCGTCGTGGGTCGTCGGGCGGGATCCCTCGAAGCATCCGCCCTGGTCGATCGCGATGTCGACGAGCACCGAGCCCGGCTTCATCGTGCTGACCATGTCGTCGGTGACGAGCTTGGGCGCCGCGGCTCCCGGGATCAGCACCGACCCGATCACGAGGTCGGCCGTGGCCAGCTCCTCGGCGATGTCGTAGCGGCTGGAGATCCGGGTCTGCAGAGCGCCGCCGAAGCGGTGCTCCAGCTCGCGCAGACGCGGCAGCGAGATGTCGATCACGGTGACCTGCGATCCGAGTCCCAGCGCGTTCGCGGCCGCGTGCTCTCCGGCGACGCCGCCGCCGATCACGACGGTCTTCGCCCGCGGCGCGCCGGCGATGCCGCCCAGCAGCATGCCGCGTCCGCCGTTCGAGCGCAGCAGCGAGTACGAGCCCATCGTGACCGAGAGCCGGCCGGCGATCTCGCTCATCGGCACCAGCAGCGGCAGACTGCGGTCCGGCAGCTGCACGGTCTCGTAGGCGACGGCGGTGGTGCCGGCGTCGACGAGCGCCGTGGTGAGGGGGCGGTCGGCGGCCAGGTGCAGGTAGGTGAACAGGGTGAGATCCCCGCGCAGGAAGCCGTACTCCGCCGGGGTGGGCTCCTTGACCTTGATGAGAAGCTCTGCCTCGCCCCAGGCCTCGTCTGCGGTGGCGACGATCTCGGCCCCGGCTCGACGGTAGTCGTCGTCGGAGATGCGCGAGCCGAGCCCGGCCCCCGACTGCACGAGCACGCGATGGCCCTCGTGCACGAGCCGATCGGCGCCTGCGGGTGTGAGGGCGACCCGGTTCTCGTTGTTCTTGACCTCGGTGGGCACGGCGATCTTCATCGATCCTCCTGATGGAACTGCGGTGAAGCAAGGATCGCAGAAACATCGGAGTTCGGAAAGATTCACTGAAGACTATTCGTCGATCATCCGTATCCTGAATAATCGTTCGGATGGAGATGCCATCGATGCGACCCCGACCGAACACTCTGCGCGCTCCGGCGCTCGACGCCGTCGACGCGCAGATCGTCGGCCTCCTCGCCGCCGACGGGCGCATGACCAACGCCGAGCTCGCGTCCACGCTCGGGGTCGCCCCGTCGACGGCGCATGCGAGGCTGCGGTCGCTGCTCGACCGCGGCGTGATCACCGGCTTCCACGCGAGCGTGGACGAGCGGATGCTGGGCGCGGGCCTTCAGGCGGTGATCGGCGTGACGCTGCGCCCGAGCGGCCGGCGCGAGAGCATCGTGGAGTTCGCCGAGCGCGTGCGCGTGCTGCCGCAGGTGATCCAGCTGTTCTTCCTCGGCGGGGACGACGACTTCCTGCTGCACATCGCCGTCGCCGACTCCTCCGAGATGCGCGAGTTCGTGCTCGAGCACCTGTCCGCGCAGGCGAGCGTCGCGTCCACGCGCACGAGCATCGTCTTCGACTACCACCGGAACTCGGTGGCCGCGTCCTTCCGGTGAGCGGGCGTCAGCGGATCTCGTCGGTCCGCGCCGGATCGACCGGTGTGTCGTCGAGGACCGTGAGGACGTCATCGGCGGTGACCGGACGTCGCCGGATGCGGGGACGAGACGCGCGATCTCGCGTCGGTGACGTGTGACGACGAAGGTCTCGCCATTCTCGACGGCATCGAGCGGCGTGGTCAGGCGCCCCAGGACGCCGGGGCGGAGCAGTAGTCGGCGAACCGGCGCGCGGGGTCGTCGGGATCGCCGAGATCGACGATCGCATCGGCGACGGTGTGCGGGGGCTCGTCGCCGGCGAGCTGCCAGACCGCGAAGTTCCACATCCCCCGGGCGCTCGTGCCGAGCAGGATGCCGGGGCCGGAGATGACGAGCACCTCGGGTTCCTGGGCGGCGCGGAACGGGGAGACGACGTCGGCGCGCAGCGCCTGCTCGTCACCGTCGGCGGAGTGCGCGCGTCGCACCCGCTGGCCGGCGGCGCGCAGCGCCTCGCCGAGGTCGTCCGCCGCGCGACGGGAGCGCTCGGCATCCGCTCCGGCCACCGCGACGAGGCGGGCGCCCCGCGGGTAGAGGTGCAGGAACTCGCCGGCGATCCCGGCCCAGACGTCGCTCATGACTCCACGGTACGCCTGTCCGGCGAACGGCGTACGGAGGTGACGGTGAGCACCACCACGACGACGGCCCCGCCCGATCGGGCGGGGCCGTCGTCGGATCCGCGTCAGCTGAACTGGTTCATCGTGTTGTGCTGACCGCCGGCCTTGAGGGCGGCGTCTCCGGCGAAGTACTCCTTGTGGTTGTCGCCGAGGTCGCTGCCGGCCATGTTCTGGTGCTTGACGGTGGCGATCCCGCCGCGGATCTCGCGGCGCTGGACGCCCTTGACGTAGGCGAGCATCCCCTCGTCGCCGAAGTAGCCCTTGGCGAGGTCGTCGGTCGACAGCGCCGCCGTGTGGTAGGTCGGCAGGGTGATGAGGTGGTGGAAGATGCCGGCCCGGGCCGAGCCGTCGCGCTGGAACGTGCGGATCTTCTCGTCGGCGAGCCGTGCCAGCTCGGTGTCGTCGTACTCGACGCTCATGAGCTTGTCGCGGTCGTAGGCCGAGACGTCCTGCCCCTGCTCCGCGAGGGCGTCGTAGGCCTGCTGGCGGAAGTTCAGCGTCCAGTTGAACGAGGGGCTGTTGTTGTAGACGAGCTTCGCGTTCGGGATCTCCTCGCGGATCGCGTCCACCATGCCGGCGATCTGCTCGACGTGCGGCTTCTCGGTCTCGATCCACAGCAGGTCGGCCCCGTTGCGGAGGGAGGTGATGCAGTCGAGCACGACCCGCTCCTCGCCGGTGCCGGGGCGGAACCGGTACAGGTTGCTGGCCAGGCGCTTCGGACGCAGCAGCCTCCCGTCGCGCTTGATGACCACGTCGCCGTTGCCCAGCTCCTCCTGCGAGATCTCCTCGACGTCGAGGAAGGAGTTGTACCGGTCGCCGAGGTCGCCGGGCTCGTGCGTGACGGCGAGCTTCTGCGTGAGCCCGGCGCCGAGCGAGTCGGTGCGGGCCACGATGATGCCGTTGTCGATGCCGAGCTCGAGGAACGCGTAGCGGACCGCGTTGATCTTCGCGAGGAAGTCCTCGTGCGGCACGGTCACCTTTCCGTCCTGGTGCCCGCACTGCTTCTCGTCCGACACCTGGTTCTCGATCTGGATGGCGCACGCGCCCGCCTCGATCATCTTCTTGGCCAGGAGGTACGTCGCCTCGGGGTTGCCGAAGCCGGCGTCGATGTCGGCGATGATCGGCACCACGTGGGTCTCGTAGCCGTCGATCTGCGACTGGATGAACTCCGCCGCGGTCTCGTCACCGGCGGCGCGGGCGGCGTCGAGCTGGGTGAAGAGCAGGTCGAGCTCGCGGGCGTCGGCCTGGCGGAGGAAGGTGTAGAGCTCCTCGATGAGGGCGGGGACCGCGGTCTTCTCGTGCATCGACTGGTCGGGCAGCGGTCCGAACTCGGAGCGGAGGGCCGCGACCATCCACCCGGAGAGGTAGAGGTAGCGCTTGTTCGTCGACTTCAGGTGCTTCTTGATCGAGATCAGCTTCTGCTGTCCGATGAAGCCGTGCCAGACGCCGAGCGACTGAGTGTAGACAGACGAGTCGGCGTCGTACTCGGCCATGTCCGCTCTCATGATGTCGGCGGTGTACTGCGCGATCTCGAGTCCGGTGCGGAACCGGTTCTGCGCCCTCATGCGGGCCGCCGCCTCGGGGTCGATGGCGCTCCAACTCGAGCCGTTCGCGTCCTTGAGCGACCGGATGGCGTCGATGTCGTCCTGGTACTGGGTCATGTCATGCCCTTTCTCGGGTGATGTGCGGTCAGTTGTTCTCGATGAGGTAGCGCGAGTAGGCGCCCAGGGTGAGGAAGGCGGGGAACTCCTCGTGCAGCGCCACCTCGCGGAAGATCTCGGCGGCGTCGTCGAAGCGGTCTCCGGCCGACCTCGTCGCCTGCGCGAGCACCTCGCGGATCAGACCCTCCACGTACTCGGGGGTGATCGCGGTGCCGTCCTCGGTGGTGCGGTCCTGGTGGATCCACTGCCACACCTGCGAGCGGCTGATCTCGGCGGTCGCGGCGTCCTCCATGAGGTTGTCGATCGACACGGCGCCCAGGCCCCGCAGCCACGCCTCCAGGTAGCGGATCGCCACGGACACGTTGTCGCGCACACCGCGGGCGGTGATGGGCCGCCCGATGTGCAGGTCGAGCAGGTCGGAGGCCGTGACGTGCACGTCGTCGCGCCGCCGGTCGATCTGGTTCGGGCGATCGCCGAGCACGGCGTCGAACTCCGCCTGCGCCGTGGGGATCAGGTCGGGGTGGGCCACCCAGGTGCCGTCGAAGCCGTCGCCGGCCTCGCGCCTCTTGTCGGCCGAGACCTTCTCGGTCGCCCGCGCCGTCACCTCGGGGTCGCGGCGGTTCGGGATGAACGCGCTCATGCCGCCGATGGCGAAGGCGCCGCGACGGTGGCAGGTCTGCACGAGCAGCTCGGTGTACGCCCGCATGAACGGCACCGTCATGGTGACCTCGCTGCGGTCGGGGAGCACGAAGCGCGCCCCGCGGCCGCGGTAGTTCTTGATGATCGAGAAGATGTAGTCCCAGCGCCCGGCGTTCAGGCCCGCGCAGTGGTCGCGCAGCTCGTACAGGATCTCGTCCATCTCGAAGGCCGCGGGCAGCGTCTCGATGAGGACGGTCGCGCGGATCGTGCCGTGCGGGATGCCGATGTACTCCTCGCTGAAGGTGAAGACGTCGTCCCACAGCTTCGCCTCCTCGCTCGATTCGAGCTTGGCGATGTAGAAGTACGGGCCGCGGCCCGCCTCGATCAGGGCCTGCGCGTTGTGCAGGAAGTAGAGCCCGAAGTCGACGAGAGAGCCGGATGCCGGCAGGCGGCGTCCTGCGCGGTCGGTGAACTCGATGTGCTTCTCGGGCAGGTGCCAGCCGCGCGGCCGCATCACGATCGTGGGCGTCCGCTCGGCGGTGACGGTGTACTCCTTGCCCTCGGGGGAGGTGTACGACAGCTCGCCGCGGATCGCGTCGCGGAGCGACAGCTGGCCCTCGATGACGTTCTTCCAGGTGGGGCTGGTGGCGTCCTCCTGGTCGGCCAGCCAGACCCGGGCGCCCGAGTTCAGGGCGTTGACGGTCATCTTCGGGTCGGTGGGGCCGGTGATCTCGACGCGGCGGTCCTCGAGACCGGGCCCGGCTCCGGCGACGCGCCAGTCGGCGTCCTCGCGGATGTGCGCGGTGTCGTCGCGGAAGCGCGGGTCGTGTCCGTTGCCGATCTCGAAGCGGCGGCGCATCCGGTCGGCGAGCCGATCGTGGCGGCGGCCTCCGAAGCGGTGGTGCAGCTCGGTGAGGAAGGCGATCGCCGCGGGCGTCAGGATCTCGTCGTAGCGGTCGCGGAGGGGGCCGGTGATCGTGACGGCGGGACCCTGCTGGGTGGTGATGGTCGGAGTGCTCATGATCTGGGTCCTTTCGTCTGCGGGATCAGGGGCGGTGCGCCGGGTGGCTTGGCATCCACTCTGGGTGAAGTTCGCGTGCCCGAATGGCCAATCGAGCTGTGAAGATTGATCGAAATTCTGTTTCTGTGACAGAATGCTTCGACAAGCTCAGCAACCGTGCTTCGACAAGCTCAGCAACCGTGCTTCGACAAGCTCAGCAACCCAGAGTCGGGAGCCCAGATGTCCGTGGACGAGCAGGACGCCGACGCCCTCACGATCGGCCGCCGCATCCGTCAGCTGCGCACGGCGCGCGGCATGACCCTCGACGACCTCGCCGCAGCGGTCGACCGGGCGCCCAGCCAGATGTCGATGATCGAGACCGGCAAGCGCGAGCCCAAGCTCACCCAGCTGCAGGCCATCGCCCGCGCGCTCGGCGTCACGATCGACGCGCTGCTCGAGGGCGAGCCGCTCGACGAGCGCAGCGCGCTGGAGATCGCGCTCGAGCGCGCGATGAAGGGGCAGACCTTCCAGGCGCTCGGCATCGACCCGTTCCGCATCGGCAAGAGCGTGCCCACGGACGCGCTCAAGGCGCTGCTCGCCCTGCACGGCGAGATCGACAGGCTGCGCGACGAGCGGGCGGCGACGCCGGAGGAGGCGCGGCGCGCCAACGTCGAGCTGCGCCACCTCATGCGCCGGCAGGACAACCACTTCGCGGATCTCGAGGCGAAGGCATCCGAGATCCTCGCCGCCGTCGGGCACTCGGGCGGACCGCTCACCCAGCGTGCGGCATCTGAGATCGCCGCCTATCTGGGATTCACGCTGCATTACGCGCCCGATCTGCCGCAGACCACGCGGAGCGTCGCCGACCTCGCCAACGGCCGGCTCTACCTGTCCGGCCAGGTGCAGGCCAAGGGCGATGCGCGCACGGCCGTGCTGCAGGCGCTGTCGAGTCGGATGCTGGGGCACGCCGAGCCGCGCAGCTACGCCGAGTTCCTGCGCCAGCGGGTGGAGACGAACTATCTCACCGGCGCCCTGCTGATGCCCGAGGCCGATGTCGTCGCGATGCTCCGTGAGGCCAAGGCGCGTCGCGCGATCTCGATCGAGGACCTCCGCGACGCCTACTCGGTCTCCTACGAGACCGCGGCGCACCGGTTCACCAACCTGGCGACCCGGCACCTCGACATCCCGGTGCACTTCCTGAAGGTGCACGAGTCGGGGACGATCACGAAGGCCTACGAGAACGACGACGTGAACTTCCCGACCGACCGCCTCGGCGCGATCGAGGGGCAGATGTGCTGCCGGAAGTGGACGAGCCGCGTCGTCTTCGACGAGGACGACCGCTTCAACCCGTACTACCAGTACACCGACACCGGCAACGGCACCTACTGGTGCACGGCGCGCGTGGAGGCGTCCAGTGAGGGGCTGCACTCCGTGAGCGTGGGCGTGCGCTTCGACGACACGAAGTGGTTCGTGGGGCGCGACACCCCGCACCGCGGCGTCTCGAAGCACTCGGTGGAGGTGTGCTGCCGGCGCGCCCCCGCCGAGCTGGAGCAGCGCTGGCGCGAGAACTCCTGGCCGAACGTGAAGACGCCGCGCACCCTGCTGGCGACCCTGCCCACCGGGGCCTTCCCCGGAGTCGACACCACCGACGTCTACGAGTTCCTGGAGGCTCACGCCCCGCGCTGAGCCCGAGGGGCGAAGCTGATTGCAAGGCATCATTCTCGGTGATGCTATGCTGTCGACATGCGCACGACGGTGACGTTGGACCCGGATGCTGAGGCGGCGATCCGTCGTGTGATGGAGCAGCGCGGCATCTCGTTCAAGCGGGCGCTCAACGACGCGATCCGTGCGGGGACCATGCCGCCGCGTGCGCGCGCCGGCGGGTACACGCGTGCGCACGACCTCGGAGTCCCCATGGTCGATCTCACTCACGCTCTCCGTCTGGCAGCCGATCTCGAAGACGAGGAGATCGTGCGCAAGATGCAGGTCGGGCGATGAAGGTCGTCGACGCGAATGTGCTCCTCTATGCGGTGAACTCGGCCGCTCCCCAGCACGAGGAGTCCCTGCGATGGCTGGATGGCGCACTGGACGGAGAGGACACCGTCGGATTCGGGTGGAACGCGTTGCTCGCATTCGTGCGCATCTCCACGAATCCACGGATCATGCCTTCCGCCTTCGCTCCCGCCGTCGCCATGGCCCAGGTGCACGACTGGATCTCCGCGCCGAGCGCACACGTCTTGAGCCCCGGCGAGCGGCACCCTGAGATCCTGGAACGCCTCTTGGCCGAGCGAGGAAGCGCGGCGAACCTTGTGAGCGACGCGCACCTCGCTGCTCTGGCGATCGAGCATCGCGGCAGCATCGTGTCCTACGACAGCGACTTCGCGCGGTTCTCGGGGGTGCGCTGGGCGACGCCGACATCACTGCTGTCCTGACGAGGCAGGTCAGGCGGTCGTGCTCGCCGGCAGTCCTCTCATGCGCGCGGGCGGTACCGCAGGGCGGTCGCTCCCGACCGGAGGTCCTGGCGCTCCACGAGCTCGAGGTCGATGCGCTCGCGCAGGCCGGAGAGCAGCGTCGGCCCGTATCCGGCGACGACCGGGTGCACGACGAACAGGTACTCGTCGACGAGCCCCAGATCGGCCAGCGCCAGGGGCAGGGTCACGCCGCCCACCGAGAGCCCCCGGCCCGGCGCGTGCTTGAGCCGACGGACGGCCTGCCCCAGGTCGCCGTCGAGGAGCTCGGCGTTCCAGTCGACCCCGGCGAGAGTGCTCGACACCACGTACTTCCTCTTCGAGTCGATGGCCTCCGCGAACGGGATCTCCCATTCGCGCATCCAGTCCGGCCACACGCCGGTGACGGGGCGGCGCCAGGCGGACTCCATCATCTCGTAGGTGACGCGTCCGTAGATCTCGGCATCCGATCGTTCCATCTCCGCCGTCCAGAAGCGCATCGACTCCTCGTCGGGGGCGACTCCGGCGTCGTGGTGGCAGCAGCCGTCCAGTGTGACGTTGACGGCGTAGCGCAGCGGTCTCATCTCCGTGCTCTCCCTCGATGCGCGTGACGTGCTCCCATTCTGCGCGCGATCGGCCTGCGGCGCATCGTCAGGGTCCGCGACGTCGTCGCCGGATCACGAGATCGTCAAGAAGTAGTTCGATCTTGCTTAGTCAATCTTGACTATGTTACTTTCGACGAGCCACTCAACGACGAACGGCCGAGAAGGGACTCTCATGGCAACTTCCACTGCGGCAACCCGAATCCGCATCGCCGCCACCCTGACCTGCGTCCTCGCCGCCACGCTGACGCTCGGAGCATGCTCCGCGCAGACCGCGGGCGGCGATACCGCCGACACGAATGCAGCGGTCGACGCCGACACCTGCAAGCGGAACCAGGACGCGGGCACCATCACCTACATCTCCGGCTACGGCTACTCGGCCAGCGCCGGGCAGCTCGACGTCTTCCTGGCGAAGGAGCTCGGCTACTTCGACGACCTCTGCCTCGACGTCGAGATCAACGCCTCCGGCGCGAACGGCCAGCAGCTCGTCGCCTCCGGACAGGCGCAGTTCACCGCGCTGGGCTCGGCATCCGACGTGATGCTCGCCGCGGCCAACAGCAAGAACCTCACCGCCGTCGCCACCTACGGCACCACCTCGCCCTTCTCGATCTTCGGCAACGAGAAGCTGAAGAGCCTCAAGGACCTCGAGGGCGGATCGCTGGGCTACTTCATCAACCTCACCCCGATCGCCTCGGCCATGCTCGACAACGCCGGCGTCGACGTCTCGAAGGTCGAGATGGTGAAGATGACCAACTACGACCCCACCGTCGTCGTGCGGGAGCAGGTCGACGCGATCGTGGGCTACGCCTCCAACCAGCCGGAGTCGCTCAAGGCGCAGGATCTCCCGTTCAGCGAGTTCCTGCCCGCCGACGAGGGCGTCGAGGGCACGTACAACGTGATGGAGGTGAACTCGCGCTTCCTGTCCGAGCACCGCGAGGTCGCCGCCGACTTCATGCGGGCGAGCCTCAAGGCGCTGCAGTACTGCCTCGACGAGTCGGACGCCTGCATCGACACGCTCGCCCAGCTCGCCGAGGACAACAACCAGGGCGCCGCGTTCCCGCGCGACCAGCTCGCCCGCACCTGGGCCGTCGAGTCGGAGTGGGTGCGCACCAGCACGGGCGGGCACCCCGGGGTGCAGACCGAGGCCATGTGGAAGCCCGAGTACGCGCTCGTCGAGAAGTACGGAGACGTCAAGGACCTGCCGGAGATCGCCGACATGATGGACGTCGACCTCGTCGCCGACCTCTACGACGGCGACACCCTGATCTGGCCGGCGAAGTGATGGCCGTCTCGCAGGGGGCGGGCGTCGAGGTCACCGGCGTCACCAAGACCTTCGGAGTGGACGGCGCGCGGGTGACCGTGCTCGACGACGTCAGCCTCACCATCGGCATGGGCGAGTTCGTCTCCGTGATCGGACCGAGCGGATGCGGCAAGTCGACGCTCCTCAAGGTGGTCGCCGGACTGATCGACGCCGACTCCGGAACCGTCACGATCGACGGGGAGAGCGTGAGCGCGGCATCCCGCGACAAGAAGATCGGGCTGGTGCCGCAGTCTCCCGCCCTGCTGCCGTGGAAGACCGTGCGCGAGAACGTCGAGCTGCCGCTGCGGATCAACCGCGGCGCCAACGGAGGGCGCGCGCTGCGCGATCCCGAGGAGCTGCTGTCGACGTTCGGTCTCGGAAAGGCGATGTCGAAGTACCCCGGACAGCTCTCCGGCGGCATGCAGCAGCGTGCCGCCATCGCCAGGGCCTTCGTGTTCGACCCGGCCATCATGCTGATGGACGAGCCGTTCTCGGCCCTCGACGAGATGAACCGCGACCTGCAGCGGATCGCCCTGCTGGAGTTCTGGCAGTCGAACCGCAAGGCCGTCATGTTCGTGACCCACTCGGTGCCGGAGGCGATCATGCTCTCGGACCGGATCGTGGTCATGGCCGCCCACCCCGGCCGCATCGCCGAGGTGATCGACGTGAACCTGCCGCGCCCCCGCACCGAGGAGGCGTACGCGACGGACGAGTTCCGCGAACTGGAAGGCATCGTGCGCGGTGCGCTGCGCGCGCAGACGGAGAAGGCCCATGTCTGAGATGACGATCCGCGACACCACGGCGACCCTCGCCACCGCCCGCCTGCGGGAGACGCCGCGCCGCGGCATCCCCTCCTGGCTGCGGTGGGGAGCGTGGCTGCCCACCCTCGTCACCTTCGCGATCGCGGCCGTGCTGTGGCAGGTCGTGGCGTGGACGAACCCCTACGTGCTCCCTGCGCTCCAGGACATCGGCGGAAGCCTCGTCGACGACGCGGGCATGTACTGGTCGAACTTCCTCGTCACCCTGCTCGAGGTGGTCGTCGGAGCATCCGCCGGCATCCTCGCGGGCTTCCTGCTGGCGGTGGTGATGGCGGAGTTCCAGATCATCGAGCGGGCCGTGATGCCGCTCGTGATCATCGTGATGGTCACGCCGATCGTCGCCATCGCCCCCGCCCTGGTGGTGGCGTTCGGCTTCGGCATG
>Ga0222419_100855_pt1 | contig 15979 bp, 15 predicted proteins | sample 1B20Ametagenome_FD_182474 | JGI IMG/M metagenome (GOLD analysis project Ga0222419, IMG submission 182474) | Enriched microbial communities from leaf-cutter ant dump, University of Wisconsin, Madison, United States - 1B20A (version 2) | ecosystem: Environmental > Terrestrial > Nest > Insects nest... | reverse complement strand
AGTTAGTATATATCGGGTATTTGCAAGAGTCCTGTGCAAAGAGCCGGGAATTATGTGGATAACACCGGTCACCGGCGATCCGGCAGGGTTCCCGCCCGTGGTAAAGCTGGTGTTACCATTACCCGCTTTTCTCAAACCCGGCAATCCTGCAGGTATTAACAACCTCTGAGGTTTTACCGTATCTTGCGGACATCAATTTGCGCATGATGGAGACTCCCGGCGATAACCCGTTTACAGATGGAGAATGGAAGGACAAGCCCTGGAAAGCAAAAGCGGCCAGCCGGCAGAAACAGTATGCTGCCTACCTGAAGCGGCCGGATAAGAAAAAGGTATTAAAGGCGCTGCCCTCCCTTCATGAGGAGGCATTTTCAAAAATTGATTGCCTCCATTGCGCCGCCTGCTGCAAAAACTATTCCCCCAGGTTCAAAACACCGGACATAAAACGGATCAGCAGGCACCTGAAAATGAAAGAAAGTATTTTTATAGATACCTACCTGCAGCTTGATGAAGACGGAGACTATGTAGTGAAAAAATCCCCGTGTCCCTTCCTGGCTGAAGATAACCGCTGTAGTATTTACGATATCCGTCCTTCGGATTGCCATCGTTTTCCATATACAGATGAAGATGTGCTCGTTGATCGACCCCGTATTACCATAAAAAATTCCAGCTTCTGCCCTGCTGTTTTTTACGTGCTGGAGCGGCTTTTAGACCTGAAATAGTTAAATTTGTAGGAATTCCGTTCATTCCGGCAGCGTTTCACCTTTTATTTAAAATCTGGCTATTAAAAAATGGGGCATCTACCTAAGCTGATTGCAGACCTGGCGTTGATACTGGGAGCTGGTGCTATTACTACCCTCCTGTTCAGACGGCTCAAACAGCCGCTTGTGCTGGGCTATATTATAGCAGGTTTCCTGGTAGGGCCTTATGTGTCTGTTTTCCCAACGGTTATAGACAATACCAATGTCAAAATACTTGCGGAAATAGGCGTGATCTTCCTGCTGTTCAGCCTGGGACTGGAGTTCAGTTTTAAAAAGCTCTTAAGGGTTGGCGGTGCCGCATCCATCACGGCCATTGTGGAAATTGTGGCCATCCTGCTGCTGGGTTATATGGTGGGGCGCTGGATGGGATGGTCTACCATGGACAGCATGTTCCTCGGCGGCTTGCTGGCCAGTTCCTCCACAACCATTATTATACGGGCTTTTGAGGAGCTGGGTGTAAAACGGCAGCAATTCGCCAGGATCGTATTTGGCGTACTGATCGTGGAAGACATAGTAGTGATATTGCTCATGGTGTTACTATCCACTATGGCCGTCAGTCATCAGTTCGACGGAACCGAAATGCTTGCCTCCCTGCTGAAGCTGCTTTTTTTCCTGACGATCTGGTTCATCACGGGTATTTTCCTGTTACCCACATTTTTACGCAAGGCTAAAAAACTGCTGGATGAAGAAACCTTGCTGATTCTGTCTCTTGGGCTGTGCCTGGGGATGGTAGTGCTGGCAACCCAGATCGGCTTTTCTGCGGAGTTAGGAGCATTTGTAATGGGTTATATCCTGGCGGAAACAACTTCAGCCGAAAAGATTGAGCACCTTTTTAAGCCGGTCAAAGATCTGTTCGGTGCTGTTTTCTTTGTGTCGGTCGGTATGATGATAAACCCGGCGGCAATGGTTGAGCACGGGTGGGCGATCTTCTGGGTGACCCTGCTGACCATATTCGGAAAAATGATCGCCACCACATTGGGAGCCCTGCTCTCCGGGCAGCCGCTGAAGCAATCGCTACAGGTGGGCATGAGTATGGCGCAGATCGGGGAGTTTGCCTTTATTGTCGCCACACTGGGTATTACGCTGGGAGTTACGAGCGATTTCCTGTTTCCGGTAGCGGTGGGCGCCTCTGCCATTACCACATTTACCACTCCCTATTTCATCAAGTTATCCGAACCTTTCTATAACCTGCTGGTCAGGATCCTTCCTCCCCGGCTTCTCAACTCTATTAACCGTTACTCATCCGGGGCCCAGAACATACAGGCCGAGAGCGAATGGAAAATTGTGCTGAAATCGTACTCAATGATCATTCTCACCAATGCGATCATTATTATCGCATTGTCAATGTTGTCCTTTACTTTCCTGCTTCCGCTCCTGGAATCCAGGATCAATAATCCGTCTCTCAACAGGGCTATAGTGCTGGGTATCACATTGGGCATATCCATGCCTTTTTTCTGGGCGATGATGGCACGAAAGCCCAACAATTCAGCTTATAAAGCGTTGTGGCTGGACAGCAAATACAACCATGGGCCATTGGTGGTGCTGGAAGCAATGCGTGTGATCATCGCTATTTTTTTTATCGGACTTATTGTAGACCGGTTGTATTCGGGTATGATCGCCTTCTTCGTGGTTACGCCTATCGCTGCCATCATTCTCTTTATTTTCTCCAAAAAGATCCAGGATTTTTACAACAGGATACACAGCCGTTTCCTGGACAACCTCAATGAAAGAGAGGTGGAAGCCACAGAATCATCTATACCAAACGGGAACCCCGACTCCGATCTTTCTCCCTGGGATGCCCACCTTGCAGATTTTACCGTCAGCGCGAATGCCTCTTTCATTGGCAGGAAATTATACGAGCTGGCATGGCGTGAAAAATACGGTATCAACATCGCATTTATAAAGCGGGGAGAAAAGATCATTTATGCCCCCAGCGCCCAGGAAAGGCTTTATCCACTGGATGAGATCGGCATTATTGGTACGGATGAACAATTGCAGCTCTTTAAACCGGTGATGGAAGAGACAGAGATCTTTGCAGATAGTTATTCAGAGGATACCGACAATATTTCGCTTCAGAAAATAGTAGTGGATGAGCATACCCTGCTGAAAGGTAAAACCATCCGGGAATCCGGCATCCGGGAAAAAACCAGCGGGCTGGTCGTGGGAATTGAAAGAGACGGCAAAAGAATACTGAACCCCGGCTCCAATACCATCTTTGAGTGGAACGACATTGTCTGGATCGTGGGCGATCGCAAAAAAATACAGGAGCTGGTAAACCCTTAGTCTTCTTCTTTGAGTTCTGGTAAATTGGAAAAAAAGTATCCGTTCCTGAAAATTTATCCCCGTATCACGGCGTTATTCCTGTAACCATAATTCAATACACTATGAAATCATTTACAGCAGACATACCGCCGGTGGTAAAAGAAATGATTGTAATCAAAATCGATGACGAAGACCTGAGGGACCAGTCGTTTGAATACAGCATCGTCAACCAGGAGAAGCAGGTTTGCCGGAAAGGGCAATTTACCGGAAACTCTGTACAGCTACGGATTACACATCTTAAAGATGGCAAATATCTTTTTTTCCTGACTACTGCTTCCAGGAAACCAAATGAATATCCTTTTGAGAAAAAATCAAAATCATACGCCGATGTAGTGGAATTTGACTTCAACTAGAATTCAGCGGTGTACTGCAAATCCTAATTCAGCGGTTTTACCCAATAAAAAAATCCTCCCTTTGTAAAGGAGGATTTCAATTTTATTACCAAAAGTCAATTTTACTGGTCTGCTATCTGGAATGTAACAGGCTGTCTGCGATACGCCTTCACCTTACGTCCGTTCTGCTCAGCCGGCACCCATTTCGGTCCTTTTCTGATCGCGTTAACGCAAATTTCAGCCAGCTTGGTTCCTTTCATCGTCAGCGCTTCCACGTCACTGATATTACCTTCCTTGTCCACAATGAACTGAACGATACAGGTACCTGCTTTTCCGTCATCCTGCAGCTCGTCAATATAGCGGTTGATCTCTCTTTGGATGTATTTTGACCAGGCTTTGTCACCACCGGGATAAGACGCTTCGATCTCCACTTTCTGGAAAACCTTATCTTCTTCTTCCACTTTAGGGGCAACAACCACACCACCTTTGTCTTCTACAGGCGGAGCCACTATACCCAGGTCCTTTTCACCTTCCTGGTTCACCGTGCTGATGGTAGCTTCCTTCAGCTCTTCAACAGGTTTCATTTCCTCCTCGGGCTTTACCTCTTCATCCTTTACAACTTTCGGAGGCGTAAATTTCGCCATCTCGATCTTTGGAGGATCTGGTGGCTTCGGCGGCGGGGGAGGTGGCGGTTCTACTGGTTTCTCCTCTTCTAATTGCGTCATTTCCACGTCTTTGATCTCAATAGCCTGCTTCTTGTCTTCTGACGACTCAAATTTTGAGGATATAAAGGAAACCAACAAAACCAGCAATGCTATCGCAACAGTTATGATGATCGCCATTCCCAACCGTTTGGTGTAATGCGATCGCAGCTCATATGCCCCATAGCTCTTGTTTCTGCCATCAAATATGATGTCCAGCAAACTGGCATTTGATATTTTGCTTATTTCCATTGTTCGTAATTTTGTTAATTTAGATGCACAATCTGGTAAAATCCATAAACTTATTGTATTCCGTTTGCAGTTTCGGTTGCTTTCAGCAACTCATTCTCCTGGGGAGATATGGTTACCAGCGCAAACTTTTTTACCTCATTAATGGTCATTTCATCCAGAATTGCCACCATATTCTGGTAATTTGATTCTTCGTTAGGTTTTATTACCACAACGAAGTCCTTGGGATCTGTAGATTTCTTTTTACGGATGATCTCGTCCCTGATCTTCTTAAAATCAGAAGCCTGCAGCGCACTTGCATCTTCACCTTCGTAAAAATACACGCCATCAGCTTTACCCAGCAAGACGGTAAACGCACCCGATGCCTTTACTTTACTTTGCTCCTCTTCATTTTCTGTGTCCTTAGGCATAATCAACGACATCGTTGTTGGCTGGGACATAGTGGTAGAAAAGATAAAGAAAGTAATTAACAAGAAGCCCAAATCCACCATTGGTGTCATATCCACCTGGGTAGACAACTTTTTCGCCTTCTTGACGCCGGGGCCTTTCTTGCCACCGCCACCACTATCTTCTATCTGTGCCATACGTGGTTATTTTAATTTGTTAATTAAATAAATAATAGACAAAATTATTTTGCCGGTACCCCCTGTCTTGTCTGCCAAAGAGCCGTTCCTACCGGTGCATCCTGAAACTTGGTGATCAACTGAAACTTATTGATATCGTTTCTTTTGAATGCTTCCAGAACGTTCTTAATCACCGGATATCTTGTCTCATTGTCCGCCTTTATCAGCCAGTTAATCTTTTTACCGGCATAGGTAGATTTTGCGTCTCTGATCCAGAAATAGAGCTCTCCGCCTGTAGAATCCGGGACCGGAATACCAGGCTGGTGTACTTCTTTCTGCTTGTCGGGTGGCATTGCCAGCAAGCTTTTAAAGTTTGCAAACGGCACTCCGATGCTGGGCGCATTGGTGAACGATTTGATATCCTGCTCAGTTAAACCCAGGTTACGGGTCTCACTCAGATTTTGTGCAATGGTTCGCCGTGCATTAGGATCGTCCATCTGAACGAAAACTCTCCCATCTTTATCGACGGTTACCATAAAGGCATCCACCTCGGGAAATTCGTCAGCGGAAACAGAGCTCGGGAATTTCACCTCCACCGGCTCCTCAGGCTTAAACTTGGTAGCCAAAATGAAAAAGGTAAGGATCAAAAATGACACATCCACAAAGGCGGTCATATCTACCCAGGTACTTTTTCTTGCGATCTTTGATCTTCCGGACATAATTTGAATTGATTTAAATGGACTTATTAGATTCAATAACTCATCTTTTCCATAACACTCAGCACAAATTATTTGTACTGAGAAGCGAAACTCTGAGTTAAAGTAAATCCAGACTCATCAATACTATGTGTTATAGAGTCAATTTTAGTGGTGAAAACGTTGTACATGATCATCGCAATAGCTGAAGTACCGATACCGATCGCGGTATTGTAAAGAGCTTCAGAGATACCCACAGCAAGGTTTTGAGCAGCACCGGCGCCACCTTCTTCACCCATGGAGGAGAAAGAGCGGATCATACCCATTACCGTACCCAGCAGTGCGATCAACGTACCCACGGAAGTGATGGTTGACAAAAACACCAGGTTTTTCTGCAACATAGGCAGCTCCAATGCGGTTGCCTCTTCTACTTCTTTTTGAATAGCCAGCACTTTTTGCTCAGTAGTCAATTCTGTGTTAGTAATAAGTTCTTTGTATTTACGTAATCCTGCTTTCATTACGTTTCCTACAGAGCCCTTTTGTTTGTCGCACTCAGCCAAAGCAGCATCTGTATTTTTATTAGCCAGGTGAAACTGCACTTTTCTAACAAACTCTGAATTTGCACCTTTTCCCAAAGCTTTGCTGATGGTCATGAACCTTTCGATGGAGAAGACAATTACCATCAGGAACAATGCAAAAAGGATCGGGATTACGATTCCCCCTTCATAGATACCATGCAATGCATCAACAGGTCCGTGATGTTTTGGCCAAAAGCCTCCGGACAGATCGGGTTTTGTAAATCCGGACTCTGCCCCCAAAACAAATCTCCAGATAAGATAACCTCCAATTAAACAGGCAACAGGGGCAACCCAAGAAATAATATTGCTGTCTCCTTTAGGTTGCACAGATGTAGATGCCTTTGCAGCGGCACTAGCGGTTGGTTTAGTTTCAGCCATAACTCTTGATTTTTGAATTAAAGTTTTACAATTTTAAGTGTGTGGTTTGGATGCACAATTCTAATAAAATAAAATAGAATTTCTAAAATAATTTATAAAAAATTTCGTTGGGAAGGCAATATAGTGAATTTCTGATACCCGCCAACAGTTTTCTTTCATTGTTTTTAAATCTCCCCCGGCGGGTTTTAGATAATATATTATGCCATATTCTTTATCCGGCCCAAAACAGGAAATTATTTTAATGTTATCAGTAATTTCAGCACCTGATAAATTTTTACCAAATGCGAAATTTCCTGCTCATAGCCTTTTTCCTGTCATATAGTATCCCCACATCCGCCCAGAAGAAGCCAGCCATTCCCCGGGCAGACTCCACCATTACTAATATTAAAAAAGATTCTCTTCCGTCGAAAACCGCAGTAAAACCCTACAGAGAGGTCATTACCCGGAAAGCCATTTCGGATACAGGGCTCTTTACCGTACACAAAATAGAGGAAAAATACTTTTTTGAAATCCGGGACTCCCTGTTGGGGCGGGATATTCTGGTGGTAAACCGTATTTCAAAAGCAGCGGCGGGCATGAGAAGCTTTTTTTCCGGTTATGCAGGCGACCAGATAGGCAGCAATGTGATCCGCTTTGAAGCAGGACCGGGCGATAAGCTGTTTTTAAGAACGGTTTCCTACGACGAGATTTCCCGGGACTCGGCACAACCTATGTTCCAGGCTGTAGCCAACTCCAACATCTTACCCATCGCAGCTACATTTGACATAAAGGCAAAGGCGACCGATTCTACCGGCACTGTTATCGACGTCACCGCATATATTTCCGCTGATAATGATATCCTGAATTTCTCCGGGAATATAAAAAGAACATTCCAGATCGGCTCCTACCAGTCAGACAAATCATACATACAAAGTGTAAAGAGTTATCCTGCCAACATAGAAATAAAAACCGTAAAGACATACGCAAAAAGCAGCGGAAGCAATCTTGCATCCCTGCCCGGCAACGCTGTTCCGCAGGGCACTTTTTTCACGATGGAGTTAAACAGCTCTATGGTGTTGCTGCCAAATGTGCCGGCGCCCAAACGTCATTTCGATCCCAGGGTGGGCTACTTTTCCCGGAGTTATACCGATTTCGATGCCAACCCGCAAGGGGTAAAAAATATCCATATGATCGTGCGCTGGAAGCTGGAACCCAGGCCGGAAGACGTGGAACGGTATAAGAAAGGCGAGCTGGTAGAGCCCGCAAAACCCATCGTTTTTTACATAGACCCGGCAACCCCTGCCAAATGGGTACCCTACCTCATCCAGGGGGTCAGCGACTGGCAGGCGGCTTTTGAAAAGGCAGGCTTCAGGAACGCCATTATGGCCAGGCCGGCGCCCACCCGTGAAGAAGATTCTACCTGGAGCCTGGAAGACGCACGGTACTCGGCTATCGTATATAAGCCCTCTACCATCCCCAATGCCAGCGGCCCGAATGTACATGATCCGCGCTCGGGGGAAATACTGGAAAGCCATATTAACTGGTACCACAATGTAATGCTGCTGTTGCGCAACTGGTACTTTATACAGGCAGCTCCCAATGACACCGCCGCAAGAAAGATGGATTTTGATGAGGCCTTAATGGGGAGGCTGATCCGCTTTGTTGCGGCACATGAAGTAGGGCATACGCTCGGGTTGCGTCACAACTTCGGGTCAAGCTCGGCTGTGCCGGTAGACAGCCTCAGAAGCAAAACCTGGCTGGAAAAGAATGGGCATACCCCCTCCATTATGGATTATGCCCGCTTTAATTATATCGCCCAGCCGGAGGATAAGATCCCTCGTGAATTGTTAATGCCCCGCATAGGTGTCTACGATACCTGGGCGATCGAGTGGGGATACCGTTGGTTTCCGGAAGCAAAAACACCTGAAGAAGAAATAGCCACGTTGAATAAGCTGACCATTGAAAAGCTAAAGGACAGGCGTTACTGGTTTGGAACCGAAACCAACCCTGATGACCCTCGTTCACAAAATGAAGACCTTGGCGACAACGCCATGAAGGCAGGGGTATACGGTATAAAAAATTTGCAGCGTATTATCCCCCACCTGGTAGGGTGGACCTCCAAAAAAGACGAGGACTATGAAAACCTTTCTTCCATGTACCTGGAAATAACTTCTCAATTTGGACGATACCTGGGGCATGTTGTAAAAAATATAGGAGGCATATACGAAACGCCTAAAACAGTAGAACAGGAAGGCAGTGTGTATGAGCATGTTCCGCGAAAAATACAAAAAGAAGCCATGGCATTCCTTAGAAAGGAGATCTTTAATACCCCCACGTGGCTGCTTAATAACGAGATATCGGGACTTACGGGCAATACAGGCTTGTCGGTGGTGAGCGCCCGGCAGGAAGCTGTCTTAAACAGGGTCATCAGCACAAACACATTAAGCAAGCTACTCACCATGGAAGCGGAAAAAGGAAATGGCGCCTATAAAGCAACAGAGCTGATGGATGACCTGCGGCAGGCTATATGGACAGAGCTGGCTACCAGGAAACCTATTGATATCTACAGGAGGAACCTGCAAAAATCTTACCTGGAGCGGGTGCGGATGATCGTAAAACCTCCTCCCGCTTCCGGCATCAGCATTATGCTGCGCATAGGCGCCCCGGCAGCGATGCTGGATACACGAAGGAGCGATATTATCTCCATTCTGAAGGCAAACCTCCGCCTGCTGAAAGCAGACATAAAAGCCGCCACCCCTGCCACAATGGATACTATGACGAAGTACCACCTGCAGGATGTTGCAGAAAGAATTGATGAGATCCTTTCAACTGACAAATAACCGGGATATACCATGCAGGAGGGATTAACACAAATAAGGGAACTGGTATACCAGGTCCATCCGTTGACCGACGCAGGCTGGAATAAATTTTCGCAGGGATGGCTTTCTTTTGCCGCAAAACGAAAAGAAGTAATTACCGCTGCCGGCGAAACAGAGAGATACCTGTATGTAGTATTATCAGGTGTGCAACGGGTGGTATATTATGATGATGACAAGGAAGCTACCCTCGTTTTCACTTATGCGCCTTCGTTTGGCGGCGTACTGGATTCCCTGCTGCAACAGCACCCGTCCCGCTACTATTACGAGGCGCTTACGCCATCTTCTTTTTTGAAAATGCCCTGGGAAACGCTTGACGGATTAATGAAATCCTGTTCCGATGTCGAATTCCTGGTTAGGAAAGGCATCACCGGCGCCATGGGCGGCTTGCTGGAAAGACTCGTAGAATTACAATGTTTTTCTTCTGAAGAAAAATTCAGAAAGCTGTTGCAAAGGAGCCCCCACATACTGCAGCTGGTGCCGCATAAATACCTGGCAAACTACCTGGGTATCGATCCCACCAATTTCAGCAAGCTGATCAACCGCGTGAAAATATGATCTCTATTGCAGCACTTCGCGGGCGATCACGATCTTCTGTATTTCACTGGTACCTTCTCCTATGGTGCATAATTTGCTGTCGCGGTAATATTTTTCCACGGGAAAGTCTTTGGTATAACCATACCCACCGAATACCTGAACAGCATCGGTGGATACTTTTACCGCAACCTCACTGGCATAATACTTAGCCATCGCCGCTTCTTTTGTCATCTGCAGTCCCCTGTTCTTTTTATCTGCCGCCTGCCATATCAATAGCTCCGCCGCCTCAATTTCTGTTGCCATATCGGCCAGCTTAAACGAGATCGCCTGGAAGCTTGCGATCGGCTTGCCAAACTGTTCCCGTTCTTTGGCGTATTGCAACGCAGCCGTATAAGCACCATATGCTATGCCCAGTCCCAGCGCTGCTATGGATATCCGCCCCCCATCCAGCACTTTCAGCGATTGCTTAAACCCGGCCCCCACTTCTCCCAACCTGTTAGCATCGGGAATACGGCAGTTGTCAAAGATCATTTCAGTCGTTTCACTGGCCCGCATCCCCAGCTTGTTCTCTTTTTTACCGGCATTGAAACCCGGCGTTCCCCGCTCTACAATAAATGCGGTTGCATTGTTTTTCGCCCTGGGTTCTCCTGTCCGGGCGATCACCACGGCTACGTCTCCGGACTTACCATGGGTGATCCAGCATTTCGTACCATTCAAAACCCAATCAGCTCCGTCTTTCACGGCGGTGGTTTGTATATTGCCCGCATCGCTTCCCGTACCCGGCTCTGTCAGCCCCCAGGCTCCTATCCATTCTGCAGTGGCAAGCTTCGGAAGGTATTTCTCCTTCTGCTGCTTTGAGCCGAAAAGGAGAATATGCCCGGTACAAAGCGAATTATGCGCTGCCAGGCTGAGCCCTATAGCACCGCAAACGCCGGCAATTTCTTTTATCACGGCAACATATTCCAGATAACCCAGCCCGGCGCCTCCATATTCTTCCGGTACCAGGATGCCCATCAATCCCAGCTTGCCCATCTCCTTGAATACAGGTACCGGGAAAACCTGATTTTCGTCCCACTCCATTACATAAGGCTTAATATGCTGTGCTGCAAAATCCCTGGCGGTTTGCGCTACCTGAAGTGTCAATTCATCCTGTTCAAAATTCATCTTCAAATTGGTTTAATGAGCAATCATTCCACGGTCAGATAGGGCTTTATTTTTTCGAAGATCTCATCGGTGACCATATGCACCTGCTTCAGTTCTTCTAACGCCTTAAATGACCCGTGTTGTTCCCTATACGCTATAACGGCATCGGCCAATCTATATTTTACATAAGGATGTGCTTTTAGGCTATCCTTATGAGCGGTATTGATATTCATCTTCACAATACCCGACAGGTCGCAGCTTAACTGCGCCCGGATATGTTGAAAGGTACTGTCAGGCAATCCGTATATTTCATTCAATTGTCCGACGGTATAGAAACCTCCCAGCTTCTGCCGGTAAGCTACGATCCGCTTTGACAACACCGTGCCAATCCCTTTTAATTTTATGAGATCAGCAGCATCGGCGGTATTGATCTCTATGGTTGCCGGTTGCTGTACGGCATGTTGCTTCGCTGCCACCTGCTTTGCAGGTTTTGCGTTTTTCCGGATACGGATGTAAGGATACAATCTATCATATTCCTCCTTTTTGAGTCCAAATATTTTCTTAAAATCTTCCGGCCTGTAAAATTTTCCACCGCGGGATGTATAGTTTTCGATGGTGGTTATTGTTTGTGCGGACAACCCCAATTGTAACCATCCTTCCCGCTCAAGGGTGTTGGGATCAAATTCGAATAGCCGGTATACCACTTCCTGTTCCGGTGGATCATCCGCTGTTTCTGCCGGTGGTAACACGGCATCAGCGTTTTGTATGAACCCGGCAACATCGCCTTCCAGTATTTCCAGCTTGCGGATATCCAGCTCCTCTCCTTCAAAAGCAGCGGGAAGAAACCAAAGAATGAGGATCAGAAGCAGCAGGGATATGATCCCGGTACGCTCCTTCCGGGAAAAATTAAAGTATTCTTTAAAACGGTCAGCAAGCATAGCATAAGGTTTCCTGGAACAATGTGTCAATAAAGATAGAGAATACTTTGATCACCACCACCAAAGGCTTCCGGCGCTTCGGCCGGCGTACAGGAATACCCCCGTTGTAAACCCGTTTTATGCACCTGTAAAATTAAAACGGCCCTGGTCCGTTATATCATCACTTGCAGAAAATAAACTACCTTGCCACATAAACCATAATTTTTATGTTGAAATCAATGACAGGCTTTGGTCGATACGAACAGGCATTGGGAAAAAAGACATTCCTGGTAGAGATCAAATCCTTAAACGGAAAACAGTTTGAGATACTGCTGAAACTGCCCAACATACTGAGGCCATACGAGTTTGAGATCAGGGGTATGATCTCTGAAAAACTGATCCGTGGAAGCATTGACTGCAACATTACCTTAAAGCAAAACGGCGCGGCAAAACCGGTTGTTATCAATACAGAGCTGGCAAAATCCTACTACCAGCCTCTGGCCGAGCTGGCAGAAAGCCTGAAGCTGGACACAGGCTCTATACTTAGCTCGTTACTGAAGTTGCCGGAGGTAGTGGTTCCCTCCACAGAAGTGATAAGCGATGAAGAATGGAACGCTTTCAAGGGCATATTGGCCACCGCACTGGAAAATATCAACCATCACCGCCTGAATGAAGGCGCTGCCCTGGAAAAAGACCTGCTGTTGCGTATAGAGAATATTGAAGCCCTGCAAAAGCAGGTAATAGAACTGGAGCCCAGGCGCAGGCAGAAAATTAAGGACGGACTTACCAAGCTGCTGGAAGACAATGTTGGAAAGGATAATTTCGATAGCAACCGGCTGGAGCAGGAGATCATCTACTACATAGAAAAAATCGACATCAGCGAGGAGCAGGTTCGTTTAAGGAATCATTGTGATTATTTTAAAACATTGCTGAAAGACGGGGACGAAGCAAAAGGAAAAAAGCTTTCTTTCCTGCTGCAGGAAATAGGAAGAGAGATCAATACCACAGGAGCTAAATCTTACGATTCAGAAATTCAGAAATGCGTAGTGATGATGAAGGATGAACTTGAAAAAGCAAAAGAACAAATTTTAAACGCTTTATAAAATTTGAATCATTGAAAACTACCCGTTTCTTTTTTGTATTCACCTTATTACTGGGCTTATCTTTTTCAGGATGTAATACCGTAGATATCTACGAAAAAAATGTAGCTGTCCCGGAAAGTAAATGGCAATACAGCTTTAAACCATCCTTTAGCTTTTCGGTTACCGACACTACCTCTCTTTATAATATCTATGTTACTTTGCGGCATACCTATGCCTATGCGTACAGCAATATCTGGCTGAACCTTCACTATACATTGCCGGGCGATACTACCAGGCAGCAGAAAATAGACATTCCGCTGGCAGATAACCAAAAGGGCAAATGGCTCGGAACCGGTATGGATGATATCTACGAAATACGACACCTGGTTTCGCCTCAGCCGTTTCGTTTTACACGTTCAGGGGAATGCAATTTCGTACTGGAGCAGATCATGCGGGAAAATCCGCTGCCGCAGGTCATCAATGCCGGAGTACGGGTTGAAAAAGTAACACAGTAATGGCGAACCTTTATAAAAGAAAAAGATTTACCGTTATCACCATTGTTTACTGGTTTCTGCTCACTTATATATTAACAGCCCTGCTATTTTGGCTGTTTTCCCTTCTCCGCCAAAACAGCCAGATGGCGGAATATAAGATCTTACAGTTAAAAAAAGACGAGCCGGATTATATCACCCAGGTGGAGGCCATCCGGAAACAGGAGGATATAAAAGTAGCGCAATACATAGGCGAGGGCGCAACCTTCACGCTGCTGATCCTGGTCGGCGCCGTTTTTGTGTACAGGGCCACCCGCCGCCAGATCCGCCTGACCAACCAGCAACAGAATTTTATGATGGCGGTTACACATGAGCTTAAAACCCCGATCGCGGTCACAAAGCTGAACCTGGAAACGTTGATAAAGCGAAAGCTGGAAGACCATCAAAAAGAAAGACTGATCAATAATACACTGCAGGAGGCCAACAGGCTGAATACCCTCTGCGATAATATACTGGTAGCGTCACAACTGGATGCCGGGCAATACCTCAGCTCCAAGGAATCATTCAACTTGAGTGATCTTGTTTTTGAAAGCACATCAAATTTTGAAGAACGTTTCCCGGAAAGAACGCTGAAACACCAGATTGAAACAGGCATTTTTGTAAATGGTGACAGGCTGCTGCTGCAGCTGGCAATTAATAATTTAATTGACAATGCCATCAAATACTCAACAAAAGACAAAACTGTGACAATTGTTTTGAGCCGGCAGGGCAACAAAGCGCAGATCGAAATAATAGATGAAGGAGAAGGCATTAAAGAAAGCGAGAAATCAAGGATCTTTGAGAAGTTCTACCGTAGCGGCAGCGAGAGCACAAGAAAGACAAAAGGTACCGGTTTAGGGCTTTTTCTTACCCGCAAAATATTCGCAGATCATAAAGGAAATATTAAGGTGACCCATAATATCCCTTCGGGATGTATTTTTGTATGTACACTTGCTGCAAACTAGCAAACGGAAACTATGAATACAAATGCTCAGGGATATATATTGTTGGTAGAAGACGAAGAAAACCTCCAGGAAGCGCTGAAGCTGAATCTTGAACTGGAAGGCTATGAAGTAAGCTGTGCCTCGGATGGTACAGAGGCGCTCAAAAAGATAGCTGAAGAATATTTTGACCTGATCGTGCTCGACATTATGATACCGGGCATTGACGGGATCGGCGTGGCAGAAAACGTACGGCTGGGTAACAACGACGTGCCCATCCTGATGCTGAGCGCCAAAAGCAGCAGCGCTGAGAAAGTGCTGGGGTTAAAAAAAGGAGCGGATGACTACCTTACAAAACCCTTTAATCTTGAAGAGCTGTTACTGAGGGTTAAAAAGCTGATCAGCAAAAACAAAAAGCTGCAGGAAAAAGAAACAATTGACGATTATTATCAGTTCGGTAAAAACAAAGTTGACTTCAAGGCACAGTCTGCTGTAAACTTCCGTGGTGAGACCATTGAGCTCAGCAAGAAAGAAATAATGCTGCTGAAACTCCTGCTTGAAAACAGGAACGATGTAGTACCCCGCGAAAAGATACTACAATCGGTATGGGGTTACAACGTATATCCCACCACCCGCACGGTAGATAATTTCATCCTTAGCTTCCGGAAATATTTTGAGGAAGACAGCCGTAGCCCGCGTTATTTTCATTCCATCAGGGGCGTTGGATATAAATTTACCAGCTAAGGATCGTTAAAAGGTATAAGCCTGACTGTGCATGGCGCCCGGCTACAACCTGCGTCAGCAGTTCGGCGTGCATGGTACAGACAATTCTGTGGCAGATGAATAAAGGTTTTCTACCTTTCCCCATTCGTGTTGCAGGTGACGCTACTCACATTTCTTCGCACGAACAACAATAACGGCATCTTTTCCTACCGTCGGAGGCGGTCAAGAACATAAAATATCCGAAGTTTTCAAACTTCCGACAGCAGCATAGGAATTTTAGGTCAACCGGGTAACCCTACTGTCAGCCTTTGTCATTCCTCAATTCACGATCTAAAAAGACCCGGAACTTTAGGGGATGCTACTGATTGATCAGGATCTTTGCACCACCCTTCCGGAGTGACTCATATATGGCGTCAATAACGATCATATCCTTCAACCCTTCCTCACCCGATACATTCGGATCAGGCTTATTATTTAAGATGCAATCAGCAATGCCATCCATCTGCAGCGCCTGGTGGGTATGTACCGGCTGATCCAATGGCCCCAGGTGGGTAGTACCCTTAATAGGGCCATAACCAAATGCAGGACGAAGCTCTGCAAAACCTTTTTCACCTGAAAGAAATAAACGCTCAGCATAATTAAAGTTGTAGGAACATCCGCAATTGGTTATGGCCC
>Ga0222419_100854_pt1 | contig 15983 bp, 17 predicted proteins | sample 1B20Ametagenome_FD_182474 | JGI IMG/M metagenome (GOLD analysis project Ga0222419, IMG submission 182474) | Enriched microbial communities from leaf-cutter ant dump, University of Wisconsin, Madison, United States - 1B20A (version 2) | ecosystem: Environmental > Terrestrial > Nest > Insects nest... | reverse complement strand
TTCGTAATTTGCTCTTAAGTTGTTCATTCTAAATCGTTTTGTAGTTAAAACAATTTACTGATTATCAGTGTAATGAGCAACTTATTTCTCCTTTTTTTATCCCTAAATCATAATGCACAACGGGTTTATAAATGAATACCTAGAACCTACGTTGATTGCTCTCTCGCACTATCCTGAATTGAAAGATGTCCAAATCGAGTTTAGATATTCAAAAGAAAAGACCACCATGGCAGCAAGACCTATCCCCATCACGGTGCTGGGCAAACACAGGTATCAGATATTGATAAACAACCAAGCTGATTTTGAAGGTATATTGCTAAGTGATGTCCCGTTTAATGCACAAATAGGCATCATAGCGCATGAGCTATCCCATATTGCAGATTATCATTCGCATAACTTATGGGGTATTTTAGGTGTCTCTTTTCGATATTTTGATCGACACAGAAAACCTCTTTTTGAAAAGGAAATAGATATGCATACTGTTTTGAGAGGGTTGGGCTGGCAACTGTATGACTGGGCTATGTTCTCCATGTATGGCAGCAACCGGGCGACCGAAGAATACAAAATGTTTAAACGGGCAACTTATATGAAACCAGAGGAAATTGAGCAGATGATACTGCATTTGTCAAGATATTCGTCGGGCTTGCCTTCAACTCCGAATATACAAACTGCTTACCCAAATTTTACTTCTCATCCGCCTAATTGAAAAATCACATCTTTATACAAGAATCTGATGCAGAATCGACCCTTATAATATAGTAACGCGTAACAAACTACTTTGTGATTAATAAAAGAAAGATATGGAAACCAATAAACTTACACCTATTAGATTATTCATCAGTAAGATAGTATTGTTGTTGCTATCGCTCCTTATTGGATGCAGTAAAGATGACAGGAATTCGGGATCTCAAACTCCGGATGTAAAAATATATAAGGGGAAACCTTATCAAGAAACTGGTTTGCAGGCGAGTATTTATGACCCTGAAACCGATTTTACTACATATACTTACGGCAGTTTTAACGTGGATGGAAATCCCCACAAAGTGACTAGCATTGTTTTGGAAAATTTACGAAGCGACACGCTGTATAACTATCTGGTAGATGAAAATAATAGAATATACATGTCTTATGCCAGCTTAAAAAATGGCAAAAATCTCAAACGAGTTGTGGAGCTGTCATTTGTGGATGATGAAAATGCGTTGATGGGCTTTTACGATTATAATTGGGAGGATAACACAAGTGTTCTCATACAACAATTAGCAGTAGATTATGAAAATGAAACGGCTAAATTTGTGTTCGCCCAGTTTTCTGAAAGTTATGGCGACCTGGAAGAGTTTCAAGGAGCCACTGCAGAAATTAAAAGTTTTTTGAGGAGAAACATGCGGGTTATCGGAGCCGTAGCAATTATTGGAACCGCTATTGCCACATGTGGAGGCAGTGCAGGCCTTGCTTGTGGGCCGGCTCTTTTGGCCGTCTCAACGGCTGTTGGTTTATTGAATGCCGCCACTACAAATGCTTCTACACTAAGCACCTCTGTTCCAAAACACCCGTCAAATCCTGCAAATAATTTGATACCTAGTATTGTAAACAAATCTCTCATAGGTACATGGACAGCAAGTAATATAAGCCTTACGTTCAATGCTGATAAGACCTTTTACCTCAGACAGGGGATTTATACCAATAGTGGTACATATTCTATCATTGGTAATCGACTGAAATTAAACGATCCAAACGACGCGTCGCTGATTAGAGATTATGAATTTTTTGTTCAAGACAACACGCTTACATTGATATTTAAAGATGGGGGTACCATCAGAGTGACACTAAAACGGACGTAAGCAGGGCTTGCATATTTAGTGAGTTGTGGGCAACATTCTTGTTCATCGTTGCTTTCGGCAATGATGAAAGCGCGGATGTGTATTCTAATCTTCCAAACTCGTTGATTTACTATCTATTAAACGCTGTAAAAGTGTTCTAGGAGATGTTTTGACGGCGTTCCGAGTACTTCCTCCCGCTATCGGCCAAACGCAATGAGACATATGTTTTATAGGCTAAAAATAAATAAGGTTCTAAATCACATTTTGATGTAGTGTTTTCGCATTAGGCAACACCCTAACTTTATGGTTGTTCATGACATACTGTAACAAATGAAGAAGATTATTATCCTGCTCGGAGGCTGTTTTCTCGCTGGTGGCCTGTTCGCAAAAGACGCCTATACCGGAAAAACAATACAGATACCGAACAATACGGACAGTTGGCACGTCGCGGAGCAAGCGGAGGCTCTGCCTTATTATCGTATTACCGACGATATCCGTTTCACAAAGATTAATTTCGCAAGGGTAGAGGTCAATAAGAATGCGAACAATTATTGTGCCCATGTATGGTTCACAGTAGACAGACAACCTGCCGATGATGAGCTGTTTTGGGTAGCGATTTCTTACCCCTCGAATGGCCACCTTAGCAATTGGGCTATCCACAACGAGCAACTGACCAACATCGGTAGGGGAACAGCTTCCTCGTTTACTTTCGGAGATGATATCTATGCTGTGCGTTCACAGCATCATTTAATAGAACGGATTAGCGAAGGGCGATATATGCTACATCTAACGTTTAGGTCCGCACCATCCATGGATGATATGCAGGTGAGTGCGGGGTACTCAAGCAAAGAACGGTATCATCAGGCCATGGATTTTTTTTCGGAGATACAGAAGTATTATTCAGCATATGACCAAAATTCCATAACCCAATAACCATGAAAAATATACTCATTTTTATCGTATTTATGTTTGCAGGGACGATATGCTACGGGCAGCAGGATTCCGAACCCTGGAGATATACGGAATACACTGAATGGCAAAAGCACCCATGCTATCAAGGAATTCAATACCGCTTTAGAAGGTACTATTACTATAAAAGGAAAGACGGTACATTTGCAAATGGTAAAAAGGATTTTGGAATTCGTTTTCAATTTAAGAACAACTACAATCAAAAAGTAGCCTTCAGTTTTCGCTTTTCAAAAACAAATGACGGAGATAACCCTACAACTCAAAGAAGAACCTTGTCTCCGGGAGAAATTTATGGAAATTCAACCTTACAAAATCATGAAGGCCGGATATATGTTATCATAGACAAGGTCTGTTTCAATTTTAAGAACGGAGGTGACCAGGATGATTGTGCTGCTCAACCAGACGTGTATAAAGCAAACTATTATTATGCAGCTTGTGATAATGGAATGCCTAATATAAAACCATACTCAGGGTCTAAGGCTAATGATTCAAATAGCAATACCCAGTATAATAATACAAAGGAGAACGATGGAGACGAAGCAGACCCGGATGCGGGATTATCCATTAAGGAGCAATATTTGAAATACCGTGAAAAGCGGTACAGCCTTTGCGAGACAATCAGAAAACTGGACAAGCAGTCGCGCTACAGTATGGATGTGCGGTTTCCGTGCAATACCCAGTCTACTCCTATAGAAAATCCGTCGAGAGATGATGTGGAAAAGTATAAAAGGGAAATTGCCATTATCGAAAAGGCTATAGAAGAACTATCGGTATCGAATGCAGACGTTGGCCAAAACAACATCGAAGAAGAACGCAGGCAAACGGAGATGCAGTCCAAAATGGACCGCTATAACAGCTTGATGACGCAGGGTTCCGAGGCGTTCGCCAGCGAGGACTATTCGGCCGCGATGACCTACTATAGCCAGGCGAAGACTACTGCTCTTACAGACGAGCAACGCAACTACGCTGACGAAATGTACCAAAAAGCGTTTGAGGCAAAAAAGACCGCCGAACGTGCGGAAAGGGTTGCTCACCAGAAGAAGGTGGACGATGCCGAAAACATTGGATATGTATCGGCGGCGGCAAGCACCATTACTCTCATGTCGCTCATTAATGATTCACCAAGCTTAGGCTTTACTTCCGGAAAGCTTTTGCTCGGACTGAATTTCGGAAAACTTCCATTAATATCAAATAATGTAAGTGCCTACCATGCCAACAAATCATATATAGAAGCACCGTTGATGCCCGGATTCGATTTTGGTTTTAACTTCGGCATTGCCAACAATAAGTCGGTGTCGCTGTACCTTAATCCAAAATTTAGCTATGGCCTGGATGCATTCTCCGAGGGAACAAGTGGTTATACAATGGAATACGGGGGGACAGCCTTGCTTCGCATCAGCTTTAAAAAGTATGGGGATGAGGCCGGCGTGAAACCCTATCTCGAAGGTGGTTACTTTAGGCGCAACGGTTTATATCATTATGATGGCGATGCTGTAAATCAAAGTGTAGGGGTGAGTAGTAGTACCGATGATGTGCGTGACGGTGACTATAAATATACCGTCATCCGCTACGGCGGAGGGCTGATGTACCATTGGAAAGACGAAGATGAGGAATATATGGTGCGTGGTGGCGTATTTTTTGATAAGCCCTCCTTTTTTCCAAAAGATATAAAACCTGTGCTTGGTTTCAATGTGCAGGGTATGATAAGTTACGTCGGTACATTAGAGTTTTATTTTGCCCCTAATTATTTTGTAGGAGGTAACCTGCTGTATCCGGCAACTTTGGAAAAAAAGAATAAATCCTATTTAGGGATCAAATTTACGCGTGCAGGAAAACTTTGGTAGAACCATAAGACATATACAATGAAAAGAATTCATATATTTTTACTGTTGTTGTGCAGTTTGTGCACGCTGACATGTAGCAAAGAAAGTTTGATTGAAGGCTTGATATTCGGCGACAAAATTGTCAAAACAGATGTGAACAAAACATTTGATCTGTTGCAGGGTGAACGCTATCATGAAGCAAGCATGAAAGTCAACGATGAAGAGTATGGTTATAGCATTATATTTGACCAGAATTATAACGACGAAAACAGCTATGTTGCGTATTTTTCAGTCGGGGTAAATATGGGATTCATGCGCACACAGGGTGGAGCAGTCTACCCTGTGTCGGAGGGCGAAGAAATAGGTGACGATGTCGCTTTCATCACCGGTTATGCCGGACTGTTTAGGACGATAGATGGAGAAACCAACCTCGAAGCCAATCCTATTGAACTGGGGAAACCTTTTTATATAGGATTTTGTGCAGACATGAACGGCTTAAATCCTACGTATGGATGGTTGAAAATGGAAATACGGCAAGACAAGAAGATTTTCATATACAGCTACGCTTACCGAGCTGGTAAACCGATTAAAGCAGGTGAGCAATAACGCAGCGGACTCTTTCATCTAATGTCATTTTGCCCTCGTGCAGCAGTTCCAATAGAAAATTTATGTAACTACCCCTTCCCCAAAAAAGAGAAAGCCTGCACAGATTGTGCAGGCTTTCTCCGTATCTTCAAAATACTGTTCGGATTATTGAACGTTTTGCAAAGAATCAGCAGCGGCTTCACCAGCAGCAGTAATAGAATCAGCAACGTTGTTCAAAGAATCAGCGATTGAATCAGTAGTGTTTTCGATTTCAGTAGCCAATGAATCAGCAACTTCTTCTGTTTTAGTTTCTGCACCACCACAAGAAGCGAAAGCAACTGTCAACGCTAGACCTAAAAATCCGAATTTGAATAAATTTTTCATCTTTTTTAATTTTCTATTTAATTGAAACAAATTTGTTTATTTACACCTTTATACCGGTTACGCTAAAAAGGTAACCCGACTTTTTGAAAAAAAAATAAAAAAAATTAAAACGTTCGTTTTCACCCTTTTACTTTATCTGTTTTCGTAAAGCCGGCGCAAATATAGCACTGTTTTGTTGAATTGCAAGAAAAAAATACTATTTTGATAAAAAATATGTTACAATTATAGTTGATAACACATAGGAACATGTTGAAGAAATTGAAAAACATCATCAGATTGCTCAAATCCGTGGATTTTGAGCAAATAGAAACCATCTCCAAAAAGATTGATTTACCAGCAGTCATGCAAGCGGTGTCCAAAATGGATGACAACCAACTGAAAGGCGTTATGAAAATGTTGACTGCCGGTGGCAAAAAAAGAGAATCGCCACCTATAGATGCGGATTTTTATGACATTGAAGAGAAGCTTTCCCCCGAAAACAGAGGATTGCAATTACGTGTTCGGACATTTTTGGAAAAGGAAATTAAACCCTTGGTGAACAATTACTGGTTACACGATGATTTCCCGTTTGAGATCATTCCCAAATTGCGGGAGCTGAATATTTGTGGCTATGTATATGAAGGATATGGATGTGCTGGGGGAAGTTCCTTGATGGATGGCATTATTGCGGCTGAATTTGGAAGGATCGACCCATCGATAGCAACCTTTTTGGGTGTCCAGAGCGGATTAGCTATGGGCTCTATTTATATGTGTGGTTCGGAAGAACAGAAACAGGAATGGTTGCCAGCGATGCAAAAACTGGAAAAGATTGGTGCCTTTGGACTGACGGAACCAGAGGTCGGGTCGGCAACGGCCGGCGGTTTGACCACCACTTGCCGGAAGACGGATCAAGGATGGGTATTGAATGGACAGAAAAAATGGATTGGCAACTCAACGTTTTCGGACATGACCATTATATGGGCCAGAGATTTGGACGAGGGAGAGGTGAAGGGCTTTATTGTCCGAAAAGAAAACCCGGGATTTATGGTGGAGAAGATCAAGGGAAAGATGGCCTTACGTATTGTGCAAAATGGATTGATTACTTTGACAGACTGTGTTGTTCCGGAATCGGACAGATTGCCTTTGGCCAATACATTTAAAGATACGGCAAAGGTCTTGCAGATGACACGGGCCGGTGTGGCTTGGATGGCTGTAGGCTGTGCAAGAGGAGCATATGAAAATGCGTTGGATTATACCTTAAAACGTAAGCAATTTGGTAAGCCAATTGCCGCATTCCAACTGATTCAAAACCACTTGGTGGAAATGTTGTCCAACTTAACGGCCATGCAAACACTGGTGTTTAGGCTGTCAGAGTTGCAGGACGATGGAAAATTAAAGGATGAACACGCTTCATTGGCCAAGGTCTTTTGCACGTTGCGGACGCGTGACATTGTTTCGCGTGCTCGCGAGGTCATGGGCGGTAACGGTATTTTGCTGGAGTATAACGTGGCTCGTTTTTTGGCAGATGCAGAAGCTATTTATTCATATGAAGGAACCAAAGAGATCAATTCCTTGATTGTAGGAAGAAGCATTACGGGGCATAGCGCTTTTGTTTAGAAAAAGAGCAAAGAACAAGGGATAAAGAGCAAAGTTGCTCAACATGAAAAAAGTTGAGCGTGCCAGAGAATAAGGTTGTAAAAAGAGCATAGTGAATTTTACTATGTCCTTTTATCCTTCCTTTATCGAATTGATCGGAGCAATGCGATAGTTTCGGCATCGAAATCGGCTTCACCGAATAACGATATACCTGCTGCGCCATTATTTTTTGCCAAGACGATACCTTGTTTTAATTCCTCTAAGTTTCTAAAATCCGGCAAATATAATCCTGCATACAGAGGGAATCGCCCATGAAGGGCTCGGACACCTTCCTCAACGGCGGTGCCGATCCATTGCACAGGCTCTTTGTAGAACCCGTGATAAATCATGGGAAAAACGCCCGATAGATCCCAATTTGCCCAATCTTGACGTACGATTCTTCGCGCTAAATCTGGCGTGGGGAATACTGCTGCAGTGACAGGTTTTTTGTAATCTTTTGCCGCATTACAGATGCGGTTAGCAATGTTGGTGATTTGTCGATAACGGAATGATCGCCAAGACAAACTTTGCTCCGGACGGTCCACTTTGTCGATATTGATGCCGGTTTCCCGTAAAAAGGCCTCTTTGCTGAACGTACTGTAGCAAAAATCATAGTCTGGCAATTCGGTAGATTGGTCGAGCTGATAATTTTCCCACAGATTGACGGGCAAGATGACGTCAGGATATCGAATGTAATCCAAATGTAACCCGTCCACATCTTCTTTTTCCAATTGCTCTCGTGCTTTTTCCTCGAGATATGCTGGCACATCGGGGTGTGATGGGCACAGAAAGCGGTAATAGCCTACATAAGGAGGTTGTGTCGCGCAGGACTTCCCTGAGCGGCTGACCGCATAGTATTCCGGATGTTTTTCCAAGAGTTCTTTTTCGCCACGATTCATGGTCCACATCCAACGATGTACCTCCAATCCGTGTTCCTTGGCGATTTGATAATGTTTTTTGCTGTAAGACTCAAAGAAGATACCCCGTACTCCTGCATCCTTATAGCCCTGATAACGCTTTTTAAGAAGGCTTTCGGTCTCTGTATCTTTCGGCCGTGCCCATAACCAGAAGTCAAACAACAAGGGAGTGCTGACATTTGATGCCAATAGCTCCGTGGGGTCAAGTTGTAAAGAAGCGAGCCCCAGTCCCGCGACCTTAATAAAATTTCTTCTGCTATTCATAGTTGATGGTATAGTGACCAAAATGGTCTAGTGTAACAGTAATACCCGCTGTTGGATCTTTTATTTCCATCTTATAGCTGGTGCTCCTTTTATTGGTGAAAATAGAACAATGCCGTTCTTGCGCATCATTTTGTAAGACCTCTTCATATCCCTTTAATTGTTTAAGGTCAGTGGCAAATTTTCCGAGGGTCTTTTTGTGCAATTGTTGCAGGTAGAAAATATTCCATGCTATTTTTTCTATAGCATAAGAAGCTGGCAGATTAATGTTCTTCGGGGTATCGATAAATTGCACATATCCCCATCGTTCCGGATAGTGCATGTTAACTATGCCGATAGGAGACCAAACCCAATTGTCTTCAGGCATTATTTTGCCTTGGTCTTCTCGCCTTGTATATTTTCCTTCTGTAATCTCATGTTGCCATTGTACACGGGAAAAATTGATTTTCCAATAGTCGTTTACCCTAGGTGTCGGTCTCCGTCCGAAGGTGGTCAAAGATGAAAAGGGAATAGCCATCTCGATTGACCAATAGACATCGGTATCATTGGGATTGTTTAACGTTCCATTCACGTATACGGCCGCTTTTAGATTTTTGATATCCCAATGCATAAGTGCTTCACCGCCTAGGCGGTAAGGTTTGGGCATAAACAAATCCATGACGGTATTCAGTGGGTTTATTTCTATTTCATAATACAAAGGATGTTGTTCAAATGGTCTGATGAACACTTCAAAATCGTTGTTATGATAGATGATCGCATCATGTTCGGTCAAGTCTCCCCAAATATGAGGTTCCTCCAATAGCGCATAGAGATATAGGCAATTCTCGTCCCACAGCATTTTAACTTTAGTGTCAAAGGAAGGGCTAGCTCGTTTATCGCCTTCGATGTCCACAAACTTATCTGTCCATGGTGCGAGATCCCAAGCCTTCTCATCAGCTTTCCCATCAATTTTTATCAGATCCTTTGTTTTTATCGCTCCGTAGCATTTTGGAGCTGTCTGCATGTTTATGATTTGATCTAAATGGGTTTGTGCTTGTGCAAAAGTCCCTGATACCATGATAGATAAACCGAAGATGAATGATTTTAATTCCATATTTACCATTTGAAAATACAGAATATAGTGGACATAACGTTATTGTAACATAAATTTTGTGTGCAAAATATAATCCTTAACTTTAAATAATGTAAACAATATTAACTATGGAATATAGAAGAATGGGCAAGACCGGCTTGCAGTTAAGTGTGCTGTCTTTTGGCTCTTGGGTGACCTTTGCTCGGCAGACAGGCGATTCTACAAACGAAAGACTCATGTCTATGGCTTACGATGCTGGTGTGAATTTTTTTGATAATGCAGAGGTGTATTCGGCTGGACTCTCCGAGGAAATGATGGGCCGTGTGCTGAAAAAAATTGGCTGGGAGAGATCGTCCTATGTGTTATCGAGCAAAGCGTTTTTTGGTTGGAAAGGTATAGATAAAAAACCTAACCAGCATGGTTTGAGTCGTAAACATTTGATGGAAGCTTGTCACGAGGCTTTGCAACGCATGCAGGTTGACTATCTGGATTTGTACTACTGCCATCGGCCTGATAAAAATGTACCGATGGAGGAAGTCGTACGTACCATGAATACGTTGATCCAACAGGGGAAAATTCTGTATTGGGGGACGAGTGAATGGTCGGCAGCGGAGATTGTGGAGGCACATATGGTTGCCCGAGAATTGGGTCTGGAGGGTCCTGCCGTTGAACAGCCTGAATACAATATGTTTAACCGAAATAAAATAGAATCCGATTACCTCACTATTTTTAAGAATATCGGTATGGGGACGACGATCTGGAGTCCCTTGGCTTCAGGCCTATTGACCGGAAAATATAATGATGGTATCCCGGAAGGATCAAGGTTATCCTTAGAAGGCTATGAATGGTTACGGAATAAGGCCTTGATAGGAGAGAAGATTGAAAAAGTGGTGCAGCTGGGTAAGTTGGCAGATGAGCTGGGAGTTAAGCTTCCCGTATTAAGCGTGGCATGGTGTATCAAGAACCCGAATGTGACGACCGCTATATTAGGTGCTACAAAAGAAAGCCAGCTGGAAGAAACATTGAAAGCTATTGAATTTCTGCCACAATTGAATGAAGAAGTAATGAGTCGTATCGACGAGATTTTAGGTAATAAACCCCATCTACCGGAGCATTAAAACACAAAAGAGGTTGTCTCCAAAAGACAACCTCTTTTTTATGCTTTTATCGTATTATAAAATTAAACGCGTTTTGCTTTGATACGTGCAGCTTTACCGGTAAGACCGCGCAAGTAGAACAATTTAGCACGGCGAACCTTACCGATGCTGTGTACTTCTACCTTTTGGATGTTAGGTGAGTTTACAGGGAAAATACGTTCAACACCCACGCCGTTAGAGATTTTACGGACGGTGAAAGTAGCGTTGGAACCTTCGCTGTTTAATTGGATAACGACACCTTGGTACACCTGAACACGCTCTTTATTTCCTTCGCGAATTTTATAATGAACGCTGATGGTATCTCCGGCTTTGAAAGCGGGAATCTCATTTTTTGTTACCGCTTGTTCTTCTACAAATTTTACTAAATCCATGATTTCGAGTAATTATTAACGATTTATTCCTGTAAAAATCGGAATGCAATATTACGGCTTTTTTCTCAATTAAAAAAATACTTTGCTGTATTCTTGCGTGCTCGACTTCTCAAGTGCGTGCAAAGGTAACGAAAAATTGGAATTATTCATGGAGAAATTTTATTTTTTTGCAAGGGCACACCGTGAAATTCTTTGGCTTAGAGATGTGTGGATACAATAATATAGTAAATAGGCACAAAAGTAAATGAAAAAAACACTTGACAGCAATAAAATTTGCTGTATATTTGTGCCACAAAAAGGTGATACCTTTTCGGGGTGTAGCGTAGCCCGGTATCGCGCCACATTTGGGATGTGGAGGTCGTAGGTTCGAATCCTGCCACCCCGACAAAAGCCACTGATTATCAGTGGCTTTTTCTATTTTCGGACATATTTCGGACAGAATTGTGTGGATTTTCCGAAGTTGTTAAGTTGAGAAAAGTTAAGGTTGTGAAGTTTCTTTATTAAGAAGTAGCTTTGTTTTATCCAATCTTAACGCCATATATTCGGTATTAAGATTCCAATTTTGATCAGAATAAGGGTCTAACTGGCAATATTCTCCCAAAGTTATTTCATCTAATGGGAGCAACGCCTCATAAGGGAACTTCAACCCTCTTTTACCTTTTTTAAAGGTATCGTATCCCCAAGCAATTAAAGAAGTGTCATTGTATTTTCTTACAATATATACAGGGTCTATCGCTTGATAAGTAAAAATCTGCCATTCTAACTCATCATAAAACTTCTTTTCATCCATGGAAGCTATTTCTTTTATAAAACCATAATCTAAAAGAGTACTGTCCATTTGAAAAACATTGTCCATAAGATACTTATGGAATATAAAAGATAATCCATTTTGATCTGAAATATATTTTATCTCTTCATAATTCTTTTGAATCAAGGCTTCTTTAATTCAATTTTGCTCTTTGTTAAAATAACAAGATACAAAAAAAGGAATGATATTTCTTCTTTACGGGAAACCGTAAAGAAGTATAGAGAGAGATTTATAGCTTTGAAAGCTGAGATTTATAGTAATACAATGAAGAAGATTTTTATGCTATTTTTAGCAATATTTGGGCTGATTATGGATCTTTATAGTCAATCAGGTTTTGGTGTCGATATTGGTGGAGCAAGCTCAAAATCTTATTTACTAAATGTAAAATATTTCAAAAACAAAAATCATTTTTCTATTGGCGTGACTCGGGAGTTGAATGATACAAATGGGAAAAAAGTTTCTCATCAATTGACCAACTATGGAAGAGAAGTAATTGGAAATGGACAATATTTCTCTACCGTAGACTTTTCCTTTGGAAGGTTTTTTACAAAAAAGCTCTCTATCTCTACAGAAATATCACTGGGAAAAACAAATTATTATACTAACTATAGTGACAATAGATTTAATAATGGAGGATACTATATGGTAAATAGCACTTCAAGTCTATTTGGTTTCGGTGGATATTGTACATACACATTAAACAAAGTATTTGGTCTCTTTGCTGGTTATAACTCCATACGAAAGATTAGCGGAGGTCTTGAGTTAAGGCTTATTAATTGATGTAAATGTAATTCTACCTTATTATTTTACAACTTATCCTTTTAAAGGCTCACTTTTATGGTAAAAAATTGAGAAATTCGCAAGTAAGCTTGTAGCTTTGAAAGCTGAGATTATATAGTAATACCTGAATATTTTCATTTTAGAATAATGATCATAACTACAACCGACAATATTGATGGAAGAAATATCATAAGATATTTTGATCCTGTGACTAAATCTGTAGTACTCGGATCCAATGTTATCGCTGACTTTGGAGCAGGTTTAACTGATTTTTTTGGTGGACGTTCCAATAATTATGAAAGCAGATTACAATTAATAAATGAAAGTGCTTTAGATATGCTCAAAAAGCATGCGAAGCGTTTGAAAGCAAATGCAATTGTGGGAGTAAAAATTGATGTAGGAGAAATATCTGGCGGGGGTAAGAATATGTTTATGGTGACTGTGGTTGGCACACCAGTTATCTTAGATGTCAAACAAAATCATTCAACAGAGAAAGTTATCGACCATCAGTCTATTAATACAAAAATAAAGGTCAAACGTCTCATGGCTTCGAGTGATAATATTTACCAATTAACTAATGAACAATTGTTGTATGCTGTAGAGTCGGGCATACCTGAATTTATCCCACATATTGAGCAAAGTTTAGATATAGAAAATCCTACTTTAAAAAATGCGTTTGATTTAGAGTCATTAATTGGCAAATTAAAAAATAGCTTATTAATTTTTGATAGGTTGCCCGTAGATATAGCTAAGGATAACCTATATAGCTGGTTATTACAAGATATACATTTTCGTGTCAAATCTACTATTTCGAACACGATAATTGAGTTGGAGTTGGTAGATTATGAAAAATCGTTAAAACTTCTTGATTCAAAAGATGTTATAAATAAGAAGCACGCTTTGAAAATATTAAATACGGATAAAAATATTTATTCTGAAAATGATTTAAAAGCATTGAAAAAACTACAAGACAGTAACTTGTTACATTTTTTTCCTAACTCTGAAATATTCGAGACTAAAGGGATCTTTGGGACAAAAAGGATATGGAAATGTACCTGTGGTGCCACTAATAGTGAAATCGATCTAAGGTGTGCCTGTGGTAGAGATTTGCAAGGCTTTCGCTTGGATGAAATCACTCCCTGTCATGTTCAAGAGATTATTAATGAAAAAATAAATCTATTGGAATTGAATAGTCCTAAATAGCTTACGTCATAAGATTAGGTATGTATAGTTTTGAGAAATTGGTTGCGTCAAGCCAGTCTACTAAGTCTTCTGAAGTGAGCATCAAGGTGGAAGTACCTAATGCAGGAAATGTAGAAATATCATTTAATAAGGATTCAGAGGCCTATATTTGTATGGTTTTTTATTTTAAGCCCTCAACGGAAAAACTACAGTATAGAAAGGATGGGGAGATTTCACCACAATTGTTATTAGAGGTAAAGAAGAAAAGAGAATTCATTAGACAATCTATAAAGCAGACCAATGAATTATTAAAATTCCAGCGGAACAAAAAAGTATATTTTCAGACTATTAGAGATAATTTGGCTGTTAATTTAAATTCAATAGCTGATTCCAAGCTGTCAGATCAATTTTATGATGATTTCTTTTTTTCAAAAATAAATTATATTCCTTTAAGTAGGCAAATCAAACCTCAAAAAATTGTGCTTTTAAATCAGTACGGGAAACCAATTAAGCCATATAGACCCCGAACTCCATTTTCGTCAAGAAATCCTTATTCTAATAGAAGAAGGGATGAAGAAGCGCAAAGGTTGAAGATTGAAAGTATGAATAATGGCACTTGGAATGAAAGTGATTATAGGAATGCAAAAACTGTAGCCACTATAATATTTATAATTCTTTCTTTAATAACTTTATATTTCGAAATACAAGAAATACAAAACCGTTATAAATAATGGGTGTTTTTTCTTTTGTTGTTCGTGTATTGGCGACATACTAAACCAATGTCCATATTTCATAGGATGCTCACAGCAGATAAAGAAATATGGTGATTTTTGGATAATCTTAAACAACATTCGATATGTCCAAACAGCAGAATATACCTGCCTGCGGTTGAACATCACAAATCATACCCTTTGCTTTAACACTATCTACTTAAATGTCAAGTATTTTGTTTCGTTTACTTGACAATCAAACAATGTCAAGTTTTCCACTCCATAAACTTGACATTTGAAAAACTAATCTTACCTTTGCACTATGACTTTGGCAACTCAAATACGCAATAGGATAAAACAATTTCCCGAAGGAAAAACCTTTGGTTATGACGATTTGCGTATTGCCAAAGAAGATTATACCACAGCCGCAAAAGCATTGGAACGCCTGCAAAAAACAGGGCTTATCAAAAAAATTTCCAAAGGTATTTTCTACAAACCCGAACAAACGGTTTTTGGCGAGTTGATGCCCGATTACAGCGAACAACTTCGTCCTTACTTATTTGAGAACGGCAAACGCATTGCTTATGAAACAGGCGTTTCACTTTACAGGCGTTTAGGACTTACTACGCAAATGGCTTTTACTATCAAAATAGCCAGTCGTGGCAAACGCATTAACATCAACAGAAATGCAATAAAAGCCAATGCCGTAAAAAGCTATGCCGAAGTAACCGACAGCAATTATGAAGTCTTGGGCTTGTTAGATGCTTTCAAAGATATTAAAGAAATTCCCGACACATCGGTTGCCCAATCAGTAAAAAGGTTAGAAGCAATTTTGAAAAGTTTGGATAAAAAGCAAACCGAAACATTGATAAAATATGCGTTACTTTATCCGTCAAGGGTTCGGGCTTTGGTGGGTGCTATTTTGCAAAATATGGGCTGTAAAAACAAAGATTTGGAGAAACTGAAACAAAGCTTGAATCCGCTTACAACCACCAAATTAGGTTTAAAAGAAAATGAATTGCCAACAAAAAGCAAATGGTATATCCAATGAAATTGCACGAAAACATATCGCTATACACGGACGCCATTCGGTTTACGGCACAACAGAAAAACCTACCGCCCGAATACATCGAAAAGGATTATTGGGTAACGTATGCTTTATTCAATATTTTCAAAAATGACATTGGCAAAGAAACCGTCTTTAAAGGCGGAACAGCGCTGTCAAAATGTTTCGGAATGATACAACGGTTTTCGGAAGACATTGATTTGGTCGTGTTGAGAAATGAAAGCGAAACAGGAAACCAACTGAAAACAAAAATCAAAAAGATTTCCAAATGCGTTTCAGATGTGCTTCCCGAAATTGAGATTGAAGTATGATACTCCCTATTTGCTGGACAACTTTTTACTAAACTAAGATATAATTACGATACATTTTTAATTTCCTGATAGAATTTTTCATCGGGTGTTATTCTACCTAATGACTTGTGCCTTCTTTCGGAGTTGTAAAATGATACATACTCTTTGATCTGCTTG
>Ga0222419_100850_pt1 | contig 16067 bp, 12 predicted proteins | sample 1B20Ametagenome_FD_182474 | JGI IMG/M metagenome (GOLD analysis project Ga0222419, IMG submission 182474) | Enriched microbial communities from leaf-cutter ant dump, University of Wisconsin, Madison, United States - 1B20A (version 2) | ecosystem: Environmental > Terrestrial > Nest > Insects nest... | reverse complement strand
TAACAGGGTAAGTCAAACCATCCGGCTTTTGCCCTTTAGCTTAAAAGAGTCTGAAGCCTATCTTGTAAGTCGTGGTATAAAGCTGGACCACTACCAGGTATTGCAGTTGTATATGGCGATGGGTGGCGTTCCTCATTATTTAAAACAGGTTGATAAAGGAAAGAGTGCGGCTCAGATCATTGATAAACTCTTTTTTGAAAGGAATGGTATGTTAAAAACGGAGTTTAACGTGCTGTACCAGTCCCTGTTTAACAATGCCAGCCAACATGAAGCTATCGTCAGGCAGCTTGCCAAAAAGGCGAAAGGGATGAGCCGGGCTGAAATAATAAAGGCTTGCGGACTAACAACCGGCGGAACAACTTCCAGGTTGTTTGAAGAACTTGAGCAATCGGGGTTTATCTCACTGTATATTCCCTTTGAAAAAACCTTGCGTGATGGAATTTATAAATTATCAGATGAATACTCGCTGTTTTACCTGAAGTTTATTGACCGTGCCCGCGCTACGGGTGCCGGTACCTGGCATAAGATGGCGGCGGGACAGTCTTATAATAGCTGGAGCGGATACGCCTTCGAAGCTATTTGCCAGAAACACTTACAGCAAATCAAGGAAGCGCTGGGCATCGGAGCTGTATATACCGAAGCGTCGGGCTGGAGGTATAACCCCAAAGAAGGAGAAACCGGCACACAGATCGATCTTCTGCTGGATCGCCGGGATCATTGCATCAATATATGTGAAATGAAGTTTTCCGGGCAACCGTTCGTCATTGATAAAAAGTATGCGGCAGAGCTGGACAGCAAGGTGAAAGTTTTCAGGGAGCAAACAAAAACAAAAAAAACCATCTTTACTACCATGGTTACCACATACGGTACCCGGCAGAATACTTATTACACGGGACGTATTGCATCAGAGGTAACAATGGCATATCTGTTCCGTTGACAGGGATTCCTTCTTTAGCATGATGGATATTTTCCGGTAGAGAGCTGTTATTTTCTTTTGTTGCAGATAACACCAGGCTTAATATTGACTGAAGAATGCCAGCATCAGATCATTTGCATCAATGGACTGCGACGGATTATCCCCCCCGGACCAGCCCGGCTTACCTCCCGGCCAACTATGCCCGCCGTCATTTGTGAGATAGTAGTGGATGGCAGCGTTATTACAGTCTTTCCATTCTTTCAACGTATAACCTGCTTTTTCCGTAATAGCCGGTGTCGGATTGCATCCATTGTTAACAGACCAGACCGCCAATACGGAACTTATCGAAGGAAAGTTGCTGTTGGTAAATCCTGTACCGACACCGCCAAGATAAGGAACCCTTTCATCCAGCTTTGAATGCATGTGCAATATGGGAACCGGCCTGCCCGGGTTGCAGGGCTGGATCATCATGGTGGAACCATTGGGTGCAATGGCCGCTATTTTAGATGGAAGCTCGCAAGCCAGCCGGTAGGCCATCATCCCTCCGTTGGAGTGGCCGGTTGCATATACTCTTTGGGTGTTTATTGAAAATTTGCCTGCGATCCGGTCAATGAGGTGGCTTATGAATTTTACGTCATCAATATTTTGGTCCATGGCATAGTCACAGCATCCTCCGGCATTCCATGTCTGCACTTTCAGTCCTTTGTTACTTTTTACCCCATCAGGATATACTACTATATAACCTTTGGTGGCAGCCTTTTCCGTAAGTCCGGTAGAGCGTTCAAACTGCTCTCCCGTTCCGCCACCACCATGCATGGCTATGATCACGGGGAAATTGCTGCCGTCGTAATAGTTTGCAGGAAGCTGTATAATTGCAGTCCGCGACAGCCCGTCAACCTGGATGCTTTCAGTAAACCGGAGACTTCCTTCTTCCCTGGGTATCCTGTTTTTCCTGCATGCTGTTCCCAGCACAACAATGGAAACAATAAAAATCAATTGCCTGTATGCCATAATCGGGGTCTTTTATAATTACCGGAGGCAGGTATCAATGATATATCGGTTAAGCTCCTGAAAATCATTTGCCGCTTTGAAAATTCCGTGAGGACACCCAACCGGGCGGACCGCCGCCCCTGCACGTGTCTTCACGTGCAATTCGGATGCAGATTGAACCTATTATCAATGGCACCCGACCCGAACGATACCCGGCCTGCGCGTTTTCTCCTATGTCCTGTTCAACGATGGAGACGCCTGACCGGCTACTGCTGCTAATGACGTATGAAACGGCAAAAGGTTTAAAAAAGTATGGAAAAAAAGCAATATTTGATGCAGCGGTATCCTGCACATCAGTTTTCCAGCTTTTGCTTATCCTTCAGCAACTGTTCCCTCAGCTCTGCATACGGCAGGTCCTGCACCGCTATGTCCTTATCAATAGACATACATGCCGCGGTGGCGGCGCTTTGCCCGAGGATCATAAACACGGGTTCCATGCGTATGGAACCAAATGCAATGTGGGAGCTGGAAAGACAAACGGCTACCAGCAGGTTCTGTATCTCTTCCTTTTTCGGAACAAGGGAACCGTAAGATATACGGTAGGGTTCCGGAACTTTCACCCCGATATCCCCCTCATTCTGCACGAAGCCATCGGGCTTGATGTAACGCTGTGCATTATGCGAATCCAGGGTGTACGATCCCATGCCCACGGAATTATTAACAATCTTTTTCCCTAACACCTCATGCTCTGTCATCACTTCCATGCCTGTCATTCTCCTGGCCTCCCTCACGTAGATCTGGTGCGGCCAGTTGCCGTTATCGGTAAACTCATCCTTAGCCAGCCCCCAGGTATTAAATTCTTCCTGTACCTCTTTCGGGATCCGCGGATCGTTGGCAATAAAATACATCAATCCTTTCTGGTACAGCTCATGTTCTTTTATGATTTCTTTTCTGCGTGTATAGGAAGCTTCGGGATAATCATAATTCATACCCATGTTATCGGTGCTGAAAGGTCCATGGTTATTAGTATCTGTTTTTCGGTTAGGGATCGGATCAAATTTTTCAAATGTTTCACGCCAGCCGCTATCGTATACCCTTACCAGCAGCTCATATTGTGAAGGATCGTATCCTTCCGGTTTAGAAAAGGGAACCCTGTTGTCCGGGTGATTGCTCAGGCACATCCTGAAGCAATAAGCCTGTATCTTATCATCACCTTCTCCCTTAATGCCGGGCGCTGCAGCCGAGATACGCGGCAGTAATCCGCTGGTGCTGTCGCCCGGTACTTTATAAGGACTGATGTTGGCAGCAAACCAATGCTTGTGATGTAATACTCCTGTCTGTATACCGTTCCATTCTTCTCCGTAAACACTGTTGGCTTCCCGTCCTACATGGTAGCTTACGCCGGCAGCTGCCATCAGGTCTCCCTCATACGTGGCGTCTATAAATCTTTTCCCCCGGAATGTCTTTCCGCTTAAGGTGGTAAACGAAATGATCTGTCCGTCTTTGGTAATTACGCCGTTTTCCCTGTTCAGCCATTCATCGCGCAGGACGGTGATCTTATATTCCTTTACAAAATCTTCGAATACTTTCTCCGCAGCATGTGGTTCAAAGATCCACATGGTACGCTCCGCACCGTCTATAGCAGGTGTACCCTGTCCTTTATTGCCATATTCCTCTCTTTTCTGCCATTTCCAGGCTTCCGGCGTTTCGTAATGCTTGTATAACCTGTGATAAAATTCCCTGGCCAACCCGCCGATCACCAGCTTGTTGCCGGTATCGGTAAAGCCCAATCCCCCCGAAGACAATCCACCTAAATGGGTATCCGGCGATACCACCAGCACGGTTTTTCCCATTTTTACAACCTGCACTGCAGCCGTGATGGCTGCCGCAGTGCCTCCGTATATAATGATGTCTGCTTCAAAAATGTTTTCAGCCGTTTTTGAATGGCAGCCGAATAACAGCGGCATCAGTAAGAAAAAGGAAAGGAACTTTTGCATGGCGATATTATGTCGGGTAAAATGAATGATCTTTAAATATAGCCAATATTGATTTTTCCGGAAAGAAGAAATCGTGGGAGATAATGATTCTTTAATGAGTATCAGCGGGTGTTTTTGAGCTCTCTGAAGTATCTGCTCCTGTTATATTTAACACTGTTTAATGTACATTGCCCCTGGCATCTTAAACCCTGAGATTGATTTTATATGGCAGCAAAACTTATATTAGGCTTATCATTCCTGGTATGTATTGTCACCTGTTTTGCCCAGGAAAAGCAGGTGCCTTTGCCGGCTTCTAAAAACGGGCTGGTGGTAATAGCGCACAGGGGTGACCACACAAAAGTTCCCGAGAATACAATCGCAGCATTCAAAAATGCAATCAGAAGCGGTGCAGATTATGTGGAAGTTGATCTCCGCACCTCGAAAGACGGATACCTGGTGGTACACCACGATGCTACGGTAGACCGGATGACGAACGGGAATGGTAATGTAAAAGACCTGCCCCTGGAAGAGATACGAAAGCTGAAAGTAACGGATAAGGACAAGGGAAAGAAAACCTATCAGATCCCTTTATTCTCCGAAGTATTGAAAACCTGTAAGGGAAAAATAAATATCTATCTTGATTTTAAGGATGCAGAAGTGGTTGCTGCCATGAAGGAGATACGGGCAGCCGGGATGGAAGAACAGGTAGTGGTGTATGTCAATTCTGTTCCCCAATATAAGGAATGGCGAAAAGTGGCTCCGTCTGTTCCGCTTATTACCAGCGCAATTGAGGAAGTAAAAACCAAAGACCAGCTGGCTTTTTTCCTGTCGCAGGGAACCATAGAGGTACTGGACAACCTGTATGAAAAGGATATGGTGGCTACAGCCAATGAGTACGGTGCGGCTGTTTGGCTGGATGCGCAGCATGAGGACGAGAATGAAACTGACTGGAAAAAAGTAGTGGAACTGGGGGTGCAGGGTATTCAAACGGATAACCCCGGGAGGCTGGTAAACTTTCTTAATAAGAACGGACTGCGGAATGGACTTACAAAGGCAACGGGGGATCCGTATGCAAAGTATAAGAAACAGACTTATCGTGAGCTGAAGAATATTAAATATGGTGATGCCCCGGACGGGCAAAATGTGTTTGATGCTTTTATACCGCAAAACCTGAAAGAGGGTGCAAAAGTGATCGTTTACATACACGGTGGCAGTTGGGTGGGAGGAGATAAATCAGAGTTCCCCAAACAACTGGTAGAGGAGCTCGCCGGTAAAAGAGGATATGTTGTGGCGTCCGTCAACTACCGGCTGGTAAAAAACGGTAATAACCGTTTCCCGGCACAGATAGATGATATAAAAAAAGTAATGGCGTTCATTCACAAGAATGCAAAGCGATATAAATACGATGCGGACAATATCGTGCTGATGGGTGGCAGCGCTGGAGCCCATCTGGCAATGTTGTATGCTTACGGGCATGACGAAAAAAAGCAGGTAAGGGCTGTGGTAGACCTGTGGGGGCCCACTGACCTCACGGACAAAGCTGTGCGCCAGGATGGAACGGATGCAGATAATATTGTCATTAATTTTCTGGGAGAGAAAGATCCCAATGCTGAAATAGCCAGGCAGGCCAGCCCGGTCTGCTTCCTGACGAAGGAAACCGGCGTGCCTACTATTCTGTTCCATGGTGGTAAAGATCCGTTGGTGGATGTCAGCCAGGCGGAAAAGCTCTACAAAAGAATGTTGGAGCTGGCAATTCCGGCACAACTGGAAATTTACCCGGAAGAGAAACATGGGGTAGGACCATCATCTGCCATCGATGTTTTTCAGAAAGCTATTAACTGGATAGAAAAATATAACCCCAACAACTAAGTTTCTTCCCAAAATAAATATGATGATAAGAGCAAAGAACTTTCTCGTCGCCATTTTGACCTTTGCAGCGATCCATGTACATGCGCAGGTAGAAAATCCTTATCCGCCGGCATTATATCCTGACAGGATAGTATTGAACGTCACGGAGGATCCTGCCACCTCTATCGCCGTAAACTGGAGAACGAGCGCAGCAGTGGAGGAAAGTTACCTAGAAATACTGCCGGCAGTTTCAACGCCGGCTTTGACAAAGGACGCGCCACGGATAAAAGCTGTGACAGAGCATTTTGAGCTGCGCGGCATCAGGTCCAACTTTCACGCTGCAGTTGCGCAATCGCTGACACCCAATACGCTTTATATGTACCGTGTCGGTAACGGTGATCACTGGAGCGAGTGGTTTCATATAAGGACTGCAGGAAAAGCCGGTGAAAAATTTTCGTTTATATATATGGGTGATGTGCAGCAGGGCATGCGTACGTTTTGGCCGCGTATGATACGCGAGGCTTATCTGAAAGCGCCTGATGCGAGGCTGATCATGTATGCCGGCGATATTGTAAACCGCGGGCTGAATGATCATGAATGGGGAGAGCTGTTCTATGGTGGTGGATTTCTTCACAGCACCATTCCCGGAATGCCTTCTCCCGGTAATCATGAACACGCCGATAATGAGCAGGGCGTCAACGTGATCACACCGCTTTGGAAAGCGCAGTACAATTTGCCTGAAAATGGTCCGAAAGGACTGGAAGAAACTGTTTATTATACTGATATCCAGGGCGTACGTTTTATATCGCTCAATTCCCAGGAGATCTGGTTCGGTAACGAAAAGATGGATCAGCAGATAGCATGGCTGCACAAGGTATTGTCGGATAACCCGAACAAATGGACGATCCTTACTTTTCACCACCCCGTACACTCCGTAAGTGTCCGCCGCGACAATAAAAATCTCCGGGAGAAGTTTCAGCCGATCTTTGAAAAATATAAAGTAGATCTTGTGCTGCAGGGGCACGACCACGCTTATGCACGCGGCATGAAAAATGTGCCCATGCCCGAAGGTTTCAAAGGAACTACTGCCAGCGCCTATGTTGTATCCATGTGTGGTTCTAAAATGTATAACAACGACACACAGAAATGGATGGACAAGGTGGGCACCAATGTGCAGCTATACCAGGTGATCACCGTGGATGGAGGCAAATTGTTGTACAGGTGTTATACCGCCACCGGTGAATTGTTCGATGCATTCGACCTGCTGAAGGTGAAGGGCAAAAACAACAAAATGGTGGAGGTGAAGTAACTACGGTATAGCAGCCACAATATCATCCATATTAATGGCCATGTGACTTTCGTTGAACACACATTTGCCATTGACAATGAGCAGCACCTGTGGTGATTCGTGATGCACACCTGTATCTTCGGCAATACGGTTGGAAACCTGGCGGTACCGGATAAGGTCCAGGTAATGAAACTGGACATGCTCCGGCGCCTCAGCTCTTTCAAGACGGGCTTTCGCAACAGCGCTGACAGAACAGCGGGTGGAGTGTTTATACACAAGCTGAGGAATGGTTTCGGAGGATTTGAGTATTGTTTCCCAATCTGATTCAGAAGTAATAGTATGCCAGTTCATAAGGCAAAATTAACACTTATTGAATGAGTATGATCGCAAAGCGGGTATTTACCCGCGGTGAGAACTATTCTCATTGCGGCAAAATCAGGGATAAACAAATGCTGTAATAAAAGTTCAAATCTGCGCAGGCGGATGGTGATACCCGGCATTGTGCTTTGGAGGATGATTTCGCATCCTGACTTCCGGGCGAACTGATGTGTTATATAAAGACTGGTATGGGTATAGGCCGGACCGGAAGCTGCTGGATCTGAGACCTGAAGCATTGATGATAAAAGAGGCTGTTATTAAAAAATACACTGCCCCCAAAAAGTTAGCCACTATTTGGGGGCATTTTTATGGTTAAATACAAAAAACACAAATCGGATTTTAAGCTTCTGCTTGTTAAAGAGTATCAATGCGGGGCATCGATACACGGGCTATCGAATCAATTTGACGTATCACCGTCACAAATCAGGAAGTGGATTGATCAATATGATTCATTAGGTCCGCAAGGACTATCGCGAAGGTCTTATCGAAAATATACAAGGGAATTTAAGATAGCGGTTGTTCAAGCCTATTTAAAAGAAGAATTATCTTTGAGGGACTGCTGTCTGCGTTTCGGCATTCCCTCCATTGGCATAGTCAGTTCTTGGGTAAGAATATATGAGCATTTGGGTGAGAGCGGCTTAAATGCTCTGCAGAGAGGGCGTAAAACGATGAAAGGAAACAATCCAAAAACAACACTCACAAAACCGTTAACCAAGCTGCAAGAGCTTGAGAAGGAGAATTTATATCTAAGAGCGGAGAATGAGTTGCTAAAAAAGCTCGATGCCTTAGCCCAAAAGAAAGTAACTCCGCAAAAGAAAAAGCGTTAGCCATTGAGGAGTTAAGGCATAAATATCCATTAGAGCTATTATTGGATATATTAAAAATGGCCAGAAGCAGTTACTATTACCACTTAAAAACAAAATCGGTATTGAGAAAGCATGACACTGCCCGGGATCAGATAAAAAAGATATATCATCGTCACAAAGGAAGGTATGGTTACCGAAGGATCACCTTAGAGATGAAGAATTCGGGCTGTATTATCAATCATAAAACGGTCTTCAAGCTGATGGGAGCACTAGGGCTGAAATCATTGATCAGAAGAAAGAAATACAGGTCATATAAGGGGGAAGTGGGCAACCGATATAACAGAATTCAAAGTGGGTGATAAAAAACTATATCTATCTCCAATCATAGAGCTGTTTAACGGAGAAATCATCAGCTATAACCTGTCTGAATCTCCCAATTTCAAACAGGTATCCCAGATGGTAAAAGATGCGTTCAAAAAGATCAACTGGAACACATACCTAATCTTACACTCGGATCAGGGATGGCAATACCAGATGAAAGAGTATCAGCAGATGCTGAAAAAGAAAGGCATCAGGCAGAGTATGTCCAGAAAGGGCAACTGCTTGGATAATGCCATTATTGAGAATTTCTTTGGAATTATAAAATCTGAACTATTCTATCTCAAAAATTACCATGAAATCGATGAACTTAAGCAGGATATAAAAAACTACATTGAATACTATAACAACGATCGAATAAAACTCAATCTAAAAGGAATGAGCCCGATAAAATATCGGGCTCATCATTATGAATAATTAATTTCTAACTTTGTCCAACTTTTGGGGTGCACTTCAAAACAACAGTCTCTTTTAATTTTTTTCGGGTGGCCTAATCATCAGGAATTACCTGGCAATCACTACTTGTCCGCTCAGCCATTTTTCACCGTCAAAAATCCTGATAAAATATCCTCCGGGCGGTAAATGGCTGACATTGATATTCCTGCTGTTTGCCCAGTCAGGAAATTGTTTTTTAAGCACCATCCTACCCGAGTAGTCCAGAAGCATGACCTCCAGTATAGAAGAAGTTTCCGGTTGCAGTGAAACGCTCAATGTATTATTCACCGGGTTAGGAGAAACGGTCATCTTTGTAGCCTGCCTGTCTAAGGAAGAGTTAGCATCTGCCGTATCCAGCTTCCTTTGCCGCCATGCGCCTCCGCTTATTTTTCCCTGCCGTACCAAATATTCTCCCCAGCCACAGGCATTTTTATACCTCAGGCGTACAGAGAAAGTAGGAGATGGGGTATTCTCTGCGCCGGTTTTTACATTGATCGTGTTTGTGCCCGTGCCGCTGAGAATGGTACCGTAAGAAACCATCCAACCATACTCGGTCACCCCCAGAGGAGGAGATACTGCGAAAAACTCATATACCGTATTTCCCCCAAACTGCATTCCATTTGTATTAAATGAGCCAATTGTGGTAGGAATAGGGGGTAGTCCTGTTGTAATATTCTTTGAAGACTGGAAAGTACCGCAGCTGGACGTAATGGAAACCGAAATGGTTACATTACCGTTGTAGCCCGCGTTTTTGGTGACCGTAACAGCGTTTGAAGATCCTGAAAAAGTTACACTTCCTGAAGGACTAGCCGTCCAGTAATAGGTAGCGCCAGTAACAGATGGAACCGTGTAAGTAGCATTGGTACAAACGGTTGCTGGGCCGGTGACACTAAGATTACTACAAAAAGCACTGCAATTTGCCGCTGGTCCCGGCGCCGGGTCCACCCTGTTCAGTTCTGCCGCCAGCCAGTTGGCGCTCCGGATAAAAAACCATTCATGTGGTTCGTTATTCAACGGGCGGATGGTTTCATTCTCAAATGCCCATGCTGCCTCATTGGCATTGAATGCTGTAGTAAAATTATCAAACGGGGTGTCGAATGGTGCGGCAGGGGGCGTTGCTCCAATATAGCGTGCCATATGCTGTGTATGCTTGATGGTTTGGTTGCCGCCCCCGATATCAAGGGCACTGGTGGTATGCACAAAAGCAAACCTGCGTTTAAGGGTAAAGTTACTGTTGAACGTAAATAGCGGAGCACGGATGACGCTGTTCGGCAATGCCCCCATAGTGATATCATAAAATCCACCAGGGTAGGTATCCAGCGGTAAAAGCCCCGGAGGAGCCGTATAGGCTTTGTTGGCAATATTATGCGTTACCGGTACCAGCCACAATACCTTTTTTTTGTACTTTATATTCCCGTAGTACACCTGATTGCCGCCGCCATTTGCCAGTGTCTTGACGTCCAGTGTGGCCTGGAACCGGTTGCTACCGGGAATAATAAAAGGAATAAAAGGGCTAAAGCTGCTGAAAACGGAGCTGAGTCCTCCTCCTGTCAATACGTCGACAATATCACCCAGTATTCTGGTTTTGGAATCCAGGTTAAAGTAAAGGATTCGAGAGCCGGGCAGATATTCCTGGTCTATACCACATTCATTGCCGTTGCTGATGGCTACGTTGCGGATATTCACCGGGTAAGCCCACTGCGTACGTAGTTCATTCCGGAAGTTCTCGTGTACTGTGTTGTTTATATTGTATCCGGTCGTTAAATGTTGTATCAGCATTTGACGGGCTGCCGGCTGGTCTGCCAGGGTTAATGTTCGCAGCGGGCTTACTGTTTTGGGTAACAACGCTGCAAATTCAAGTCCAAGAGCTAATGGACCGGAAGCGATATATTGCTGGGCAGCATGCCTTGCAGCTGCCTGTGCGCCCAGCGGTATATTGGCTCCCTGGTGTGGGGCATCCATGCTGATAAACAAACGTGTCTGGTGAGCAGCAAATCCACCACTGCCATTTAAGGTTCCTTCTCCCCTGTCCATTCTGCCCAGTGCCATGCGGGCGATAATACCGCCCATGCTGGTGCCCAGCACCACGTTAGGTTGCGGTACACCGCCAAGTGGCTGCTTGTTGGCATTTACCCAGCGAATGACGGATTCCAGCACAAGGGCATTGCGCTGCAAAAAATCGGTGCCGATCATCCAGTTTACATAAATAATATCGTATTCGCAAGGGTCATTGGAAATGAGAGTTCGTAAAGCACTACTTTGGCTAAAGGCAATTGTCATAATAAAATCTCCAAATGTACTTACTCCTTCTTTTTCCTCGATCTTGGTAATATGTCCGGGGTCAAAACCTTCCGCGACGATCAACGGGCGGCGAATCACGGGGTCTGCTGCGTTTCTGTAGCTGATCACGAGCCTGGAGCCGCCCACCAGGCCGTTATAGGATTCATCCGCCCATACTGTTTCTTTTCTGTCTACTACACTTCCCCTGGCGGATACTGCCGGCCCGGCCGTCCGGCTGCTGACATCGGGCCCGGAGCCTCTTCCGAAATATACTTTGCTATGGGTATACAAAGCCGGTTGCCCACCGGTGCGGTTCACTTTAAACTTCCAGTGTTTCCAGCCCGTATCCGGGTAGCTGATATTCAGCGGCACATCAAAGCTGATGCTGCGGTAGCCGGTGCCGTCGCCCGCATCGAACTGGATGCTGCTGACGCTGCTCCCGGCATTGGTGAGCCAGAGACTTTGGGGGAATACGACACCGACGGATTGCTGGCTGTACTGTATAACGCTCGGTGTAATAGCCAGGGTGGTAAGCTGCTGGTAGGGGTTCTGCCATACCCCGCTCACGTATTTATCCTTCAGTTGCCCGTTCACCACATCTATCTTGCCATTGGTTTGTGCATTGGGGTCAATGGCGTTGTATGTAAACAGCAGACCGCTGACTGTGATCATTTCCGGTTGCCGGGCAATGTAGAACAGGCTGTCGTGCACATGCGGGTGGCGAAGGCTGATGCTGTTGTTGAACCGGCTGGTAAACAGGGTTTTATATAACTCTGAGAAAATGCCGGGTTCCATTAGGGTACTGTCGTGCAGGGTGACGCCATTGAACGCCTTTGGCTCGGTAAAATCAAAAGCATAATCCAGCAGCAGCCCGGTCGGTACGCGGTGGGCTTCCAGCAGGCCAAACACGTTGTTAACATAATTCCGGTGATCGTAGTTTACGTCGGCATAGCCTGGTAGTAAAAAGCTGTCGGGGGATGGCATGGTCATCGGGCTCATTTGGGCATAGTTATTCACAGCGCAAAACAGCGCTATTGCCATAGTTAGCAGTCTTTTCATGTTAAGGTGTTAAATAATGTTATATGTGAGGGTTTAATAAACGATATCGAAGCGACCGTCGGTGATATGCACGTTTTCCCCGCTGTTATTCGTACCCACAAATTCAAATGTTCCCGATAATATCCTTTTGTTCCTGTCGTGCCTGGAAATGTACAGCCTGCCGCTGGCCGTATCGCGTTTTAAATAGGTCGTAGTTTTGAAATAGAATGCTTGCGGGTATCCCTTTTGATTTTTAAAGTCATAAGTAGCCCCTTCTTCCACCAGCAGACTGTCGGCTTCAATAGCCACACCCTCATTTCTCCGCCAATCAACTGCCGGGATATTCAGGAACCAGCCTCCGCCTTCACCCGATCCCAGGTTTACATACTGGCAAAATATGCCGGGCTTCCCATTCCCATCGCGTGGCACAAATACTTTACCATTTACCTTGCAGCCGAAGGTCATGGCGCCGCTCGTAGTTTCGGGCGGGAGCGAAAAACGGTCTTTTTTACAATAAATGGTGGATAATATGACAACCAGGCATAAGCCTAATAGTGGCAGGGATAGGTGCTTCATAATAATTTTTTTTCAGAAATAAGGTATATGCTACTCAAAGGTAGTGTTTTTATATTGTGCAGGCAAAAAATTAAAAATTTCTCTTCCCAATAATATCGATGTCGATATAAATTATAACTGATCTGACGATATTGCCATTCCGTTGCCTTTGATTCCTGACAGATCAAACAGCATAGTTAGTATTCCTTTCATGTTTAAGTGTTATCGTGAGGATTTAGTAAACGATGTCGAAGCGTCCGTCGGTAATATGCACGTTTTCTCCGCTGTTATTGGTGCCTGCAAACTCAAATGTTCCTGATAGTATCCTGTTATTCCTGTCGTGCTTTGTAATATGTAATCTGCCGCTGGCCGTATCACCTTTTAAATAGGTCGTAGTTTTGAAATAGAATGCCCGTGGGTATCCCTTTTGGTTTTTAAAGTCATAAGTAGCTCCTTCTTCTACCAGCAGACTGTCAGTCTCAATATGAATGCTTTCTATAGGCGAGCTCTTCCAGTTTGTAGCCGGGATATTCAGGAACCAGCCTCCACCTTCACCTGATCCCAGGTTTACATACTGGCAAAACATGCCGGGTTTCCCGTTCCCATCGCGTGGCACAAATGTTTTACCATTTACCTTGCAGCCCAAGGTCATGGCGCCGGTAGTGGTTTGGGGGGGTAGTTGCGGCTCATTATCACTGTTTTTATTGCATTGAGAAGCTGAGAATACTATTGCAAGCGAGAAACTGAACAGCAAAAAAGAAAGGCGTTTCATAAAGTTTATTTTTCAGAGATAAAGTGTTTGTATGGTAAGTTAAGTGTTTTATTGAATACAGGATATGGCAAGATTCAAATTTTCGTCATAGGGTAAGGGATATTCTCTAACATCCGGGGTCGGCTCTGCCAGATCCCGGGGAGACGTAAGGAATATAGTTGTAACTTTTAGCGGTTTCTGCAAAACGACAAATATGAATAGAAAAACCTTTTTAAAAAATGCCGGACTCGTTGCTGCTTCATTTGCTGTTGGAAGCAACACCATAGCAGCAGCGCCGGCGATTAACAACAAATTACCCAAATGGAAAGGGTTTAATGTGCTTGACTTCTTTACACCCGATCCTGCTTTTAACACCCGCAACAAAACAACAGCAGCGCACCTGAAATGGATGCGGGACTGGGGTTTTGATTTTGTCCGTATCCCCATGGCGTATCCTTCTTATCTTAACATAGACAGAACGAGAAATATTACACCGGAAGAGGTGTATAAAATAGACAATAAGTCGGTTGATACCATTGAGGAACTGGTCAGCCAATCGAATGCTTATGGGTTGCACGTGAGCCTGAACCTGCACCGGGCGCCGGGTTATTGCATCAATGCAGGATTTCATGAGCCTTATAACCTGTGGAAAGATGTGGAAGCACAAAAGGCATTTTACTATCACTGGAACTTTTGGGCTAAAAAATTTAAAAGTCTGTCTTCAGAAAAGATCAGCTTTGATCTTGTAAATGAACCCGCCATGCGGGAAGATATGAACGATCAGCATTCACGGTCGGGACCGGTTCCCGGTGAAGTGTACAGGAAGGTGGCCAAAGAAGCGGCAGAAGCCATCAGAAAGGAAAATCCCGGTCACCTGGTGATTGCGGACGGTAACAATGTTGGTAATACACCCATTCCCGAGATCACGGATCTGAATATCGGTCAAAGTTGCCGGGGATATTTTCCGGGGGCGATCTCGCATTACAAAGCGCCCTGGGCAAACAAGGACGTGCATAACCTGCCGGACCCCAAATGGCCGGGGAAAGTAGGTAACAGTGATTTCAAAAAATCGATGCTGGAAGATTATTACAAGCCCTGGCTGGAGTTGGTACAAAGGGGAGTAGGCGTGCATTGCGGCGAATGCGGCTGCTGGAATAAAACGCCTCATGATGTTTTCCTGGCATGGTTTACCGATGTGCTGGATGTGCTGCGGACCGGTAATATCGGCATTGCGCTTTGGAACTTTGTAGGTGATTTCGGCATCCTGAATTCCGGGCGAACCGATGTGGCATATGAAGACTGGTATGGATATAAGCTGGACCGGAAGCTGCTGGATCTGGTAAGGAGGCACTGATGGATTTTTCACCACGGAAGCAACGTTTTTGTATGCATACCTGTCAAACCTGTTATCATCGTTTGTTATGAGAAAAATTGTAGCGATCGCAGGGTTATTGTTCTTGTTCGCCTGTTCAAAGGAGGATAATGTGGAGAGCGTTTCCCTGCTGCCCGGGAGTGCTTTACGATATGTAAAAAGCGGTAACGGCAATATACTGAATGAATTTACATATGATAAATCCGGGAATATTCAGAAACGGGTATCTTATTTCGCAGACAAAGTAAGCTCTGCTGCAGATATGCACTATAAGAATGGAAGGCTTGCGTCTGTGGACCTGAAGATGGACGTATCAAGCTCCATGACCGCTCCCAATTACATATACGGCAGATACGACTTTGAGTATGACATTGCAGGCAATATCATCCAGCAAAATCACTATACCAGGAAAACGGCGCAGGAGGCATATACCTTGGGCTCTTTTTCGGTATTTGAATACAACAGCTCCCGACTACCTGTAAGAGTATCCCGTTTCATGCCGGATGGCACTAAGTATCAGTACGTGGATTACGCTTATGACATGGCTGGAAATGTGGTTTCCTCCGAGTTATATGCCATCAGCGAAGGCGCGGGAGAAATGCAGCCGGTTCACAAAAGCATCTATCAGCACGACGGAAAAAGCAATCCCTATCTTAAGGTTTACCACCCGGTTGAAAACATACCGTTTTCGGTGAACCGGAACAATATTACAGAAATCATCACCACAAGCTATTCCGGGCCTGTGCGGGAACATACGGCATCTACGGTATACGGCGATTTCAATTCGCACAGCCTCCCGTTATGGATGGAGGAGAACGGAACCAGGTTTAGTTTTGAGTATAACTAAATACACAGGATATCGAAAGTGCGGGGAGCAGGCATACGACTATAATTCTTGTACAGCTTCAGGCGTTTGGATTCCCAACCGGTATTTGTTGCCGAAAAATGTGATTGACCTAATGTCAACGGGGACTCACTTTGTATCCCCGCCAGCCATACCAGGCGACAATTACAAAACAAAACAGCGGTACAATATACGATTGTGCGGTACCTTTT
>Ga0222419_100839_pt1 | contig 16298 bp, 11 predicted proteins | sample 1B20Ametagenome_FD_182474 | JGI IMG/M metagenome (GOLD analysis project Ga0222419, IMG submission 182474) | Enriched microbial communities from leaf-cutter ant dump, University of Wisconsin, Madison, United States - 1B20A (version 2) | ecosystem: Environmental > Terrestrial > Nest > Insects nest... | reverse complement strand
CAGGACATGGAAATCCAGACCGGCGGCCAGCTCGTGGTGCGCGAGTCGCAGATGGCGATGTTCGTGAACGAGGGCCAGGTGGCCGACGTGTTCGGCGCGGGCACGCACAAGCTCGTCACGCAGAACCTGCCGCTGCTCACCAACCTCAAGAACTGGGACAAGCTCTTCGAGTCGCCCTTCAAGAGCGACGTGTACTTCTTCAGCACGCGCCAGCAGCTCGACCAGAAGTGGGGCACGCCCCAGCCCATCACCATCCGCGACGCGGAATTCGGCGCCGTGCGCCTGCGCGCCTTCGGCAACTATGCCTGGCGCATCGCCGATCCGCGCCTGTTCTACACCGAGGTCTCGGGCACGCGCGAGAGCTACCGCGTCGAGGACGTCGAGGGCCAGTTGCGCGGCCTGGTGCTGCAGAACATCAGCAACGCCATCGCCGGCAGCGGCGTGGCCTTCCTGGACCTGGCGGCCAACCAGGCGATGTTCGCCGCCGCGCTGGCCAAACAGCTCGAACCCGAATTCGCCAAGCTGGGGCTGAAGGTCGAGCAGGTGACGGTGCAGAACCTCTCGCTGCCCGACGAGCTGCAGAAGGTGCTCGACCAGAAGATCGGCATGGGCATGGTCGGCAACGACATGGGCAAGTTCATGCAGTACCAGACCGCGCAGGCCATCCCCGAGATGGCCAAGGGCGTGGGCGCCGGGGGCGACGGCGGGGGCCTCGCGGGCGCGGGCCTGGGCATGGGCGCGGGCGTGGCCATGGGGCAGATCCTGGCGCAGAACATGCAGTCCGCGCTGCAGCCCGGCGCGGCGCCCGGGGCCGCCGCTGCTGCCGCCGCCACGGGCGTGAAGCCCGAGGACGTGATGGGCCTGCTCGAAAAACTCGGCGAGCTGAAGTCCAAGGGCATCCTCACCGACGAGGAATTCGCCGCCAAGAAGGCGGAGCTGCTCAAGAAGCTCGTCTAGCCTCGTGTTTCGATAGCTGCCAGCGCTTGTCCGGCAAGCGCTAGGGGCCAAAACACCCATAAAACGCATGGCCACCGGCTCCACGCAACGCCACTACACCGCGCCCTGTCCCGGCTGCGGCGCGCCGGTGGAGTTCCGCAGCGCCCAGTCCACGCATGCGGTATGCGGCTACTGCCACAGCACCGTGGTGCGGCGCGGCGAGGTGCTCGCGCGCGTGGGCCGGATGGCCGAGCTGTTCGAGGACCACAGCCCGCTGCAGCTCATGGCCACGGGCCGGTGGGAAGGCGTCACCTTCACGCTGATCGGGCGCCTGCAGTTCCATGGCGAGGCGGGCGGCTGGACCGAGTGGAACGCCTGGCTCGACGACGGCCGCCGCGCCACGCTGGGCGAGGACAACGGCGCCTACGTCTTCACCCTTCCCGCCGAGGTCGAGGCGGGCGCGCTGCCGGCGCAGGACGCGCTGCCGCTGGGCGCGCGCGTCGCCCTGGCGGGCGCGAGCTGGAGCGTGGCGGCGCACATGCAGGCGCACCTGGCCGCGGCCGAGGGCGAGCTGCCCCGGCTGCCGCCGCCGGGCCAGCCCTTCACCGTGGTGGAGCTGCGCTCGGACGACGGGCGGGTGCTCTCCATCGACTACGGGGCTGGGGAGCCGCGCGCCGAGACCGGCCGTTCGGTGCGGCTCGAAGACCTGCAGCTCGAGGGCCTGAAGGACGAATCGGTCAAGCAGGAGACGGCGCGCCAGTTCGACTGCCCGCACTGCGGCGCGCCGGTGCAGGTGCAACTGCAGACGACCCAGAGCATCACCTGCGGCTCCTGTCACAGCCTGATCGACCTCACGCGCGGCATCGGCGCCGAACTCGTGAGCGCCACGCAAGGCGAATCCGCGCGGGCGCTGATCCCGCTGGGCAGCATCGGCCAGTTCGAGGGCGTGCCCTGGCAGGTGGTGGGCTTCCAGCACCGCGTGGGACAGGAGCCGGGCGACGACGAATCGTTCGGCTGGGACGAATACCTGCTCTACAACCAGCGCAAGGGCTTCACCTTCCTCGTGGACGCGAGCGACGGCTGGAGCCTGGTGCGCCCCGCCACCGGCGCGCCCAAGGTCTCGGGCGCGGGGGCGAGCTACCTCGGCGCGAGCTACGTGCGCACCAGCAGCTACGGCGCCGAGACCACGTACGTGGCGGGCGAGTTCTACTGGCCCGTGGCGCGCGGGCAGCGCACCGAGAACGCGGACTATTCGGCCACCCGGGGCCAGGCGCTGCTCTCCAGCGAAAAGAGCGGCAGCGAGATCACCTGGTCTTACGGTGGTCGCCTGGCCAGCACCACCGTGGCGCAGGCCTTCGGCATGCAGGCGCAGGCCGAGCGCTTCCGGCGCGACGAGGTCGGCCCCTTCGTCGCCCGCAAGGGGGCGGGCTGCAGCACGGTCATCGTCATCATCGTGATGCTGTTCATCGTGCTGTTCCTGCTGGGCATGTGCTCCTCGTCCAGCAGCGGCAGCGGCTATACGCGCAGCAGCGGCGGCTCCTTCGGCGGGTTTTCCACCGGCGGCAGCCACAAGTAATTCAACGGAGGTCTCATCATGGACATGCAATGGCTCAAACCGGCGGCCTTCTTCGGCTCCATCCTCTACGCCGTCATCGGCGTGGTCATCTTCTGGCTGTGTTTCATCATCGTGGACAAGATCACGCCCTACGACCTCTGGGGCGAGATCGTCGAGAAGCAGAACCGCGCGCTCGCGCTGGTGGTGGCGGCGATGTGCCTGGGCATCAGCATCATCGTGGCGGCGGCGATCCACTGACCCGCGGCGGCGGGAGCGGGGCCGGGCCTGCACCACAATAACGGGCCACTTCCGACACCACATGCCCACGCTAGACTGGCTCAATCGCGACCGCGCCTTCACCACCGCCGCCCAGGTGCCTTACCGCCTGCTGCAGACCGTCTCCACCCACGGCGACGCGGCGCAGGCCGCCCACAACCTGCTGATCCACGGCGACAACCTGCAGGCGCTCAAGGCCCTGCTGCCGTTCTACCGGGGGCGGGTGAAATGCATCTTCATCGACCCGCCCTACAACACCCAGAGCGCGTTCGAGCACTACGACGACAAGCTGGAGCACAGCCAGTGGCTCACCATGATGCTGCCGCGCCTGCAACTGCTGCGCGAGCTGCTGAGCGAGGACGGCTCGATCTGGGTGACCATCGACGACCACGAAGGGCATTACCTCAAGGTGCTGATGGATGAGGTGTTTGGGCGGGGGAATTTTGTGGCCAGCAATATCTGGCAGAAGCGCTATTCCAGAGACAACAATTCGGCCATAGGCGATGTACATGACTACGTGCTTTGCTACGCACGCGACCCGGAGCTATTCAGGAACACACGAAATCGAGTGGAGCCGGATGCAAAAACTCATGCCGCCTACCGAAATCCCAACAATGACCCCCGTGGGCCATGGCGCCTTGTTCCAATGACTGGCGCTGGGCTTCGTCCCAACCAGCAATACGCCATCACGACACCAAGCGGCAAGACGTTGTATCCCCCGCCAGGGCGGCATTGGAGCGTGCTGGAGGAGAAATTCAACGCGCTTGTGCAGCAAGGGGTTGTGTTTTTCGGCAAGAAAGGCGATGCCCAGCCTGGTTTGCTTCGCTATCTTTCTGACGTCGAAGGTTTGGTGCCGTGGACATGGTGGCCGCATGAAGAGGTCGGGCATACCGACGAATCCAAAAAAGAGATCCTTGCGCTTTTCACGGCAGACAATCAATTCGATACTCCCAAGCCCGAGCGCCTGCTTCAGCGCATTCTGCACATCGCCACCCACCCCGGCGACCTCGTGCTCGACAGCTTCCTCGGCTCGGGCACCACCGCCGCCGTGGCGCACAAGATGGGGCGGCGCTGGATCGGCATCGAGATGGGCGAGCACGCCCTCACGCACTGCCTGCCGCGCCTGCAAAAGGTGGTCGCTGGTGAGCAGGGGGGCATCAGCGCGGCGGTGCACTGGCAGGGCGGCGGCGGCTTTCGCCTGTGCACGCTGGGCGCGCCCATCTTTGACGCCAGCGGCGCCATCCACCCGCAGGTGCGCTTCGACACGCTCGCGGCCTTCATCTGGCAGCAGGAGACGGGCCGCGCCTACGACCCCGCGCAGGGCCGGCCGGGCACGCCGTGGCTGGGCACCTACACTGTTTTTGATAGCTACTCGCGCTTGCCAGACAAGCGCGAGGAGGCGATTTCGCTTGAAACTGTCGAGGTGGCGGGCGCGCCCACCGCCTGTTATTTGCTGTTCAACGGCATCCTCGGCGACAAGCGCCCCGCCGGCGGCAACGTGCTCACGCGCGCCGTGCTCGAGGCGCTGCTGCAACTGCACGCCGGCACGCCGCACCCCGAGGCGCCGCTCGTGGTTTACGGCGAGGCCAACCGCCTCGGCCCCGAGACGTTGGCCCGCGCGCGGGTGACATTCCGCCACATTCCGTATGACGTGAAGGCGAGGTGAGGGGCAATGGGCGAGGTCACCGTAGATTTCCTGGCCGAGCTGCGGCGCCTGCCTACCGAGACGGAGTGGCTGGAGTTCAAGCGCGCCGAACAGTCCTTCAACTTTGACCACATGGCGCAGTATGTTTCGGCCTTGGCCAACGAGGCCAATCTGGCGCGGCGTGCAGAGGGCTGGCTGGTGATGGGCATCGACGACCGAATCGACCGGGCCAGCGGCGTGCGCCCCGCCACGGGAACGCAGTTCGCGCGGACCATGGAGGAAGTCAACCGCATCAAGGAGTCGATTGCGGCGCAGACTTCGCCGTCCGTGGTGCTGCAAGCGCCTTGCGTGCTGCATGTGCCCGGTGCTCGGGGCGTGCCTGCCCGCGTGCTGCTGTGGCGCATACCGGCAGCGCCGCGGGGGGTGCCGGTGGCCTGCAAGGGGCATTACTGGGGACGCACGGGCCAAAAGCTGGGTGCTCTGGCGCTGCATAAGCTCGATACGCTGCGCGCGCAGTCGGCGTTGCACGATTGGTCGGCCGCCGTGGTGACCAACGACTGGACGCTGCTCTCCGCCCCCGCGATTGCGCGAGCGCGCGAGTTGTATGCGCGTCGCTATGCGCCCAAGCCGGACATCGTGGCGCAGATGCGGGCGCAGACGGACGCACAGTTCGTGCATGGCCTGAGGCTGGCTGCGGGCGGCGGCCTGACGCGGGCGGCCTTGGTGCTGCTGGGGCTGCCGCAGGCCGTGCACCTGCTGGGCGGGCCGACGCCGCGCATCAGTTGGCAATTGGTCGATCACCGAGGCGAGCATGTCACGCACCAGCATTTCGAGCTGCCGCTGGTGCTGGCCATCGATGCGCTGATTGCCCGCATCCGCATCATCGACGTCAACCTGCTGCCGCCGCGCGAGGTGGCGCCGCTGAACCTGCCCAACTATGACGACTGGGTGCTGCGCGAGGCCTTGCACAACTGCGTGGCGCACCAGGACTACACGCAGGGCGGGCGCATCCTGGTGACCGAGGGCCCCGATACCCTGCGCTTCTTCAACTACGGCGAGTTTTTGCCCGGTTCGGTGGACAAGGTGCTGCACGCCCCGGAGCCCGAGCAGCGCTACCGCAACGCCTGCCTGGCCAACGCCATGGTGGAGCTGGACCTGATGGAGACGATCAACAGCGGCGTCAAGGGCATGTTCCGCAAGCAGCGCGAGCGGTTTTTCCCGTTGCCCGACTACGCCATCGAGGGCCAGCCCGCGTCGGTCGGCGTGACCCTCCACGGACGTACCCTCGACGAGCGTTATGTGGGTGCGTTGATGGCGCGCACCGATCTGAGCCTGGATGAGGCAGTGCTGCTCGATCAAATCCAAAAGGGCCGTCCATTGGCTGCCAGCCAGTCGCAACGCTTGCGTGCCAAGGGTCTGGTGGAGGGGCGCAGCCCCAGGCTGCGGATATCGGCCCAGGTGGCCGTGGCGATGGGCGCGGAGGTGGCCTACATCAACCAGGTTGGCCCCGTGGCGCGGGATTATCAGGATGCGGTGTGCCGTTTGTTGGCCTTGGCGCCTCAGCCCCGCGCCAAGATCGACGATCTGCTGCTACCCAAGTTGATGATGTGGTTCCCTGATGCGGCCAGGCGCAAGAAGTACATCAAGGATCTGCTCTGGAACATGGCCCAGCAGGGGACGATCCGCAACATCGGCAAGCCGACCCGGGGTGCCATCTGGGCACTGGTGCCAGCCAATGAGCAGCCAATGAACAGCCAATGAGCAGTCCATTAAGACAATCAAATCGTTATTTATCAACAACTTGCATTGGCTTTCTGGCTTTTTCCTAGCCAATGTGGCAGCGCCTCAGTGGATCGGTCATGACCCCCATCACCCTCAAAACCTACCAGGAACAGGCGCTGGCCACCCTGTCCACCTACGCCTGTACCGCCCGCCTGCAGGGCGCGGCGCAGGCGTTTGCGGCGCAGGCCGGGCGTGCCTACCAGGCGGGGGCCTTTGGCCGCGTGCCCTGCGTGTGCCTGCGCATTCCGACGGGCGGGGGCAAGACGGTGCTGGCGGCGCACGCGGTGCCGCTGTTGGGGCGCGACTGGCTGGGGCAGGATGCGCCCGTGGCGCTGTGGCTGGTGCCCAGCGACGCCATCCGCACGCAGACGCTGCAAAGCCTGCAGACGCCCGGCCACCCCTGCCGCGCGGCGCTGGTGGCGGCCTATGGCGGGGGGCTGCGGGTGTGCACGCTCGACGACGTGGCGCAAATCGCCCCGCCGGACTGGGGGCGCACGGCGGTGATCGTGGTGGCGACGATCCAGAGCTTTCGCATCGAGGACGCGGGCCAGCGCAACGTCTACGGTTTTGCCGAGAGTTTCGAGCGCCACTTCAGGGGCGTGGACGGCCAGGCGCTGGCGGGCCTGCACGACGTGCCGGATGCGCTGGTCACGCCCGAGGACGTGGGGCGCGATGCGACGGGTGTGCTCGCGGGCTTCGTCGGCCAGCCGCGCTGGAGCCTGGCGAACTGGCTGGCGCTGCACCAGCCCATCGTCATCGTGGACGAAGCGCACAACACCAAGACGGACAAGAGTTTCACCGCGCTGCAGCGCCTGCGGCCCTCGTTCATCCTGGAGCTGACGGCCACGCCGCTGCCCGCGCAGACCAACGTGCTCTACCACGTGAGCGCGCAGGAGCTGGCCGCCGAGGACATGATCAAGCTGCCCATCGTGCTGGCCGAGCACCCCGAGGGCTGGCCTGCCGCCGTCTTTGCCGCCGTGCAGACGCAGCGGCAACTGGAGGCCGAGGCGCTCAAGGACGAGGCCGCGGGCGCGGGCTATGTGCGCCCCATCGTGCTCTTTCAGGCGCAGAACGCGGGCGAGGAGATGCCGCCCGAGAAGCTGCGCGACTACCTCGTCGAGGAGCTGAAGCTGCCCGCCAGCGAGGTCGTGGTGGCCACCGGCAAGGAGCGCGGGCTCCATGAGGTGCACCTGGCCGCGCGCGATTGCCCGGTGCGTTACGTCATCACCGTGCAGGCGCTGCGCGAGGGCTGGGATTGCCCCTTTGCCTATGTGCTGTGCAGCCTGCAGAAACTCAGCAGCGCCACCGCCGTGGAGCAGCTGCTGGGCCGCGTGCTGCGCATGCCCTACGCGGCGCGGCGCGGGCGCGCGCCGCTGAACCGCGCCTACGCCCATGTGTGCGCGGCGGAGTTCTCGCAGGCGGCGCTGGCGCTGGCGGACCGGCTGATCGGCCACATGGGTTTCGAGGCGCTGGACGTGGCCAGCATGATTGCCGCGCCCACGAGTCTGCCGCTGTGGGAAAGTCTTGAACAAAATCAGGCTCTAACGCCCGCCCAACAAGCGCTTACAGCTACGGTTTTCGAGAACATCACGCCCACGCCTGAACTGCTTGCGCAGCCCGGCGTGCAGGCGCTGGCGCCGGGCGCGGGCCTGTGCGCGGTGGCGCACATCGACCAGGCCACCGAAGACCTGCTGCTGGCGCAGGTGCGCGGCGCCAAAAAGCAGGAGCAGTTGCGCCAGCGGGTGGCGCAGCACAACGCGCTGGTGGCCGCAGCCACCGCGCCCGCCGCGCGCGGCGTGGCGTTTGCGCCGCTGCCGCGCCTGGCCTACCGCACCGGCGCGCAGGCGCCCTTGTGGCCGCTGGAGCGCGAGGCGGTACTGGAGGCGGTGGAGGTCGATTGGCTCTCGCCCGCGGCGGTGCAGTTGCCGGGCTTTCAGGCGGCGCGCGAGCCCGACGTGATCGAGATCGACGTGCAGGACAGGCGCGTGACGATGCGCCTGGCCGACGGCGCGCAGATGCCGATGGACTGGCACGGCAGCAGCATCGACGCGGACACGCTCGTGGGCTGGCTGGACCAGTCGCTCTTCAAGGCGCTGGCGGACTTGACGCTGGCCCAGCGCCGCGCCTACCTGGCCGCCGTGGTGAGCCACCAGTTGCACACCTGCGGCGTGCCGCTGGTGGTGCTGGCGCAGGGGCGGTTTCAAATGGCGCGTGCGATCGAGCGGCACGCGGATGAGCTGCGCCAGGGCGCGGCGCGGCGGGCGTTTCGGCAGATGGTGCTGGGCGAAGGTGGTGCCCCCGGCGCCTGGCTGGTGGAGCCCGACTGGGCGCACCCGCACGTGTTCGAGCCGGGCCGCTACCCCGTGGCCGTGGCCACGCGCTACGCGGGGCGCTACCGTTTTGCCAGGCACTACTTTCCGGTGCCCGCCGATTTGAAGGAAAGTGGCGAGGAATTCATCTGCGCGCAGCTCATCGATCGCCACCCGCACGTGCGCCACTGGGTACGCAACCTCGATACCGCCCCGTTCGGCTTCGCGCTGCCGACCTCGCGCGGGCACTTCTACGCCGATTTCGTCGCCGAGCTGACGGACGGGCGCGTGGCGCTGCTCGAATACAAGGGCGCGCACCTCTTGAACGACCCTTACGAGATCGAGAAGCACCAGGTCGGCGCGTTGTGGGCGCGCGCCAGCGCGGGGCGCGCGGTGTTCGGCTGGCTGACGGCCGAGGGGCTTGCCCGGCAACTGGATGACGTACTCGCATGACTCAAGCCACCATCGCCAGCGAGCCCACCGCCGCGCCCCGCCCCATCGCCGTCGCGCTGCTGGCCAGCGTCTTCGTCATCGCCGCCTGCGGGCTGCTGTACGAGCTGGCGGCGGGGGCGCTCGCCTCCTACCTGCTGGGCGACTCCATCCTGCAGTTTTCCACCGTCATCGGCACCTACCTCTTCGCCATGGGCGTGGGCTCGTGGCTGTCGCGCTACCTGGGGCGCCCGCTGCCCGCGCACTTCCTGCGCATCGAGCTGCTGGTGGCGCTGGTGGGCGGCAGCATGCCGGGCGCGCTCTTCGTGGCCAATGCCTGGCTGCCGGGGGCGTTCCACTTCCTGCTCTACCTCATGGTGATGGCCGTGGGCACGCTCGTGGGGCTGGAGATCCCGCTGGTGATGCGCATCCTGCGGCGCGACGTGAAGTTCAAGGACCTGGTGAGCCAGGTGCTCACCTTCGACTACCTCGGGGCGCTGGCGGTCTCGCTGGCGTTTCCGCTGCTGCTGGTGCCGCGGCTGGGGCTGGTGCGCTCGGGGCTGCTGTTCGGGCTCATGAACGCGCTGGTGGCGCTGTGGGCGCTGTGGCTGTTCCGCCATGAGCTGCGCCGCCGCGGCGAGCACCTGGCCGCGTGCGCGATGGTGTTCGCGCTGCTGGCGGCGGGCATGGCCGGGGCCGAGCGCATCACCACGCTGGCCGAGGACCACTTCTACCAGAGCCCGATCGCGTTCGCCGTCACCACGCCCTACCAGCGCATCGTCGTCACGCACGGGCGGGGCGGCTACCGGCTGTACCTGAACGGCAACATGCAGTTCGCCGAGAGCGACGAGTACCGCTACCACGAGGCGCTGGTGCACCCGGCGATGGCTGCGCACGGCGCGCCCAGGCGCGTGGCGGTGCTGGGCGGGGGCGACGGCATGGCGGTGCGCGAGATCCTCAAGTACCCCTCGGTCGAGTCGGTCACGCTGGTGGAGCTGGACCCGGCGATGACGCGCCTGTTCACCGACACGCCGCAACTGGCGCTGCTCAACCGCCATTCGCTGTCCGATCCGCGCGTGCACGTGGTCAACGAGGATGCGTTCCAGTGGCTGCAGCATGGCGCGGACACTTTCGACGTGATCGTGGTCGATTTCCCCGACCCGACGAACTTCGCCATCGGCAAGCTCTACACCAACAGCTTCTACGCGCTGATGGCCCAGCGCCTGGCCGCGAGCGGCTACGCGGTCGTGCAGACCACCTCGCCGCTGATCGCGCGCAAGAGCTTCTGGACCGTGGCCGAGACGATCGAATCGGTGGGCCTGAGCACGGTGCCCTACCACGTGCACGTGCCCAGCTTCGGCGAATGGGGCTTCGTCATCGCCAGCCGCCGGCCCTGGCGCGTGCCGGACGCGCTGCCGCCGGGCCTGCGCTTCCTGGACGCGGGCGCGCTCGCGGCGATGCTGGACTTTCCGCGGGACATGGCGCGCATTCCCGCCGAGGTCAACCGCCTGTCCAACCAGGTCCTGGTGCACACTTACGAACAGGAATGGGGCCGGGTATCGCATTGAGCCGCCGTTCCATCCCACAAGGAAAAACCGTCCCACAAGGAAAGACGAATGCTGCAGTTTGCTGACATAGAACAGGCCGCCGCCCGCGTGGCGGGGCAGGTGCTCGACACCCCGTGCGTCGAGTCGCGCACGCTCTCGGAAATCACCGGCGCGCAGGTGTTCCTCAAGATGGAGAACCTGCAGTTCACGGGTTCGTTCAAGGAGCGCGGCGCGTGCAACAAGCTCGTGCAGCTTTCGCAGGACGAGCGCGGGCGCGGCGTGATCGCGATGAGCGCGGGCAACCATGCGCAGGGCGTGGCCTACCGCGCGCAGCAGCTCGGCATCCCGGCCACCATCGTCATGCCCAGCTTCACCCCCAGCGTGAAGGTGGCGCGCACCCAGGGCTTCGGCGCGCGCGTGATCCTGCACGGCAATTCGCTGGAAGAGGCGGCGGTGCACGCGCGCGAGCTCGCGGCCCGGGAGCAGCTCACGCTGATCCACCCCTACGACGACGAAGCCATCATGGCCGGGCAGGGCACCCTGGCCATGGAGATGCTCGCGGCGCAGCCCGACCTGGAGGTGCTCGTCGTGCCCGTGGGCGGCGGCGGGCTGATCTCGGGCATCGCCACGGCGGCCAAGACCATCAAGCCCTCGATCGAGGTCGTGGGCGTGCAGGTGCAGCGCTTTCCCGCGATGGTCAACGCCATCCAGGGCACCAGCTACGAGCAGGGCGCGAGCACGATCGCCGAGGGCATCGCCGTGGGCGCGCCGGGCGTGCACTGCGTGGAAGTGATCCGCGAGCGCGTGAACGACCTCGTGCTGGTCGACGAGGGCGACATCGAGCAGGCCATCGTGCTGCTGCTCGAAATCGAGAAGACCCTGGCCGAGGGCGCGGGCGCCGCCTCGCTCGCCGCGCTGGTGCGCCACAAGGAGCGCTTCGCCGGCAGGAAGGTGGGCATGGTGCTCTCGGGTGGCAACATGGACCCGCAGCTCCTGGCGCAGATCATCGGCCGCGCCATGGTGCGCTCCGGGCGCCTGGCGCGCGTGGTGGTGAGCGCGCGCGACGTGCCGGGCAGCCTCGCGCGCATCACCTCGCTCGTGGCCGAGGCGGGGGCCAATATCGACGAGGTGCACCACCAGCGCGCCTTCACGCTGCTGGCGGCGCAGAACGTCGAGATCGAGATGGTGCTGCAGACGAGGAGCCGCGAGCACGCGGCCGAGGTGCTGGAGCGCCTGCGCGCGGCCGGGCTGGACGTGCGCCAGGTGCAGTAGCCGGCCCTTGCCCGGGGCGCCCCCGCGCCCCGCTTCGCCTTCATGCAGCGCCGCCCCTTTCTCTGTCTGCCGGCCGCCGGCGCGCTGGCGGCGTGCGCCCCGGCGGCGCGCGAGATCCCGGGCGGCTTCACCGGCATCGACGCCGCGCGCGGCCACGCGCTGCGCGACGCGCTGGCGGCGGGGCGCCTGCCGCCGCCTTCGCGCACCGCGCGCACGCGCGTCGTGATCGCCGGGGGCGGCGTCGCGGGGCTCGCGGCCGCGCGGGCGCTGCGCCTGGCGGGCGTCGAGGACTTCGTGCTGCTGGAGCTGGAGGACGAAGCCGGCGGCAACAGCCGCGGCACGCGCGTGCAGGGCGTGGCCTGCCCGCGCGGCGCCCACTACCTGCCCGTGCCGGGCGACGACGCGCCCGAGGTGCAGGACTTCCTGGAAGAGCTGGGCCTGCGCCGGCGCGTCGCCGGGCGCTGGCGCTATGACGAGCGCACGCTGTGCCACAGCCCGCAGGAGCGCCTGTACTGGCAGGGCCATTGGCACGAGGGGCTGCTGCCCGTGGACGGCGTGGGCGCGTCCACGCGGGCGCAGTACCGGCGTTTCGCGCGGCGCGTGGCGGAGCTGGCCGCCGCCGCGCGCTTCGCCATGCCGACGCTGCGGCTTTGGAAGATCAACCAGCCCCTGGCGCCCACCCACCTTGCGCTGGACGCTCTCGTTTTCGATGAATGGCTGGACCGCGAGGGCTTCGACGACCCGCACCTGCGCTGGTACCTGGACTACGGCTGCCGCGACGACTACGGCGCGGGCGCCGGCCTGGTCTCGGCCTGGGCCGGCATCCATTACTTCGCCAGCCGCCACGGCTTTCAGGCGCCGGGCGAGGGCGGCGATGACGAGCGCGACGCGGTGCTCACCTGGCCCGAGGGCAACGGCTGGCTCACGCGGCGCCTGGCCGCCGCGCTGCAGCCGGGCACGCAGTTGCGCACGGGCGCGAGCGTGCTGCGCATTGAGGAAGGCCGCCACGGCGTCGAGGTGGACGCGCTCCTGCACGCCAGCGGCGAGGTCGTGCGCTGGCAGGCCGCGCGCTGCATCGTCGCGCTGCCGGTGTTCGTCGCCGCGCGCGTGGTGCGCGATCCGCCCGGCTTCCTGCGCGAGGCGGCGCGGCGCCTGGCCTGGGCGCCCTGGCTCGTGGCCAACATCCACATCGACCGTCCGCTGCAGGACCGCCCCGGCGCCGCGCCCGCGTGGGACAACGTGCTCTACGACCACGAGACGCGCGGCGGCCTGGGCTACGTCGATGCCGGGCACCAGCGCCTGGACGTGGGCGCGCAGATCGCCGGGCCCACGGTGCTCAGCTACTACCAGGCGCTGGGCGACTGGCCCGACGGCCGCGCCGCGCTGCTCGATCGCCCCTGGACGGCGTGGCGCGACGCCATCCTCGCCACGCTCGCGCGGCCGCACCCCGACATCCACGCGCGCGCCACGCGCATGGAGATCACGCGCTACGGGCACGCCATGGCCGTGCCGCGCCCGGGCGAGCAGCGGTTTTTAAGCCAGATCGGCCTTCAGCCCTTGACTGACAAGCGCTACCAGCTATTGAACGGAGAGCGTGTGCCGCTCCCGCCCACGCCCGCCACGGCGCGCCTGGCGTTCGCGCACGCCGACTGGTCGGGCTATTCGGTGTTCGAGGAGGCGTTCACGCGCGGCACGGGCGCGGGCCTGCTGGGCGCGTGACGGGCCTGTTTCCCGGGTGCGCGGACATCGCGCCGCGTGGCCCGCAGGCTGGTCATCGGAAAGCGTTGGTGCTATAAGCCGTGTAGCATAGACCCATCGTGCCGGCAGGCCGGCGCGGAGAACGAGGAGACGAGCTTGGACGCTCGCGACATGCAATTGAGCGTATCGGCGACGGGCGACGTGGTGCTGACCATGGAGCCGAACGCCGAGCGCGCGCCGTTCGACCGGGCCGCCCTGCTGCAGTGGCTGGCCGAGCAGGGTTATGGCGCCTATCAGCACAACGACGAAGCGCTGGAGCGCGCGGTGCGGGCGGGCGCCGGCGCGCCGGAGCGCGTCGTGCTGCTGCTGGCCCATCCGGCGGATGCGGCCGTGGAGGTCGAGGTCGCGCGCGATGCGATGCAGGCCCAGCTCAGCGTCACGCCCGCCCAGGGCGGCGCCCCGGCCACCGAGGAGGACCTGCGCGCGGCGCTGGCCCGCGCCGGCGTGGTGGCCGGCATCGACGCCGAGGCGCTCGCGCAGGCCGTGCAGTCGCAGTCGGCGAAACCCGTCGTCGTGGCCTGGGGCGCGCCGCCCGTCGATGGCGAGGATGCCGAATTCCTCGAACTCATCGCCGCCGCGCCCGACCGCGCGCCCAAGGTGGGCGCGGACGGGCGCATCGACTACCGCGAGCACGGCGGCGGCATCGTGCTCGTGGAGTCGGGCGCGCTGCTCATGCGGCGCAAGCCCGCCACGCCCGGCACGCCTGGCACGACGGTGCTGGGCAAGGTGCTGGCGCCGCGCCCGGGGCGCGACGTGCCCTTCGCCGACAAGCTCAGCGGCGTGTCCGTGAGCGCGGACGACCCCAACGTGCTCGTGGCCTCGATGACCGGCCAGCCCGTGCTGGTGCGCGCCGGGGTCATGGTCGAGCCCGTGCTGCATCTGCCCGAGGTGGACATCGCAGCGGGCCACGTCCGCTACGACGGCAGCGTGCACGTGGATGGCGACGTCGCGCAGGGCATGCAGGTGCACGCCAGCGGCGACGTCATCGTGGGCGGCGCGGTCGATGGCGGCATCATTCAGGCGCAGGGCAACATCGTCGTCAAGGGCGGCGTGATCGCGCGCGCCAGCCTGCATGCCGAGTGCGCCGTGGACGTGCGCTTCGCCGAGGTCTCCCGGCTGCGCGCCGGCACCGAGCTCGTGATCCGCCAGAGCGCGCTGGAGTGCGAGCTGCAGGCGCTCGACCGCATCAGCGTCGGCCGCGAAGTGCCCCAGCGCGGGCGGCTCGTGGGCGGCAGCGCCAGCGCCATGATGGGCATCGCCGCGCCCTTCATCGGCTCGGCCGACGCGGGCATCACGCGGCTGGTGCTGGGCGTGAACCCGGTGCTGCAGGAACAGTTGCGCCAGGCCGTCGAGGCGCAGGACCGCGAGCAGCAGCGCGAGCAGAGCCTGCGCAAGGTGATCGAGCACCTGCGCCAGCACGGCGACCCCAAGGGCATGCTCGGCCGCGCCGAGGCGTCGCTGCAGGAGACGCTGGCGCAACTGACCGGGCTGCTGTCGCAGCGCGACGCGCTGGAGCAGCAACTGGCGCTCGGGCGCGGCGCGGCGCTGGAGATCGGCATGGCGCTGCAGGGGGCGGTGGACCTTGCGCTGTGCGGCCAGCGCGTGGCCCTGCGCCACGACCTGCGCGCGGGCAGCCTGCAGCTCAACGCCGAAGGGGTGCTGGTGCACGTCGATGCCCGGGGCTTCGCCGACCCGCTCGTGGGCTGAGGGGTCCGCGCCATGGGGCGAAAAACCCGTATCCTCGTGTGGGGAATTCAAAACAGATAGCAACCAGCGCTTGTGTGGTGGGCGTTGGTTGCCAATTTTTATCGAATTTCATGGCCGCGTGGCACACGCGCCGCAAAGTCGGTTACCCTTGCGCCCCTATGTCCCGTTGGTTTCCCATTCTGCTGCTGGCCTGCGGCATGAACGCTTTTGCCGCGCCCGAATCCGCCCCGGCGCAGGCGCCCGTGCCGCTGACGTGGGCGGAAAACGTCTCCGGCCAACTGGCCGACCTGGGCCACAGCGTGGCCGGGCAGGCGTACGACGTGGCCGGCCGCACCACCGACCTCGTGACCACGGCCATGGGCTTCCTGGGCGTGCCCTACCGGCGCGGCGGCACCAGCGCCGAAACCGGTTTTGACTGCAGCGGCTTCGTGCGCAGCATCTTCGAGCAGACGCGCGGCCTCGTGCTGCCGCGCAAGGCGTCCGACCAGGCCAGGAGCACCGAGAAGATCGAGAAGAAGGACCTGCAGCCCGGCGACCTGGTGTTCTTCAACACCATGCGCCGCACCTTCAGCCACGTCGGCATCTACATCGGCGACGGCAAGTTCATCCACTCCCCGCGCAGCGGCCTCAAGGTGCGCGTGGAGGACATGCGGGCCAGCTACTGGACGAAGCGCTTCAACGGCGCGCGCCGCGTCGTCGGCGGCGCGGCCGACTTCGCGGCGGACGTGGCCGAAGCGCCCGCCGTGCGCTGACCCTCGCGCGCCGGGCCGGTCACGGCCGATTGCGGCGCGGCTGCTTGCGCGTGACCTTCACGATCTGCAGGGACTGCGGGTCCACCTTGGCCTTGACGCGCCATCCCTGCGCATCGGTGGCGCGCAGCTCGTAGCAGCCGTCGTCGGTCGTGAGGCGGTGCACCTTCCAGCCCTGGCCGTCGGCCATGCGCTGCACGGCCTCGAGCGGCTGCCAGCGTTCGGCGGGTACGCGGCAGTCGTCCCCGGCGAAGGCGGGCATCGCCGCCAGCGCGAGGGTGGCGAGCAAGAGAGGGGTCGCGGGTTGCTTCATGAGTCATTCCTGGGCAGGCC
>Ga0222419_100836_pt1 | contig 16404 bp, 11 predicted proteins | sample 1B20Ametagenome_FD_182474 | JGI IMG/M metagenome (GOLD analysis project Ga0222419, IMG submission 182474) | Enriched microbial communities from leaf-cutter ant dump, University of Wisconsin, Madison, United States - 1B20A (version 2) | ecosystem: Environmental > Terrestrial > Nest > Insects nest... | reverse complement strand
TATGCGGTGAAAGAATTGAAGAAGGGAAATATTTAGAATGTTACCTCCCCCTTACAGCCCTCTTTCCGACCGCACTCCCCCTCACGGAGGGGGATACCTTGCATATTCACCCATACGGTCTGTAGACTATGCGGTGAAAGAATTGAAGAAGGGAAATATTTAGAATGTTACCTCCCCCTTACAGCCCTCTTTCCGACCGCACTCCCCCTCACGGAGGGGGATACCTTGCATATTCACCCATACGGTCTGTAGACTATGCGGTGAAAGAATTGAAGAAGGGAAATATTTAGAATGTTACCTCCCCCTTACAGCCCTCTTTCCGACCGCATTCCCCCTCACGGAGGGGGATACCTTGCATATTCACCCATACGGTCTGTAGACTATGCGGTGAAAGAATTGAAGAAGGGAAATATTTAGAATGTTACCTCCCCCTTACAGCCCTCTTTCCGACCGCATTCCCCCTCACGGAGGGGGATATACCTTGCATATTCACCCATCCGGTCTGTAGAGTTAGCAAAGCGCTCTACAGACTTGGCTACGATAAGGGGTCTGAGACTCCTTTATATACCAAAATCCTTAGTGACCGCTTCGCTAAACACTAAGGATAGTAGAGCAATCGCGCATACATATCCCCCTCTGGAGGGCAGGGCTGTTGTGTTCTGCATTCAATGCTCCAATTCTGTGATAATGTTGCGAACCTACGGCTCGCTTCACTTACTTTATGCCATTATTCTACAAACCTTTTACTCCTACGGAGTATTTTAGCTTAAAAATCCCGTAGAGCCAGTCCCGACTTGTCGGGAGATTGAACATTTGTAGAAAAAATAGGAAACAATACATACTGCGCCGTAGAGCCTGTTCCGATGAAAATCGGAATGCAGAACATAGAACACAACAGCCCTGCTCTGGAGGGGGGACAGTGGCCTGCAACGGCACTGCTTATGGAAAAATTTTTACAAATATGAAAGGAAATGCAATGGATGCATTTGCATAAAGAACTATAAATGAACAGCATAAAAAAATGTGTACACACGATAGCCCGAAGAATCCGGTCACGCTGTTCTGAGACATTACAAATGAAGGCTTTTTGTTCTTTTTTAACAGAAAGGATTAAAACAGGTTCTTCTTATTCAGTTACCCTGGCCCTTGGCACACAGACCGGAGCGAGTAGAGCACATTTTAACGCCCACAAGAAGGAGACCAGACGTATTATCTTTTTTACAAACAATAGCTTGCTAAAACGATTAACAGAACCTATTTTTAGGAAATATTAATTTATGTTCATGAAAATACATTCTTGCATTGTTTTCGGACTATTGTTCCTTTCTGGTTATGCTTCGGCACAGTCAAAGGCAAATTATCAACGTGCCTCCCAAACGCTAGACTCCATCTATGCTCATTTTGCCGTACCTAACGAACAGCTATTCAGAGAACATTATCCCTATGATAATCAATACAAAGCAGACTATTTAGGCGGTGGAGAAAATGCCAATCGGTCGAACCCTTATTCATATCTATGGCCATTTTCAGGCGTATTATCTGCGCAAGTTGCCCAATATGAGACCAAAAAAGACAAAAAAGTGAAACAGGCTATCAATGAAAAAGTATGGCCGGGATTGGACATGTATTACGACAAGCGTCAACCATATGGTTATGCTTCCTATATCAACACCGCACGTCGCTCTGATCGATTTTATGATGACAATGTGTGGTTAGGTATCGATTTCACGGATTTGTACCTGCTTACCAAAGAACAAAAATACCTGGACAAGGCTAAAGAGATCTGGGCTTTTGTGGCAAGTGGCATGGACGACAAGCTGGGCGGAGGTATTTATTGGTGCGAACAGCGAAAGGAATCCAAAAACACCTGCTCGAATGCTCCGGGGACAGTTTTTCTCTTAAAGCTGTACGAAGCAACAAAGGACAAAGCCTATTTGACACAGGGCATGGCATTATACGATTGGACTAAGAACCATTTACAGGATTCCACAGACTACCTTTACTTCGACAATATCAAGCTCGACGGGCGAGTAGATAAACGCAAATACAGCTATAATTCCGGACAAATGCTACAGGCCGCGACCTTATTGTATAAGGCAACTGGCAATAACCAGTATTTAAAAGATGCACAGAACATCGCTGCTTCTTCCCATGCGTTTTTCTTTGAGAAGGAAAAGAATAGCTTGGGATTCCATCATCTAAAAGATGGCAACCAATGGTTTCTTGCCGTGATGTTGCGTGGATTCGTTGAGCTGTATCACGTGGATAAGAATAAGGCCTACTTGACGGATGTACAACGAAATCTGGATTTCGCATGGAACCACATGCGGGAAGAAAACGGTCTCTTCAACAAAGACTGGAGAGGAGAAAACAAGACCAACAGGAAATGGGTATTAGACCAATTTGCCATGGTGGAAATGTATGCCCGGATGGGTAAGGTGCAGATTGATTAACCGGGGGGGGGGCTGCATTGGCCATTTACGGCATATTCTTTAACATAAACAGCATGTACTCTAAACTGTGCAGGGGTCTGTATGAAACATGCAGTGGATTGCATGCGATATACAGACCCCACAATATCGCATACAGACCCTTAAACAACTCGTGTGGCATGCTGCACAAAGCGTGCAGCTCCCTGCATGGCACATCTAGGAGGTAGCGTGTATTGTACGCACTGCTGTATGCTTTGCGCTGGGGGCACAATGAACTAAACAGCCCTACGCGTATTATGCCGCTCCCCTGCAACTTACTATACAGGGGGCGCAATGACTCGAACAGCATGCCGTTTGGCACGTTGTATGTTCCAAATATACATCATCATAACCCCTTAGGCACGCCGATAGAGCCACTATTCTTCCATGGCATGAAGGAGATTCCCTCCTATATTGTCATCTTAAAATTGTTAAATAGCATTAAAACATTTTAAAGTATTCCCTTTTTTTTGTATTCTTGTTAGGAAAGCTTACATCAATTATCCATGTCGTTATCTGTTAACTAACCAACTATGAAGTGGTTCTCCCTTTTATTGTTATTCTTCAATAGTGTTATCTGGAGCGAGAGCAAAGCCCAGCGATTGATCTATGATGAAACCATTCCTGTCGAAAAGATCCGCGTGGTGTTGGAGCAGACACAAGGCGGAACGGTTTCCGAAATGTTGAGCGACTTGGAATACATCCCGTTGCAGACATTCAAAGGCGATCTGATCGATCGCATTTCGGACTTGGCCATCATTGACGACCGAGTGGGCGTATTAACTTCCTATAGCAGTGGCGGACAGTTTTATCTATTTTCCTTAGCCGGCAAGCTATTAAAGAAAATCAGCAAAATCGATGGTTTTAAACCGTTTCATAAAGAAAACAAAGCCCTGTTTCAGGACATCGTGGCCAAGGATGGGAAGTTTGTGTTGTCCAATTATACCTTTAGGGCAACGGTGGATACTGAAGGAAACATTTTGGATACGCTGACAGAACAGCGAAAAATAGTAGAAGATGAAGACGGACAGCCCGTGCGCGGGCAGATAGACATTGCCCCCGGCTTAACCTATTATTATTACGGCATTACCAATGGCAATAAACGAAAGCGCCACGATGTGCTGGCCTTGAATGATAGTGTATTGATGAAATTCAATCCCCAGGACACCAACCGAACCAATTTTTCTCTTGTCAATACGCCTCTTTCAAAGGTAAAGGATGAAAAGGCATATTTAACCATCTTCCAAAAAACACTGATATTTGAATTAGGGACACAGGGCATTGACAAGATTTACGATGTTGTCTTTCCGTTCCGGAATACCCTTACCGAAGAAGAAAAGCTAAGACATACAAATTGGGAGGGTTTTTTGAAATACCTCCAAGAACATAATTCCAAGGTTTTAGAGGTAGGAAGAACCATGCGCTATCAAGATTATCTGATATTCTATGTGGCAAGATTTCGAGATCCCATGTGGCTGGCCTATAATACGGAAACCAAGGAAACTTATGGACTGAGTAACATTATACCGGACGCATCCAATGATTATCTTCCTTTTTTCGATTTTAACAACCTGTTTGTAGACGGCGACTATATATATTCCTTTATCTATCCAAACCATCTCATGTTGGGTAAAAATAAATCGCTGGACGAAAGGCACACGATGAGCAAAGCAACCGCCGATCTCGCGAAATACAATAACCCCATATTGGTCCGATTCAAATTAAAATAGAAACCCGTTCTCCCATCATGATCTTTCGCTATCTTTTACTTATGTTTCTTTTCTATGTCGGTACCGGAACGCTCTGCGCCCAGACAAAGATCCAAGGCGTACTCATTGATTCCACCCACAACAACATCTTGCGCAATGTGTCTGTATCGGTCTACGAAAAAGGCAAAACAACCGTGGAAAAGGTGGCCTTGACAGATGACTATGGTAAATTTGTCCTTGAAGATGTCGTGGCCGGGAAACCAATACTGATCGCATTTTCGTATGTAGGTTATCAAAAGATTGTTCGCGAGTTTATGCTCAAACAGCATGAAAAAAAAGACTTTGGCCATATTCACATGCCCTTCGTGGCTACAGAGATCGAAGCGGTGGAAGTAATGCCCCCGGTACGGATGAACGGCGACACCCTCGAGTTCAATGCGGATGCATTTCAACTGGACACGAATGCGGTGGTCGAGGATTTGCTGCGCAAGCTTCCCGGTCTGGTCGTATGGGGAGATGGTGCCGTGACCTACAATGGCCGGGAAATTCCCAATGTGCTGGTCAACGGCAAGCCGTTCTTTGGAAATGATATGTCCATTGCCTTGCAAAATATCCAAAAAGATGCCGTCAAAAAGATACAGGTGTATGACAGACGAAGTCAGGAAAAGCAACGGGAAGATCCGGATGATAAAAAATATGAAATGAACATCGTGCTGAAAGATGGTCGGGAAAAGATGTATTTTGGCAATGCGGGCGCAGGTGTGGGTACAGACAACCGCTACCTCGGGCAACTGAATTTTAACCTGTCGACAGGCAAATCACAGTCCACCGTAGCATATTCGATCAATAATGTGAATAAAAACCTCAACAGTATCGATCAATTACTCCAAAACACAACTTACAAAGGCGTGGGCATCAATGCGGATTTTGATTCGGACTTTCTTCGGTCGGGTATCCTGAACCAACATGTGCTCGGCGCCCGGTATCAGTATGACGCGCTGGGTACCAATGAGGTCGGTAAGCAAAATATTTTCAAGGCAGATATCACAACACGTTGGGACAAAACGGCAAATACAAACGAATCTTCCACCCAGCTGTTGGATGCCGCAGACGGGCAACGCAATGCTCGGGAATTCAGGTCAGGCGCTGAAGCACACAATGCAATCCGAAATGCCTCTGCGAATTACAACAACACCGTAGGACAAATCGGCAAAAGACCTATAAGCATCCGCACAACGCTCTCCCTGAACAACTATGAAAACGAAAATGTGTCCAATACCTTGACCGAAAATTACTTGGTCAATAACAGGTCAAGCAATGAATTGCTCAATACAAACCATAGCCGAGTCAATGGCGCAGATGTAATCGCTAATTTTGAGTTATATAGCAAAGCCGGGCGCGGGATGACTATTCATAATTCGAAGGAGTATTCTTTTTGGGATCAGGTGACCTACACTGTCGGCATGCGGGCAAATGTGTCACAAAGTCAAAACGACAATACCCAAAAGGGGGATTATATTGATTATAACGATGCCGCGTTGAATAGGTTGCATAACCGGAATTATGATGAGTCCAAAGATTCACGTCACTTACGTATCGATCTTAAAATTAGGGAACCTAAATTGGGGTTTACCCTCTCCAATAATCTGATTTTTTATGGTACAACGACCGACAATACCGTTCTGGATAAAGACGGGACAAACGCCAGTCCGAACACAAGTTTGTCACACATGTCAGATTATAAGCAGGTAAGATACGAGCCCACGATTGAATATCAACGCAACTTATGGAACAAGAACCTATACGGTAGGGCTTATTCTAATCTGAACCTACAAACAGAATTGGGCATGCGTTTTTATCGTGATGCCAACACTTCTACATTGGATTACAGGAATCTGAATCTGACGTACAACACCTTTTTACCGTTATTGGGGCTAAATTATACACACTCCAAGCAAAATTCGTTTTATTCTTCCGTGTCGCTCAACTATCGATACAACGAGGAATATCCTTCCCTGGATCGTATGCGGCCGATATATGACGATATCAATCCAGCTTACCGCTACTATGGCACGGACAAGCTTTTGGATAAGACAGGTATACATCAGGTAAGCTTGACCGGTAATTATAACCAACAACGCCAGTATGGTTATACTTTTAGGTTTAATCTTTCCTACCACAATTACAGGCAGGGTTTAACCGATAGCATCGTGTATGCCGAGAAGCAGCAACAGGCTTATGTTGTGCAGATCAAAGAACCTATGGACATATATTCTGGAAATTTTAATATAGGCAAACCTTATCTAATAGGCAAAGACCAAACCTTAAACGTAAGGTTAGACGGCAGTATAGGTTGGGGAAACAAATACCAATATATAGGGGACAAGTTGCAGGAGATGTTGAACAACAACCAAAATATCGGACTCAACTTCTACTATACCGTGCTGGATAAATACCAGGTGGGTTGGACCAATTATCTGAACCGGTATGAGCGGTACAATAAGCTCGATGGCGCTAATTCAAATAATTACACCTCATATAGTTGGAATTCAGGGTTAAGCATGTCGTACGCTCTGACCAAAAAATGGTCCGTCAATACGAACGCTACAGGACAATACAATAAGTCCGGAAGCTTTACAGATGATGCGCTGATCTGGAATGCGAACACGACCTACCGCATGATGAAAGGTAATAATCTGGAAATCAAGGTTGCGGCCTATGATTTATTGCGACAGAATAAAGGTGTATATTTTACTAACGGTCTTACCGAATTCACGACCGGCTACCGCAATATCCTGACGCAGTATTATATGCTTTCGGTATCCTATTATCCAAGAAAATTTGGATTTAAGAGGTAGAGATGCGCCATGCCGCGTCTCTACCTCTTAAATCTGTTAACCCGTTGTGCATTATAAGCTCTATTTTGTCATCCTGACGATAGGAATTGTGAAGCAATCATTCATGCCATAAAAAGCAAACACGAATGAATAACGATCTAAAAATCATATCTTAACAAGACTTTAGATGCTTCGGCAAGCCTCAGCAATAAAGGCACTTCTGTATCAAAATGCACAACGAGTTCTGTTAGATGACATCTATCCGTTTTCCATCCCAGCCAACGGCTTTTACAGCAGTGGTTCCTTCAGGTGTATGCACCGTTGTTGTCTTCACGTCTTCAGCACCCGCTCCACGGAAGGCAACTTTGACAAGTTTGTCTCCGACATACGTTTCAAAAGCAACGGCATTTTTCCATAGCGCATTATCGATAATAATCTTCCCTTCTTCACGCATAAAACCTGTACCGCTGACACCGGCAAGAGATTGTTGATTTTTGTAAATCTCGATACTGTTTGCCGTTAGGTAATGCAATACAGGGGTATTGGGCTTCGGATATTTGGATGCATGCGATATGACCGCTTTTACATCTTCCGATGTGATGTTCATTCTTCCTACCGTGTAGTCGTCAACAATAAGGTCAATGGGAGCAAGAATACCTGATTTTTCAAAGAAATCGGTTAAATCCAGTTTAGAAACATCGCAGGCATTTTTGACAAATTCCAGCTGGTAATAACTGTCCTGAGTCGCATCTATTATCGGATTGTCGATTGCTTTGATGAAAACATCGCCATAAAAATCTTTATTGCCCCAAGAATGGCCTTCACCGACAACGGCAAAATAGAGCTGCAGCTGCCATAGAGGCACTAATTTTACAAAATGATCGCCTCCCCAATCACGAGGACGCTCCCGTTGCCAACGATCGGGACCGGCCTGCGTAAGCCATTGCTGCTGGTGCACAAAGGCCGATTCCATATACGCTGTAATTCTTCCTCCGACTTTAGGCTCGTCATAATCTTTCAACTTTTCACGTTCCAATTTGGGACTGTTAGGATTGTAGAGATATTGGGTCCACACCGAATAGACATTGTTCGTGACCTCCGTCGTACCCACCCATTTCATATTCGGGCGGACTTGGTTGACATGCCCAAATTCGTGGGCTACGCCCCATGAGTTTTTGCGAAGGTTTGGAATATGGGCAACCGTCCGCATCGTGTTGTCATGAAAGGCCGCGCCTATACCATCAGCGTGCATAAAGCCTTTCCAAATGACCCTGCCAAACATGTGGTTCTTAGGCTCGCGGTGATATTTGACCAAACCCATGATTTCGTGCTGTATGTTGATGATGGAGTCGTACAGTTGCATCAGCTCCACGCCATGTTCGGGGTTTTCTTTTTTCAACGATTCCACCGCATAGGCCAACTGTACTTTTTTGCCTACTAAGTCCACCACCGGACCATATGCCGTAGCTAGGATGTGCTGATAGGTGGCATTGTCGTTTTTTTCAAGGTCGAACACACCATTAATTTTCCCAGAAAGGATATGCACATCAATCTGAGGCTGTTCTTGCCCGTCTTCGGTAAAATACTGGATATAGCTGTTCCCTTTGCTTTTAACGGTAAAGCGATTCAGCCCTGATTCGAGCGGATAAGTTTCTCTCTTAAAGTCTTCATCATCCCAATTGGCGACAACAAGCGCTATCTTTTGGTCGGAAGTATTCTCCACCCAAACCAACGCCTCTTCATTTGCAGGAAAGTAGATTCCCGTTGGGTTTTCAAATTGGGAATACGGGCTTGTTTTCAATCGCTTAGCCAGCGCTCTTGGGTGCAGGTAGCTTTGGTATGATTTATAGCGCTCGGCTAAAGGATAGTTCTTTTGGAAAATTGCCGTGGCAACTTCTTTCAGTACCGAATCTTGCATCTTGGCAATGGCTTTCAGTGAGGTTTTACGGTTTAAAGTCGTGAGTTCTCTGTTTCCGAATACTTTCAAGTCTTGTTCGCTTTGAGCATAAGACAACAGAAAGCCAAAAGCCAACAGGCTGGTTAACAAGTATTTTTTCATTTTTTCAGTTTAAATTTGGCTTGAAATTAAGGAAAGATTAGATGGTTAAAAAGGCAGTGAAGAATATCAAACGATTGTGTAATCGGGGTTTTACAAAGTTTCTGATAAGCATGCGGAAAAACAATTAGTTTCTTATCTTTATCATGAACACTAATGTTTAACATCATGATTGGGAATAAAATTAGATTTGTTGCCATAGGCTGCTTTTTCAGTTTCTCAACATTATTTGCACAAGAAAACATAAGAGATAGCCAGCGAACGTTACAGTCGCCTTTGGTCCATTCAGATAATTCCGTGACATTTCGGCTAACTATACAACGAGAAGGGGATGTCTATGTCGTAGGTAACTGGCCGAACGGAAGAGCAAAAATGTTGAAGGATTCAATCAGCTTCTATTATACAACGGCGCCATTGGGATCAGATTTGTATATGTACAATTTTGAAATGGATGGAGCAATGATAAACGATCCTTTGAATTTATATAGAATCCGTGATGTAGGCAGTAGGTTTAACTACTTTATGACACATGGAGACCAAGCACAGCTATACCAAGTCAATGATGTGCAACATGGTACGGTAGCTAAGCGATGGTACGACTCGCCTACGTTACAGATGATCCGGCGAATGACGGTGTATACACCCCCTGGTTACGAAAACACAAAAGAAAAATTTCCAGTACTGTATCTGTTGCATGGCATGGGAGGTGACGAGGAGGCTTGGCCCTCTTTGGGAAGAGCCACCCAAATATTGGATAATTTGATCGCGCAGCGAAAGATAAAGCCGATGATTGTGGTGATGCCAAATGGACATGTAAGCAATACTGCTGCGCCGGGAGAATCGTCCAAAGGGCAATATGTGGTTCAATCCCGGACACCAGATGTGGGGACAGGCCAAATGGAAGAATCATTCATCGATATCATACAATTTGTTGAGTCCAATTATAGAGTGATTAAGAAAAAGGATGCTCGGGCCATTGCCGGGCTCTCTATGGGTGGTTCCCATAGCCTATTCACAGCGGCGTACCTCAATAACCACTTTGATTATATCGGTTTGTTTTCTGCCGCTTTCCGCATGAATAATAATATACAGAACCCTGTTTTCGACCAATTTGATAAAAATCTCATCCGACAACGGGACAATGGATATAAATTATATTGGATAGGCATGGGAAAAGAGGACTTTTTGTATCACACAGGAGAAGAATACCGAAAAAAGCTCGATAGTATCGGTATGAAGTACACCTATCGCGAGAGCGACGGGGGGCATACCTGGTCCAACTGGCGATTATACCTTTCCGAATTCTTACCTTTGCTTTTTCAATGATGATGGTGAGGCCTGAAAAGCAACAAGCATTCCAAAAGTATAGCAAATCGTTCTTTTGTCATCCCGACGATAGGAGGGATCTAAAACAATATGCAAATTTATTTACAATTTCTTAGATCCTTCACTGCGCTCAGAGCTTGTCCCGATTTCCTTCAGAGAGCTCCCTTTGGTCGTTTATCGGGAATGACAAAATAAGAGCTATATGTTATTTTTAACACTTTAGGTTAGCAGGGAATTCCTCCTTAACTTTACACGCGTGCAATTCTTGATAAAGACTGTTTATCAGGTTCGTAACGCCAATGTTAGTCATTTTGACACACTTATTTTGATCTCAACGGGTTTGCCCTAATAGAAAAATACAAAATAAATAATAGCTAATATCACGACAGCGATGATAATCGTCCATTTTACCGTGAGTCCAGCTGGTTTATCATTAGGCTCTTCTTTTACCACTTCCGGCAATTCTTGAGCTGGATTTCCCTGGATGGATTCGTTCATGTCGTTTTTTTCGTTTTCGTATTCCATATCATTATCCTTTCTATAACTCCTTTATACCTGCTACACATATCCCAACTTATGTTTTAAACAAAATAGAGAAGACATTGTTTGGATTTTGGATTGCAGGTAGGACAACCTTTTATTTCGTTTGTGTTTTTGTTGTTATTCCGGTACTTAATGTAATGTCTTTTAGCTATATTTGCCCCTTATGAGCAAGCAAACAGACGATTTTTTCAAAAACATTATATCGCATGCCAAGGAATACGGATTTGTGTTTCCTTCAAGTGAAATTTATGACGGCCTAAGTGCCGTATATGATTATGGTCAGTTAGGCGCAGAATTAAAGAACAACCTAAAGACCTATTGGTGGAAAGCCATGGTGCAATTGAACGAAAATATTGTGGGCATTGATGCCGCAATTTTCATGCATCCCACTACTTGGAAGGCTTCGGGGCACGTAGATGGTTTCAATGATCCCATGATTGATAACAAAGATTCAAAAAAACGTTATCGTGCCGACCAATTGATCGAGGATAAAATCGACCGCTATCAAAAGGATGGAAAAACGGATAAAGCCGCAACATTGCAAAAAGACTTGGACGACGCCTTGAACGCTGACGATCTGGTCCGCCTAAAAGTCATCATCGAAGAACACGATATTGTCTGCCCGGTTTCGGGAACAAAAAACTGGACCGATGTACGCCAATTCAATTTGATGTTTGCGACCCAAATGGGTGCCATGGCTGATGGAGCGGAACAGGTTTACCTACGGCCGGAGACAGCCCAAGGTATCTTCGTCAACTTCCTAAACGTACAGAAAACCGGAAGAATGAAAGTTCCTTTTGGTATCGCCCAGATTGGTAAGGCATTCCGCAACGAAGTGATAGCCCGCCAATTCATCATGCGCATGCGCGAATTTGAACAGATGGAAATGCAATTCTTTGTGCGCCCCGGTTCCGAGTTGGACTGGTACGCCAAATGGAAAGAAATTCGTTTGAAATGGCATCTGTCATTAGGTTCGAATCCTGCAAAATACCGTTATCACGACCACGTAAAACTAGCGCACTATGCCAATGCGGCGGTAGATATCGAATACGAATTCCCGTTTGGTTTCAAAGAAGTAGAGGGCATCCATTCACGCACAGACTTCGACTTGAAACAGCATCAGGAGTATTCGGGTAAAAAAATGCAATATTTCGACCCCGAGATCAATCAAAGCTATATTCCGTATGTTATCGAAACTTCTATTGGATTGGACCGGTTGTTTCTGACCGTCTTGTCTAATTCTCTCGTACAGGAAGACCTTTCCACGGAGGAAAAACAAGATTCACGTGTGGTCTTGAAATTTCATCCGGCCATCGCTCCTGTAAAAGCAGCCATATTACCTTTGACAAAAAAGGATGGGTTGCCGGAAAAAGCACGCGAAATCATGGCCAAGTTAAAATTGGACTACAATATCCAATACGATGAAAAAGACTCTATAGGTAAGCGCTACCGTCGCCAAGATGCTATTGGTACACCTTTCTGTATTACAGTTGACCACCAGACATTGGAAGACAACACGGTCACTATCCGCCATCGTGACAGTATGCAACAGGAGCGTGTTAATGTGGCCGACCTGGGCCATATTATCGGTGATTTGGTCAGCTGGCACAACCTCTTGACACAGCTAGTTTAATAGCTCTTTTACTACAAAAAAAGAAAAAGGTAGTGGTATAAACCATTACCTTTTTTCTTTTTGTTAACTTTGACATCAAACCAACGAGACTATTTATAGTCTTACTAAATAAAAGTAAATATGAAGAAAATTTCAGGATTAGGATGCATCCTCGGGCTGATGAGTTGCTTAACGTTCCATGTGGCACATGCACAGACAAGAAATACCGCAGATACGTTAATGGCAGTGTCAGGCATCAACAATGCCCAAGAACTTAAAATGCAACAAAAAGAGCAGGCTGCCGAGCTTAAACGTCAAAAACAGGTGGAAAAAGAAAAAGCCAAAGCTGACAAAGAAGTGGCCAAACGCCAAAAGCAAATCGAAAAGCAACAAAAGGAGCTAAAAAAGGCGGCGAAACAACGTGAAAAGGAACAGAAGAAATATGCCAAGGCAACCAAAAAAGTAGATGGCTTGGAGAAGAAGATCAAGAGTCAGGAAAAGAAAGTAACAAAGCTGGAAAAAAGCCTGGATAAAAAAGTACGAAAAGGTAAAATCTCTGCTATCGAAGAAGAAAAAGCTAAAATCGAAATTAGTAAACAAGAAATCAAGCTAAAAGAGTACCAGACGAATCTGGATAAAGCAAGACGAGATGTCATTAAGCTTCGTTAATGCTTAAACGTATAAAAAACGGCCGGATGTACATCTGGCCGTTTTTTATGATCTTAAAAATCCTCCTCGACCTCTCCTTCCCAAGTTTCATCATATACAATGGTGAAATGAGCATCTGTACCTACCCCACCCAAAAGCTCACCACGAAAAACGAGTTGCACATTGTTTCTGACGGCCGCGCTTACCGTAAAAGTCCGTAACAAAACATTATCCGTATCATACACTTCTACCGTATAGGATAAATTTCCCGGTGTCCATATGTGCCCCATAAACTGGTTGAAAACAATTTCTTTGCTGTTATTCGCAAAATCAGGCACTATCGTCATATCTGACTGATCCAAAACAGGGTTCGTCATACTATTGGAAAACGGAGCATAAAAATAAGGATCGTGCATAGGAGTAATGATAATCCTATCCACTCTCGACAAATCCCGAGTATCTGTAAATTCAAATTTCACTTGGCTATAATAGCGTCCGAGTACCAAATCCAATGTTATATCATCACGTACCGAAAAGGTGTCTACCGCTCCAAATACCTGCGCTCGGTAATTGGAAAATGGATTGGCTATAGAGTATTCGTCCGCGCTTCCTTGTTCTGGAACCTCCAGCTCAGCATTGGATACGTTTGTCACGAAGGAAGCGTAATAGTCGCCTACCGGAAGCGTGAGCGACAAATCAGGCAACTGCCCCGGTGCAAATGCTTCTTCACCAGCCATAATCAGACTTTTGCTGACCGCATCAAAGATATGGTAATGGAGTTTGAACACCGTTGCGCCGCTGACTGTCTCGGAAATGCCCACCAAACGGAAGTTGTCTATCTTCATCACACCAGTCGTCGGGTTATAGTCTTTCGCATTCCCACGTTCTCCGGTTAAGGGGATGATTTTTAGAAACAATTTAGCTTCAAAATCCAGTTCTATGGTATCGATGTGAAAAGTAAACGTATTTTTTGCTTGAGCTGTGTTTGTGTTGCTAAACTGATTATCGCTTTGGATCTCTGAATAGTTTATTCCATCCTGTGAATACAACAGGTCAAAACTCTTTGGTCCTGTATCCGATGATCCGATATCAAATCCCAATGATTGCACCTCCAACACCTGCTTCAAGGGCAGTTCAAAGACCAATTCTTCTACTCCTTTCAGGCTCAATGCCTTTCCGGCCCGATAGGTATCATAGCGCCACCCTGTTGCAAAATCATCTGGTATCTCTCCACCATTATACGCAATCTTTGCGCCATTGGCAACCCGAATATCCGGAACGGTGTTATCGCTGTTGAACGACCAATAATAAAGATAGCCTTCTTGGGTATTCTGGGTTTGGGTGGGTTGCAGGGAGGCTGTTTTAAACAATGCTTTGCTTGATAGCTTTGCCATTCCCAATGGCGTAACAGCTGTTCCAAATTCCTTGAATTTGAAATTTACGGTATAGCTTTCATCGACGTCATGTTGTATTAACGCATCTTTCTTACAAGAACTAACTATAAAAATGACGAATACAAAATAAAGGCTATACCAAAATGAACTGGTAAGTCTTTTCATGTTTATCAATTGATTATTTTAACGAAGATAATAATTTGACATTAAAGTTGCTTGGTGTGGGGAGATTTTTTTCTTTCATTATAACGAAAAGGAATCTCGGCCTTGCACCGTGCATCGGCTCAGACCATGAAGCAAGTTTATAATCTTTGGAGGCACGCGACGGAGTCGCGCGCCAGCGGAACGAGATTCTCGCTAAAGCTCGTTTAAACGCTGTTGTAACGCTTCTATCAATTTTCCATTTAGCGGATACGTAAAACTGTGATTGATAATGGAAAGATCCGAAGCGTTCACCAAAATGTAATGGGGCAATCGTGTCACACCATATTTTTCAGACATAAAATTGGCATCGGTAACATTCAACCGATAGCTATCCTTGCTGATGCCTAAGTCCCCGCTCGCTTTTTTCCAATCTTCATAGTTCTTTTCCCAGGTTAAAAAGATAGGTTTAATGCCCGAGGCGGCCATCGACGCCGATTGATTCTTAATTTGCCGGATATCGTCTTTAGATTCACTGTTCCAGCTACTCCAAAACACCAGTAAAAGCGCCTTTTGGTCTTTATAATTGGCCAATCTCAGGCTATCCCCGTTGGGATTTCGTGGGATAATATTGGGAAAATCGGGCATATTTTCATAAAAATCACGTACAGTAGACACCTTTTTTTCGGCAACTCGATACAAGGAAATTCCTTTCAGGCTATCGGGAATGGTTTCCAGAATTTCGGCATATTTTACATAGTTTGCCCGTCCTATTTGCTCTTCCTTCATCAGAAAAAGTTTGAGGGCAGGATGTGTATTTGCCTTTTCGATATAGGACTTCTTGAAATCATCATACAAGCTATTGCGTTCCTTTCTCAATTCGCCCGATCTTTCAACGGCCTCTGAATACGTTTTGGGGTTGTCGAACTGCTCGCGCAATCCGGCCGATTTGTTGCTTAGTTTTCTTTTTTCCTGCTCAAATGCCTGCAACATATCATAATATTCGTTCATGGCCTCCGAATTGGTCTCAAAATGAGCCGCTACAACCTGATTCCCGTTATACTGATCGACTACCAGTTGATAGGATTTTCCGTTTTCCAAATAAACTTTAAATTTTTGTCCTTGGATAACCAAATTATAAAAATTCGGTTCAGCTAACTCGCCTTCCAACTGAAAACGGCCATCTTTTACATAAGCTTGCAACAAGGGCTGCAAGGTATTTTCATCCGTATTGATAAGCACCTTCGCACTATCGGGGATCTTGGTCTCGCCAGTGATCGCCACCTTGATCAAATCTGGAAAGAACACAGTGTCTTGGACAGAAGAATCGCCTTTATTTCCAGAGCGATGGCAACTACATAACGTAAAAACAGCAATAAGCAAAATAAAAAATCTCATGGCTTTAAAATTATATTCTTTATTACCCGTTGTGCATGATCAGATAAAAACCGCTCTATTGTCATGCTAGGGGAACTGAATTGCGAAGCAATCATCCATGCCTCTGAAAACAAAAGCTAATGGATAACCATCTATTTACTATATAACTTAAGTTGCTATTTATATTTATTGATTTATAGATCATTACACCGTTTTGTTTAATGTGTAGGCCATTATAAAAAGTACTATTTTCATTAGGAACCCCTTGAAGGTTACAGCGTGTACCTTTC
>Ga0222419_100835_pt1 | contig 16447 bp, 13 predicted proteins | sample 1B20Ametagenome_FD_182474 | JGI IMG/M metagenome (GOLD analysis project Ga0222419, IMG submission 182474) | Enriched microbial communities from leaf-cutter ant dump, University of Wisconsin, Madison, United States - 1B20A (version 2) | ecosystem: Environmental > Terrestrial > Nest > Insects nest... | reverse complement strand
GCAGGCCACGAGGGTGGCGTCGTTCCCGGCGGGCGCGGTGCAGGTGACGTTGACGGCGGATGCCGGAGGCTCCCCGGTCACCGAGTCCTTCGAGGTCGCCTACCTCGCCGGCACCTGCGGCTGAGGCCGGATGAGAGGTCCTGCGGACGCGCTCCGCAGGACCTCTCGCGCGTCCGAGCGGCGCCCGGATTGCACCGCCAGGCCTGTTCTCGGTAACATCTCCACAGGCGAGACCGACGGAGGTGCGCATGGCTAGCCTCGGTTCGGACAAGCCCGGCATCCGTCATGTGGCGGACCTCGCCGGCGTCTCGCACATGACCGTCTCGCGGGTGCTGAACGACCACCCGAACATCAAGCCGGACACGCGCCGCCGGGTGCTCGAGGCGATCGAGGAGCTCGACTACCGCCCGAACATGGTGGCCAGGGCGCTGGCGACCCAGCGCACCCGCCGCATCGGCGTCATCATCGAGAGCGCCGTGTCGTTCGGCCCGACCAGCATCCTGCGCGCCGTCGAGATGGCGGCCCGGACCTCGGGATACTCCGTGACCGCGGTGGCCCTGCACGAGGGCGACACGATGACGCCCCAGGACGCGGTCGACAACCTCACCGCCCAGGGGGTCGACGCGCTGTGCGTGATCGCGCCGCGCTCGTCGTCGGTCGCGGCACTGCGCCGGATCTCCCTGAACGTGCCGATGCTCGTGGTCAAGGCCGACGCCGACCCCACCTTCCTCACCGTCTCGATCGACCAGCAGGCGGGCACGACGCTCGTCGTCGACCATCTCGTCGCCCTGGGGCATCGCGACATCCTGCACATCGCGGGGCCGCTGGACTGGCTCGACGCCCGGGCGCGGGAGCGCGCCTTCCACGCGCGCGCCAAATCGTGGGGCATCCGCGAGCGTCCCATCGTCGTGGGCGACTGGAGCGCCGACTTCGCCTACGACTTCGCGAAGGGGCTGAACCGGCTGCCCGACTACACCGCGGTGTTCGTGGCGAACGACGACATGGCGATCGGCCTGATCCACGGCCTGCACGACAAGGGCTTCGAGGTGCCGAAGGACCTCAGCGTCGTCGGCTTCGACGACGTGCCGCTCGCCCGGCACTTCCTGCCGCCGCTGACCACTGTGCGGCAGGACTTCGCCGCGCTCGGCGGAGCGGTCGTCGAGATGCTGCGCGCGGCGCTCGAGGAGCGCGAGCTGCCGCAGCTGACCCGCATCCCCACAGAGCTCGTCGCCCGCGGATCCAGCGCGGCGCCGCGGGAGGTGCGCTGATGGTCGCCCCGATCGTCGAGCTCACCGGCATCCGCGTGGAATTCCCCGACGTCATCGCCCTCGACGGCGTCGACTTCCGCCTCTTCCCCGGCGAGGTGCACGCCCTGATGGGCGAGAACGGCGCGGGCAAGTCGACGCTCATCGGCGTGCTCACCGGCACCTGCACGCCCGTCGCCGGCACCGTCACGGTGGCGGGGGAGGAGCGCCGCTTCTCCGGGGTCGCCGACGCCAGGGCCGCCGGCATCGCCACGGTCTTCCAGGAGGCGCAGCTCGGCCCGACCCTGAGCGTGGCCGAGAACGTCATGCTCGGACGGGAGCGGCGGGGGCGCTTCGGCATCGACTGGCGTCGGACCAGAGCGGATGCCGCGGACGCGCTGGCGCGCCTGGGCCTGGACGACATGGACCCGCGGACGCCGATGACCGTGCTCTCGCCCGCGCAGAAGCAGCTCGTCGCGCTCGCCCGCTCGGTGGTCGACGATCCGCGCATCCTCGTGCTCGACGAGCCCACCTCGAGCCTCGACCAGGCCGAGGTCGACGTGCTCATGCGGGTCATCCGGGGCCTGCGCGACCGCGGCGTGGCGATCCTGTTCGTCTCCCACTTCCTCGAGCAGGCCTTCGCGATCAGCGATCGGATGACGGTGCTCCGAGGCGGGCGGCGCATCGCCGAGACCCCGACGCGCGAGCTGGAGCGGGCCGACCTGATCTCGCAGATGCTGGGCAAGGACCTCGAGGCGCTGCGGGCGCTGGGCTCGGAGCGCAAGGCGCACCACTATGCGGCGGACGGCGAGCCCGCGCTGCGTGCGACGGACATCGGACGACGGGGCGAGCTGGACCCCACCGACCTCGACGTGCACCGGGGCGAGATCGTCGGGCTCGCGGGACTGCGCGGCTCCGGCCGCACCGAGCTCGCCTCTCTGCTCAGCGGGGCGATCCGCTCCGACAGCGGTCAGATCAGGGTGGACGGAGACCGCGTGCAGCGTCTCACCCCGTCATCCGCCCTGCGGCACCGGATCGCGATGTCGGCGGAGAACCGCCGCGTCGACGGGATCATCGGCGACCTCACGGCGCGCGAGAACATCGTGCTGTCGCTGCAGGCGCTGCGCGGGTGGACCAGGCCCCTGTCGCCGGCGGAGATCGCGGCCCTGGCCGACACCTACGTCGAGACGCTCCACCTGGATCCGGCCGACCTGGCCCGTCCGGCCGGGCACCTCTCCGGCGGCACGCAGCAGAAGCTGCTGCTGGCGCGTGCGCTGGCGACCAGACCCCACGTGCTGATCCTCGACGAGCCGACCCGCGGCATCGACATCGCGGCGAAGCTCGACATCCAGCGCCGGGTGAGCCAGCTCGCCGGAGACGGCGTCGGCGTCGTCTTCATCTCCTCCGAGCTCGAGGAGGTGGTGCGCCTCAGCGACCGCATCGTGGTGCTCAAGGACCGCGACAAGATCGGCGAGCTCAGCAACGGCCCCGGTGTCACGGTGGACAGCATCGTGGAGATGATCGCGGCGGAGCTCGGTCCTGGCGACGCCTGATGTGTGCCCGGTAACAACGAATTGATCACGAAGGACGCGAGTTTTTCGCAGATGCTTGTGTTCCAGAAATTGTTCCCGGTAACATGATCCACACGACGCACCCACGTCGTCTTGTAATCACACCGGACCGGGTCAGGTCCAACCCGGGGATCGACCCGGCATCTCGAGGAGGAGATTCAATGTCTGCAATGAAGCGCACTCGCACCGTTCTGGGGCTCGCCGCCGTCGGCGCCCTCGCATTCGGCCTCGCCGCATGCTCGAGCGGCAGCAGCGACGCCGGCAGCGACAGCGGCAGCGGAGACTCGGGAGAGCTCACCACCGTCGGCTTCGTGGCCGTCGGCCCTGAGGGCGCATGGCGCCAGGCCAACGAGCAGAACATCCAGGACACGTTCACGGAGGAGGCCGGCTTCAACCTGAAGTACGCCCCCGCCACGAACCTCGACCAGAAGTCGCAGATCGACGCGTTCACGTCGTTCGTCGACGAGGGCGTCGACGTCATCCTGCTGTCGGCCACCGAGGCCAGCGGCTGGGAGGACTCCCTGAAGCTCGCCCAGGAGGCCGAGATCCCGGTCATCCTGCTCGACCGCGGCATCGAGCCCGACGACACCAGCCTGTACGTGACCCGCATCGCCCCCGACAACGTCGAGGTCGCCAAGGAGGTCGGCACCTGGGCTGCGGCGGAGTTCCCCGACGGCGGCAACTACGTCGTCCTCGAGGGCCCGGCCGGCGTCGGCGTCGTCAACGAGCGCAACCAGGGCTTCGAAGAGGGCCTCGGAGACTCGTCGCTCGTGAAGGTCGACGCCCAGACCGCCAACTGGTCGGCCGAAGAGGGCAAGAGCGTCTTCGAGACCATGCTCAAGGCGAACAACAACAACATCCAGTTCGTCTTCGCCCAGAACGACGAGATGGGCCTCGGCGCCGCGCAGGCCGCTGAGGAGGCCGGCCTCGTGATCGGCACCGACGTGAAGATCGCCACGATCGACGGCACCAAGAACGCCATGCAGGCGCTCGCCGACGGCCAGCTCAGCTACGTGCACGAGTACAACCCGCTGTTCGGCGAGACCGCCCTCGACGTCGTCAAGAAGACGCTCGCCGGCGAGTCGGTCGACTCGTACATCATCGTCCCGAGCGAGGCCTTCGACTCCGCCGAGGCCGCCCAGGCCGTCCTGGCGGACCGCAAGTACTGAGCACGACCCCGTGACCTCAGGGGCGGTGCGCCACGCACCGCCCCTGAGGCCGGAACAGACTGAGAGACAGCGATGAACGAAGAACTGCCCATCGTCGAGATGCGCGGGATCACCATCGAGTTCCCCGGAGTGAAGGCGCTCGACGGAGTCGACTTCCGCCTCTTCCAGGGCGAGGTGCACGCGCTCATGGGCGAGAACGGCGCCGGCAAGTCGACTCTGATCAAGGCGCTCACCGGCGTCTACCGGATCGACTCCGGCTCGATCGTCGTGGCCGGCCAGGAGCGCAGCTTCGCCGGGACCGGCGATGCGCAGACCGCCGGCATCTCGACCGTCTATCAGGAGGTGAACCTCGCGCCCAACCTCTCGATCGGCGAGAACGTGATGCTGGGGCACGAGATCCGCGGTCCGTTCGGCGTGAACTGGCGGGCCACCCACCGCGCCGCCACCGAGGCGCTCGCCCGGCTCGGCCTCGACTACCTCGACACCCACAAGCCGCTCTCGACGCTCTCGATCGCGATGCAGCAGCTCGTCGCCATCAGCCGCGCCATGGCGATCAAGGCCAAGGTGCTCATCCTCGACGAGCCGACCTCCAGCCTCGACGCCGCCGAGGTCGAAGGCCTCTTCGCCGTCATGCGCACGCTCCGCGACCAGGGCGTCGCGATCCTCTTCGTCTCGCACTTCCTCGACCAGATCTACGCGATCAGCGACCGCCTCACGGTGCTGCGCAACGGACGGTACGAGGGCGAGTACCTCACCCGCGACCTCGATCGGCACGCCCTCATCTCGAAGATGATCGGCAAGGACCTCGATGCGCTGAAGTCCCTCGGCGGCAACCGGCGCACCACGCCGCGCGACTCCGACGAGGCGGCGTTCCTGTCGGCATCCGGCATCTCGCGCACCGGCGCGGTCGACGCCACCGACCTCGACATCCGCCCCGGCGAGGTCGTCGGCTTCGCCGGCCTCCTCGGCTCCGGCCGCACCGAGCTCGCCCGCCTGCTCTACGGCGCCGACCGCACCGAGTCCGGTCAGATCACCGTGAAGGGGCGCAAGGTCGACCTCACGTCCCCCGCCGCCGCGCTGTCGCACCGCATCGCGTTCTCGACCGAGAACCGCCGCGACGAGGGCATCATCGGCGACCTGACCATCCGCGAGAACATGATCCTCGCCGTCCAGGCGAAGCGGGGCTGGGCGCGTCCTATGCCGCGCAAGGAGCAGGACGCGATCGTCGACAAGTACATCGCCGCGCTCAACGTGCGCCCGGCCGACCCCGAGCGGATGATCAAGAACCTCTCCGGCGGCAACCAGCAGAAGGTGCTGCTCGGCCGCTGGCTGGCCACCGAGCCCGAGCTGCTGATCCTCGACGAGCCGACCCGCGGCATCGACGTCGGAGCCAAGGCCGAGATCCAGGAGGCCGTGGCGGAGCTCGCCGACCAGGGCGTCGCCGTCGTGTTCGTCTCGTCCGAGCTCGAAGAGGTGGTCCGCCTGTCCGAGCGCATCGTCGTGCTCAAGGACCACAGCAAGATCGGCGAGATCCAGAACGGCCCCGACGTGACCGCGCAGGAGATCGTCGACGTCATCGCCGCGCACGGAGTGGAAGCCGCGGCCGAGACCCTCGAGGAGGAGGTCTCCGTGGTGGCCGATGTCACCGTGAACACCGACGCCCCCGCGTCCGAGACCCTCGAGGAGGAGATCCGATGAGCGCCCCCGCCCGCGCGTCCGTGTGGCGCGACCTGATCCACAAGCCGTTCTTCTGGGGCATCGTCGCGATCGTCGCGCTGCTCGCCCTGAACGTGATCAAGGACCCGACCTACCTCGCGATCTCGATCAACCCGAACAACGGCAACCTGGTCGGCAACCTGATCGACATCCTCCGGCAGGCCGCCCCCGTCATGATGATCGCGATCGGCATGTCCCTCGTGATCGCGACCGGCGGCATCGACCTCTCCGTCGGCTCCCTGATGGCGGTCTCCGGTGCGGTGTCGATGGAGTTCCTCGCCGCGGCCGGAGACTCGAGCTCGCTCGGCGTCGCCCTCGCCGCCGTCGGGCTCTCCCTGCTGATCACCGGCATCCTCGGCGCCGTCAACGGCGTGCTCGTCGCCTACGTCGGCCTGCAGCCGTTCATCGCGACCCTCGTGCTCATGCTCGCCGGCCGCGGCGTCGCGAAGGTGATCACCGGCGGCCAGAACACCGCGGCGTCCAGCGACCCCTACCGCTGGATCGCGAACGGCTTCCTGGTCGGCATCCCGGTCGTGTTCATCCTCGCCGTGCTGATCGTCGTGGTCGTCTCGTGGGTGGTGCGCCGCAGCGCCCTCGGGCTCATGATCGAGGCCATCGGCATCAACCCGAAGGCCAGCCGGATGGCGGGCATCAAGCCCAAGGGCCTGCTGCTGACCGCCTACATCCTCAGCGGCATCCTCGCCGGCATCGCCGGGGTGATGTCCGTCGGCAGCGTCATGACGGTCGACATCTCCCGCACCGGCTACCAGCTCGAGCTCGACGCGATCCTCGCCGTCGTCATCGGCGGGGCCTCGCTCGCCGGAGGCAAGTTCTCGCTGAGCGGCGCCTTCGTCGGCGCCCTCCTGATCGCGACCCTGGACAAGACCGTGCTGTTCCTCGGCGTCTCGTCCTCGGCCACCCCGGCCTTCAAGGCGATCGTGATCGTCGCCATCTGCCTGCTGCAGTCCGAGCGGGTGCGCAGCTGGTTCCAGCGCCGGCGGAGGACGCAGGCGCCCGCACCCCGAGTCGAGATCGTGAAAGAGGAGGCTGCGGCATGAGCGCCATCGCAGCGGCACCAGTCCAGGGCAAGGGCGCGGGCATCGCAGACCGCCTGCGCCGCCTGATCACGGCGAACCCGTCGGCGGTGCCGACCATCGCCTCGGTGATCATCTTCGTCGGCATGATCGTCTACGGCGAGGTGGCCTACGGCCGCATCGTCCAGGCGAGCACCCTGTCGAACCTCCTGATCAACAACGCCCACGTGATCGTGCTGGCGGTCGCGATGACCTTCGTCATCATCACCGGCGGCATCGACCTGTCCGTCGGATCGATCATCGCCTTCTCCTCGGTCGCCGGCGTGATGCTGTCGAACGCCGGCTGGAACCCGATCGCGGTCGTCGTGCTGATGATCGTGTTCGGCGCGCTGTTCGGCCTCGTCTCCGGCATCCTGATCCGCTACTTCAACGTGCAGCCGTTCATCGCGACCCTCGCCATGATGTTCCTCGGCCGCGGCCTCGCCTCCCTGCTGAGCACGAAGCCCGAGCAGCTGCCGTCGGACTCGCCGATCCGCCTGCTCTCCGAGAAGATCAAGATCATCGACGGCCCCAAGGTGAACGACCTCGTCATCACCCCGGCCGTGATCATCGCGATCCTCGTCGTGCTCGCGGCGTTCTTCGTGCTGCACCGCACCCGCACCGGCCGCACCGTCTACGCGATCGGCGGCTCGGAGAACTCGGCGCTGCTCATGGGGCTGTCGGTGCACCGCACCAAGGTCCTCGTATACGTGATCAGCGGCGCCCTGTCGGGCCTCGCCGCCGTGCTCTACACCTCGCGCCTGGGCACCGCCCAGAACATCACCGGCATCGGCTGGGAGCTCGACGCGATCGCCGCGGCCGTGATCGGCGGCACGGTGCTCACCGGCGCCTACGGCTACGTGCTGGGCTCGGTGGTCGGCGCCCTGGTGCTCGGTCTCATGACCGTGCTGATCACGCGAGACGGCGGCATCCCTCCGGAGATGACGACCATCATCACCGGCGGCATCCTGCTCGTGTTCGTCCTGCTGCAGCGCGCGGTCACCCGCAAGCGGGAGTAGCCAGGGCCTCAGACCTCGTCGCGCCAGGAGTGCCGCGGGTCGAACCCGAGCAGGCGCCGCGCCTTGTCGATCGACAGCAGCGTCTCGTTCGGGCCGACCTCGCGCACGACCGGCACGTCGGGGAACACCTCCGCGAGGAGCTCGTCGTTCGGCCGGGACATCACGGTGTCGGCGGCCGCGATGATGAAGCGGTCGAAGCCCTCGGCGGCGTTCTCGAGGGCGAGCTGCACGGCCTGGGCCCCGTCGCGGGCGTCGATGTACCCCCACAGGTTCCACTTGCGCAGGCGGGCGTCGGCGTCGAAGGACGGGAAGGCGGCGTAGTCCTCCGGGTCCATCACGTTCGAGAACCGCAGCGCCGTGATCGAGAGGTCGGGATGCCAGCGCACGAGCTCGGCGGCGAGCTGCTCCTCGAGCGTCTTGACCAGCGAGTACACCGACTCGGGGCGGGCGGGGTACTCCTCGTCCACGGGGACGTAGGGCGGCGGCACGTCGAAGGGCAGGCCCAGCACCGTCTCGCTCGAGGCGTAGACGATGCGCCGGATCCCCAGCCGCACGGCCGCCCAGAACACGTTGAAGGTCGCAGGCATGTTGTTGTGGAAGGTGGCGATGTCGGTGCGGATGCCGGGCGCGGGGACGGCGCCGAGATGAACGACCGCGTCGACGCCGTCGTGACGGTCGCCGACCGCCGTGAGGCCGTCGACGACCTGCCCGTAGTCGGTGAGGTCCACCTGCACGAAGCCGGGGCCGCGGTCTCCGGCGACGTCCATCCCGATGACGGTGTGACCTGCGGCTCTGAGCTCGCGGGCCACCACACGGCCGAGCTTGCCAGAGGATCCGGTGAGAGCGATGCGCATACCTCCAGACTGTCATGATCCCGAGGGAGCCGGGCCCGGCTGGCATACACTCGTCGGCGTGACCGACTCGACTGGAACCTCCGGACGCGCGGTCGGCGTGCGCGACGTCGCGGCGCGGGCCGGCGTGTCGCGGCAGACCGTGTCGCGCGTGCTCAACGACCATCCGGAGGTCGCCGCCGTGACGCGCGAGCGCGTGCTCAGGGCCATGGACGAGCTGGGCTACCGGATGAACAACGCGGCGCGTGCGCTCGGCACGCGGCGCTCGCGCACGCTCGGGGTGCTCGCCTCCGACGCGCTGCAGTACGGCCCCTCGCGGAGCATCGCGGCGATCGAGGCCTCGGCGCGCGCGGCCGGCTACTGGGTCAGCGCGGCGTTCGCCGAGGCGGGCAACGCGCAGGCGGTGGTCTCGGCCGTCGACCACCTCATCACGCAGGGCGTGGAGGGCATCGTCGTCGTCGCCCCGCACGCCCGCACCCTGGAGGTGCTCGACGCGCTGCGGGTCGACGTGCCGATCGTCACCCTGCACTCCTCCGGCCGCGGCTCGCGGGGGCTCTCGGTCGACCAGGTCGCCGGAGGACGCCTGGCGGTGGCGGCGCTGGCGGATGCCGGGCACATCCGCATCGCGCATCTGGCCGGCCCCGCCGACTGGCTGGAGGCGGAGTCCCGCGCCGACGGGTTCGCGGCCGAGCTCGCCGCGCGCGGACTGCCCGCCGGACCCGTGATCGAGGGGGACTGGTCGGCGGGTTCCGGCTATGCCGCGGTGGACGCCGTGCGCGCGGCTGGTGTCACCGCGGTGTTCTCGGCGAACGACCAGATGGCCCTCGGTCTGCTCGGCGGGCTGCACGAGGCCGGCCTCTCGGTGCCCGGCGACGTGAGCGTGGTCGGATTCGACGACATCCCGGACTCGGCCTACTACTGGCCCAAGCTCACCACCATCCGGCAGGACTTCGACGAGCTGGCCAGGAGGGCCGTCGTCGCGCTCGTGGGGGGAGCGGATGCCGTGGCATCCGACCTGGTCCCCGTCGAACCGGTGCTGGTCCCGCGCGACTCTGTCGCCGCGCCCCGCTGACCGCCCCGCTGACCGCCCCGCTGACCGCCCCGCTGACCGCCCCCGAGGCCGCGGCGATGTTGACGCCCCAGGCGAGGCCGTGTCACACTACTGTGACCGGTCACGGAAATCATAGACACCACACGATGAGGTACCAGTGAGCAGCGAAGCCCCCGTCTTCACCCCCGAGGTCGAAGCCGCCATCCAGACCGTCCGAGAGGACGTCGCCCGCCTGCACGGCGAGCTGGTCCGGTACAACCTCATCGTCTGGACCGGCGGCAACGTCTCGGGTCGCGTCCCCGGCGCCGACCTCTTCGTGATCAAGCCGTCCGGCGTCTCGTACGACGACCTCGACGCCTCGAACATGATCCTCTGCGACCTCGACGGGAACGTCGTCCCCGGCACCGCGGGCAGCGAGCGCAGCCCCTCCAGCGACACCGCGGCCCACGCCTACGTGTACCGCCACATGCCCGAGGTGGGCGGCGTCGTGCACACCCATTCCGACTACGCGGTGGCCTGGGCCGCGCGTGGTGAGGAGATCCCCTGCGTGATCACCGCCATGGCGGACGAGTTCGGCGGGCCCATCCCGATCGGCCCGTTCGCGATCATCGGCGACGACTCGATCGGCCGGGGGATCGTCGAGACCCTGCGTGGGCACCGCAGCCGTGCGGTGCTCATGCAGAACCACGGACCGTTCACGATCGGCGTGAACGCGAAGGACGCGGTCAAGGCCGCCGTCATGGTCGAGGACGTCGCGCGCACCGTGCACCTCGCCCGCGAGGCGGGGCCGCTGATCCCGATCCCGCAGGAGGCGATCGACAGCCTCTACAACCGGTACCAGAACGTGTACGGCCAGAGCGCGGACGCCCGCCGATGACCCTTCGACACAGCTCAGGGACCCAGCGGGCGGACATCCTGGCCGGCCGCACCAGCCTCGGCATCGAGTTCGGCTCGACCCGCATCAAGGCCTGCCTGATCGGCTCCGACGCCACCGAGGTGCTCGCCACCGGCGCGTTCTCCTGGGAGAACCGGCTCGAGGACGGCCTGTGGACCTACGGCCTCGACGAGGTCTGGCAGGGGCTGCAGTCGGCGTTCGCCGATCTCACCGCCGACGCGCACGACCGCTACGGCGTGCACCCGACCGCCTTCGGGGCGATCGGGATCTCGGCCATGATGCACGGCTACCTGGCCTTCGACGCGCAAGGCGAGCAGCTCGTGCCCTTCCGCACCTGGCGCAACACGAACACCTCAGCCGCGGCATCCGAGCTCACCGAGCTGCTGGGGGTGAACATCCCGCTGCGCTGGTCGATCGCGCACCTGCACCAGGCCGTCGTCGACGCCGAGGCGCACGTGCCGCGGCTGGACTTCGTGACCACCCTCGCCGGCTACGTGCACTGGAAGCTCACGGGCGAGCGCGTGCTCGGCGTCGGCGACGCCTCGGGCATGTTCCCGATCGACTCCGCCACCGGCGGATATGACGAGCGGATGCTGCAGGCCTACGACGCCCTGGCCGCCGACCGCCTCCCGGCACCGCTGACCTCGCTGCTGCCCGCCGTGCTCCCGGCCGGAGCCGCCGCCGGCGCCCTGACCGCCGAGGGCGCCCTGCTGCTCGACCCCACCGGGGCGACCCCGGCCGGCATCCCGCTGTGCCCGCCGGAGGGCGACGCCGGCACCGGCATGGTCGCGACGAACTCGGTCGCCCCGCGCACCGGCAACGTGTCGGCCGGCACGAGCATCTTCGCGATGGTCGTCCTCGAGCGTCCGCTCGCAGGCGTGCACCACGAGCTCGACCTCGTCACCACCCCCGCGGGCGACGCGGTCGCGATGGTGCACTGCAACAACGGCGCCAGCGAGCTCGCCGCCTGGGCGGGCCTGTTCACCCGGTTCTCTACCGCGGCGGGGCAGCCGGTGAGCGACGACTCGGCCTTCGAGGCGCTCTTCCGCGAAGCGCTCGCCGGAGAGGCGGATGCCGGCGGCCTGCTCGCCTACAACCACCTCGCCGGAGAGCCCATCGCCGGACTCGCCGAGGGGCGCCCGCTCTTCGTCCGCACCCCCGACAGCGCCTTCACCCTGGCGAACTTCATGCGCGCGCAGCTGTACGGCGTGTTCGGCACCCTCGCCCTCGGCATGCAGGTGCTGACCGCCGAGGGCGTCGAGCTCGACCGCATGTTCGCGCACGGCGGCATGTTCCGCACGGCCGGCGTCGCACAGCGCTTCCTCGCCGGTGCGCTCGGCGCCCCCGTGGCCGTGGGCGAGCTGGCCTCCGAGGGCGGCGCCTGGGGCATCGCGGTGCTGGCCTCGTATCTCGGACGCAGCGAGTCGCTGGGGGAGTACCTCGAGGACAGCGTCTTCGCCGCGGCATCCCTCACCACCGCCGACCCCGACCCCGTCGACGTCGCCGGCTTCACCGTCTATCTCGACCGCTACCGCGCGGGCCTGGCCGTCGAGGCCGCCGCCACCACCGCAATCTGAAGGAACCGCACATGCCGAAGCTCACCACCTCCCTCGACCAGTACGAGGTCTGGTTCCTCACCGGCAGCCAGCACCTGTACGGCCCGGAGACGCTCGCGCAGGTCGCCGAGCAGTCGCAGGAGATCGCACGCCTGCTCGATGAGGCGGGCGACGTCCCCGTGAAGATCGTGTGGAAGCCGGTGCTCACCGACTCGGCCGCGATCAAGCGCACCGCGCTCGAGGCGAACGCCGACGACCGCGTGATCGGACTCGTCGCGTGGATGCACACCTTCAGCCCGGCGAAGATGTGGATCGCGGGCCTCGACGCGCTGCAGAAGCCGCTCGCGCACCTGCACACCCAGGCGAACGTCGAGCTGCCCTGGGCCGACATCGACTTCGACTTCATGAACCTCAACCAGGCCGCGCACGGCGACCGCGAGTTCGGGTACATCCAGACGCGCCTGGGCGTGCCGCGCAAGACCGTCGTCGGCCACGCCTCCGACCCGCGCGTGCAGCGCGAGCTCGGCGTGTGGCAGCGTGCGGCCGCGGGCCTTGCGGCCTCCCGCGACCTCAAGCTCGCCCGCTTCGGCGACAACATGCGCTTCGTCGCCGTCACCGAGGGCGACAAGACCGAGGCCGAGCTGCGCTTCGGCGTGCAGGTGAACACCTGGGGCGTGAACGAGCTGGCGGATGCCGTCGCCGCGGCCGCCGAGTCGGACGTCGACGCCCTCGTCGCCGAGTACGAGGAGCTCTACGAGGTCGCTCCCGAGCTGCGCAAGGGCGGCGAGCGCCACCAGTCGCTGCGCGACGGCGCCGCGATCGAGATCGGCCTGCGCTCCTTCCTCGAGGAGGGCGGCTTCGGCGCCTTCACCACCTCGTTCGAGGACCTCGGCGCTCTGAAGCAGCTGCCCGGTCTCGCCGTGCAGCGCCTGATGGCCGAGGGCTACGGCTTCGGCGCCGAGGGCGACTGGAAGACGGCCGTCCTCGTGCGCATCGCCAACGTCATGGGCGCGGGCCTTCCCGGCGGTGCGAGCCTCATGGAGGACTACACCTACGACATGACCCCCGGCGACGAGCTCATCCTCGGCGCGCACATGCTCGAGGTCTCGCCCTCGCTCACCACGGCGAAGCCGACGCTCGAGATCCACCCGCTCGGCATCGGCGGCAAGGGCGACCCGGTGCGCCTGGTCTTCACGGCCGACCCCGGCCCCGCGGTCGTCGTCGCGCTGAGCGACATGCGCGACCGCTTCCGCCTCACCGCGAACGTCGTCGAGAACGTCGAGCCGCGCGCCTCCCTCCCGAAGCTGCCGGTCGGCCGCGCGGTGTGGAAGCCGGCGCCCGACTTCACCACCTCGGCATCCGCCTGGCTCACCGCCGGCGCCGCGCACCACACGGTCATGTCGACGGCGCTGGGCATCGACGCGTTCCGCGACTTCGCCGAGATGGCCGAGGTCGAGCTGCTCGTGATCGACGAGTCCACCACCCTGGTCGAGTTCCAGAAGCAGGTCCGCTGGAACCAGGCCTACTACCGCCTCGCCCAGGGCCTCTGACCCCACCCGCTCCGGTCGCGAACCCGGCTCGATCTCCGGAAGAATTACGACCAGGTTTGCGACCGGAATGCTCCGGTGGAAAGGGAGACACGAATGAACCAGCCCCGGTCGGGACGTCAGCTGCGGATCGCGGCGCACGGATATGAGGCGATCATCGCGAGCATCGGCGCATCCCTGCGCGTGCTGCGGTTCGACGGACGCGACCTGGTCGTGCCCTTCGAAGCCGACGAGGTGCGCCCCGGCTACCGCGGCGCCACGCTCGCCCCCTGGCCCAACCGCATCGTCGACGGGCGCTACGGCTTCGGCGGCGGCGAGTACCAGCTGCCGCTCACCGAGCCGGCGCGCGGTCAGGCGCTGCACGGCCTGCTGCCCTGGGCCGAGTACTCCGACCGCCTCGTCCTCGACGACCGGGTCGTGCTGGCGGCGGTCATCGAGCCGCAGTCGGGCTACCCGTTCCGCGTCGAGGTCGAGACCGAGTACCGCCTCGACGAGAACGGCCTGCAGCAGACGGTCACCGCACGCAACCTCGGAACGGATGCCGCGCCCTGGGGCACCGGCCCGCACCCCTATCTCGTGGCGGGCCCGTCGACAGGCTCAGGGACCGAGCGGGTCGACGACTGGACGCTGACGCTGCCGGCATCCGAGGTGCTCACCGTCACCGAAGAGCGGCTGAGCCCGGTCGCCGTCGAGCCGATCGCGCAGCATCCGCAGTGGGACTTCCGCGAGCCGCGTCCGATCGGCGACGTGTTCATCGACCACGCCTTCACCGGCCTCAGCCGCGCCGAGGGCGTCGCCGAGGTGCGGCTGGTCTCGGAGAGCGGCTCCGGCGTCGCGCTGAGCTGGGACGCACGCTGCCCCTGGGTGCAGATCCACACGGCCGACAACCCGGGGCAGGCCGGCATCCACCGCATCGGCCTGGCCGTGGAGCCGATGACGTGCCCGCCCGACGCCTTCAACTCCGGCACGGACCTCGTCGTGCTCGCCCCCGGCGCCGAGCACTCCGCCGCCTGGCGCATCCGCGCGCTCTGACGCTTCCCCCGCCCTGCCCCGCCCTGCCCCGTTCCGCCCCGTTCCGGTCGCGAACCTGGCTCGATCTCCTCGAGAAATCGAGCCAGGTTCGCGACCGGAACAGGTGTGGCGGGGTCATCGGCGGAGCGCGGCGGCGACGCGGTCGACGAGACGCTGGGGGTCTTTCAGAGTGGATGCCGTCACCTCGATGACGATCCACCCTGCGGCACGCAGCCGGGCCACCCGTTCGACGTCCTCGGCCCAGGTCGCCGAATGCAGGTAGCCGTGGTACTCGACCGCCACCTTCTGCGCCCGGTAGGCCATGTCGACGCAGCCGAGGAACCGGTCGTCGTCGTCATAGACGTCGACGTTCAGCTCCGGCTCCGGCAGGCCCGAGGTCACGAGGTGGTAGCGCACCAGTGATTCCCGGGGTGACCAGGAGTCCTCTCTGATGAGCGTCAAGGCCTCGCGCAGCCGTGCGGCCCCGACGCGGCGGCCGTCGCGGAGCGCCTCTTGGAGCCGGGCTCGGGTCGTCAGCGGCTGCTGATCCGTGGGCGGCCGCCCGAAGCCGGGCCGCCATACCCGGCACAGGAAGTCGCCGAGGACGACCAGATCGGATGTCGCGAGATGAGATCCGAGCATCGCCCAGGTGCTCGTCGGAGTGGCGATGTCCATGCCGCCGATCCTGCAGGTCTGGGCCAGATGCGCCTGCACCCGGTGCCGCGTCACCCCGGACGTGCGCTGCAGAGCCTCCGTGCCGATCGTGCCGACATGGAGGCGGAGCTCCTCGTGCCCGGCGATGTGGTCGTCCTCGCCCGCCCGCTCGAGCGGAAGCGGAGCGCCCCAGAGCGACGCGGCCGTCTCGTGGCTGAAGAAGTGCTGGCCCCGCATCCGCGGCTGGAACTCCCGGGCCCGTCGCACCCGGGCCCGCCGCTGCATCGCGTACGGGCTGGGATCGCCGTCGGACTCGTCGTCGATGTCGCTGTCGGCGAAGGCGCCCTCACGTACGCGGACACCGTAGAAGGGTCTCTCGAGGTCGTGCCCCCGCATCCGTCCGCGTGCCAGTCCGAAGGCGGTTCCGCCGCGCACAGTGAAGGCGTCGCCCAGTCGCGCCGGAAGGGGGACATGTCGGTTGCCCTGCATGAAGCCACCGTGCCACGCACCCGCCCCCTCTCTCGAAACTTATCCACACCCCACCCCCCTCCTCCCTGTTCCGGTCGCGAACCTGGCTCGATTTCTTCGGGAAATAGAGCCAGGTTCGCGACCGGAACGGGGAGGGGGCGGGGACGGAACAGGGAGGGAACGGGGAGAGGGTGGTTGCTGAGGTGGCGGAGGCTCTGGTTGGATGTGTGTTGACGTTAACAGAGTTGACGTCAACACATGCGGGGCGACGAGGCCCGGACACGAGGGAGTGGCATGAAGACAACCAGAGCGGTCGCCGCGGCGGCCTGCTTCACGATCGCGCTGAGCACGGTCGCGGCGGCATCCGCGCAGGCCGACGTCCCCACCGGGACCCCGACCACCTACACGGCGTACCCCGCGATCCAGGATCCGGGCGCGAGCGCCGCGGGATACTTCGCCCCGTACTGGTTCGACGACGCCGGCGCGCACATCCAGGCCCACGGCGGGGCCATCGTGACGGCCGAGGAGCTCGGCGTCGACGGCGGCGACGTCGTGACCGGCTCCGAGGAGGGCCGCACCGTCTACTACTGGTACGGCGAGGACCGCAGCAACGGCTACTACG
>Ga0222419_100833_pt1 | contig 16479 bp, 16 predicted proteins | sample 1B20Ametagenome_FD_182474 | JGI IMG/M metagenome (GOLD analysis project Ga0222419, IMG submission 182474) | Enriched microbial communities from leaf-cutter ant dump, University of Wisconsin, Madison, United States - 1B20A (version 2) | ecosystem: Environmental > Terrestrial > Nest > Insects nest... | reverse complement strand
CGCTGTACGTGCACACGGCCTCCAACGGCTTTCGCTACGTGAACGGCACGCCGGCCGACTGCGTGCACATCGCGCTCACCGGGCTGCTCGGCGAGCGCCCGGACCTGGTGGTCTCGGGCATCAACAACGGCGCCAACATGGGTGACGACACGCTCTATTCGGGCACCGTGGGCGCGGCCATGGAGGGCTACCTCTTCGGCATCCCGTCGATCGCCGTCTCCCAGGTGGACAAGGGCTGGCAGGAACTGGACGCGGCGGCCGCCACCGTCGCCGCGCTGGTCGCTCAGATGAAGGCGCAGCACTTCGTCGGCGCCGCCGCATGGCTGCTCAACGTCAACATCCCCAACCTGCCGCTTCATGCGCTGCGCCCGCTCAAGCTGTGCCGCCTGGGGCGGCGCCATGCGGCGCAGAGCGCGATCCGGCAGGAAAACCCGCGCGGCGAGACCATGTACTGGATCGGCGCGGCGGGCGAGGCCAGGGAAGCGGGCGAGGGCACGGACTTCCATGCCACCGCGCACGGCCACGTCGCCGTCACGCCGCTGCAGGTGGACCTGACCGATCACCAGCACCTGGGCTACTGGGCGCAGACCATGGCGCGCCTGGCCGCCGCGGGGCAGGCCGCATGACCCAGGCGCGCAGGCCGGGGTTCCCGGCGCGGGTGGGCGGACTCAAGGCGGGCGGGGGGCTGGCGCCCGGCGCTTTCGTGCCGCCGCGCGTGCCGCAGGCGCCGACACCGGCGCCCCAGGGCCTGGGGCTGGATTCGGCGGCCGTGCGCCAGCGCATGGTGCAGCGCCTGGCGCAGGCCGGCATCGGCCGCGCGGACGTGCTGCAGGCCATGGGGGAGGTGCCGCGCCATCTTTTCGTCGATACGGCGCTGGTCACCCAGGCCTACGAGGAGACCAGCCTGCCCATCGGCTGGGGACAGACCATTTCCAAGCCTGCCGTGGTCGCGCGCATGGTCGAACTGCTGATGGGCGCGCCCTGCGCGCAGGGCGGTGGGCCGCTCGCGCGCGTGCTGGAGATCGGCACCGGCTGCGGCTACCAGGCGGCCGTGCTCTCGCGGCTGGTGCGCGAGGTCTACACCGTCGAGCGCCTGCGGGCCATGCACGAGCGCGCGCGCGAGCGCCTGCGCCCTCTGCGGCTGGCCAACGTGCACCTGATCCTGGGCGACGGCATGCTCGGCTACGCCGCCGGCGCGCCCTATGCCGGCATCATCGCCGCGGCTGGCGGAGAGCATCTGCCCGATGCCTGGTGCGAGCAACTGGCCGTGGGCGGCAGGCTGGTGGCGCCCGTGGCGGGCGCCGGCGGCGCGCAGGCGCTGCAGGTGGTGGACAGAACGGCGCAGGGCTACGTGCGGCAGGTGCTCGAAGCCGTGCATTTCGTCCCCCTAAAATCGGGGATCGCGTGATTCAACCGACGCAGGCTGAGGTATGAGGCAAGACGGGCGCAATGGGGTGTGGATAGGTGTTCTGGGTGCAGCCGCGCTGCTCGCGGCGTGCAGCACGCCGGTCAATCAGGCGCCCGTGGAGAGCCTGGGTACCTCGGCGTCGGGCGGCGCCGGACCCGTGGTGCCGGCCGCCGTGGCGGCCAAGCCGCTGCCCGGGGCGGAGAACGCCGGCAAGCCGGGCTATTACACGGTCAGGCCCGGCGATACGCTGATCCGCATCGGCCTGGACCACGGGCAGGCATGGAAGGATCTCGCGCGCTGGAACCAGCTCGAAAACCCGAACGTCATCGAAGTCGGCCAGGTGCTGCGCGTGGCGCCGCCGGATACCGGCACGGCAACGGCCGTGGTGGCGGCGGACCAGGGCGTGGTGGCGCGGCCGGTGGCGAGCAGCACGGTGGCCGGCAACTCCGCGGCTCAGCCGGCGCCGGCACCCGCGGCCGCGGCGCCCGTGGCCCCCGCCGCCAGCGGCGACATTCAGCTCGCCTGGCCGGCGTCCGGCAAGGTCGAAGCCAAATTCGACGAATCGCGCAACAAGGGCGTGGACATCGGCGGCAAGGCGGGCGATCCGGTGCTCGCGGCCGCCGACGGCCGGGTGGTCTATGCCGGAGCGGGCCTGCGCGGCTACGGCAACCTGCTCATCGTGCAGCACAACAAGACCTACCTGACGGCCTATGCGCACAACCAGAAGCTGCTGGTGAAGGAAGACCAGGCCGTGCACCGCGGGCAGAAGATCGCCGAGATGGGCAGCACCGACGCCGACCACGTGAAGCTGCACTTCGAAGTGCGCCGCGAGGGCAAGCCGGTCGATCCGCTGCGCTATCTGCCCGCGCGCTGATGTCCGGGCTGGCGCCGCCGGACGAATGCGGCGAGCCGCCGCACGCCGAAGCGGAGGGCGAGCAGCGCCGCATCGCCATTTCCGGCAGCGAGCACGGCGCGCGCCTCGACAAGGCCCTGGCCACGCTGGTGCCGGAGTTCTCGCGCAGCTACCTGCAGCAGTTGCTGGAGCAGGGTGCGGTGCTGCTCAACGGCCGCCCCGGCGCCAAGCCGGCGCACAAGGTGCGGGTGGGCGATCTGCTCCTCGTGCAGATGCGCCCCACGGAGCAGAGCCAGGCGTTCCGCCCCGAGGCCATCCCCATCGACGTGGTGTACGAGGACGAGCATCTTCTGGTCATCGACAAGCCCGCCGGGCTCGTCGTGCACCCGGCGGCCGGGCACTGGAGCGGCACGCTGCTCAACGGCCTGCTCGGACGCGATGCGGCGGCGGCGCAACTGCCACGCGCGGGCATCGTGCACCGGTTGGACAAGGACACGAGCGGCCTGATGGTGGTGGCGCGCACCCGCGCGGCCATGGATGCGCTGGCGCGGGACATCGCTGCCCACGAGGTCAGCCGCCGCTACCTGGCGCTGGCCTGGGGACGCTGGGCGCCGGGGACGGTGCGCAGCATCGATGCGCCCATCGGGCGCGATCCGCGCAACCGCCTGCGCATGGCCGTGGTCGATCTGGCGCTGCGCCCGGGCAAGCCGGCGCGCACCGACGTGCAGGGCCTGGCCACGGACGGCCGGCTCAGCCTGGTGCGCTGCAGCCTGCACACGGGGCGCACGCACCAGATTCGCGTGCACATGGCGTCCATCGGCCACCCCCTGGTCGCCGACGGCCTGTATGGCGGCGTGGCCGCCGCCGACATGCGGCGCCAGGCGCTGCACGCGTTTTCCCTGGCGCTGACGCATCCCGCCACCGGCGCGCCCATGCGCTGGAGCGCGCCGCTGCCGCAGGACATGCGCCATGCCCTGCAGGCACTGGGCTTGAACTACAATGAGCCGTAAGTTTGCGTCGCCGTGATGTTCGGCGGCGATGGCCCCAGCGCGGTGGGGTCGCACCTTCCGCGCGTTCATGCGGCTCCCGGATTCGGGCCGCGCACCCACAAATCTGTATTTGCGTTGCTTTGACAGGCGCGGCCGCATACGTGGCGTGCCCGTTAGCGGCGCCAGACCATGAATACGGTGGAAGCCAAGAAGGTCCTGGAGACCGCGTTGATCTGCTCCCAGCAGCCGCTGGCGCTGCGTGAGCTGCGCGCGTTGTTCGATGATGCGATGGGTGCGGACACCGTCAAGACCCTGCTCGCGCAACTGCAGGCCGACTGGGCACAGCGCGGAGTGGAGCTGGTGCAGGTGGCCTCCGGCTGGCGCTTTCAGAGCCGCCCCGAGATGCGCCACTGGCTCGACAAACTCGTGCCCGAAAAGCCCGCCCGCTACAGCCGCGCAACGTTGGAAACCCTGGCCATCATCGCGCACCGCCAGCCCGTGACGCGCGGCGACATCGAGGATATCCGCGGCGTGGTGGTAAGCAGCCAGATCATCAAGCAGCTCGAAGACCGGGGCTGGGTGGAAGTGATCGGGCACCGCGAGACGGTGGGTCGCCCGGCGCTCTTTGCCACCACGCGGCAGTTTCTCGATGACCTGGGCTTGCAATCGGTGGCGGATCTGCCGCCCTTGCAGGCCGGTGAGACCGGCGTGCTGGAGGGCGATGAGCGGCAGGTAGCGCTGCCATTGCCCGTGGATGAAGAGGCGCAAGCCACTGCAGGAAGTGACGATGAACGACGAAGCGAATGAAATTCCGGCCGATCGCCCGGCTGCCGATGAACAGGCGCCCGCCGGGCGGGAGCGCCGCACGCAGCTGGGTCGGCGTCGGCGCGGCCCGCGTCGTGAGCCGCGCGAGGCCCAGGCCGGGGCACCCGCCAGCGACGGGGGCACGGCCAGGGCCGAGCCAGGCGTGCAGTTCGCCGACGTCATCTCCGGGCAGCTCGACCAGGACGAGGACAACCCCGAGCTCGCCGCGCCCAAGCGGGTGCTGCAGCCGCGTCCCGAGTCGCCCAAGCTGCACAAGGTGCTGGCGCAGGCGGGCATGGGCTCGCGCCTGGAGATGGAGCAGCTCATCCTGGAAGGGCGCATCTCGGTCAACAACGAGCCCGCCCACATCGGGCAGCGCGTGCAGTTCGGCGACCAGATCAAGGTCAACGGCAAGCCGATCCGCTTTCGCATCGAGCCGCCCGCGCCGCGCGTGCTCGCCTACCACAAGCCCGCGGGCGAAGTCGTCACCACGGACGACCCCGAAAACCGCCCCACGGTGTTTCGCAAGCTGCCGCGCCTGCCGCAGGGCAAGTGGCAGTCGGTGGGGCGCCTGGACCTGAACACCGAAGGGCTGCTGCTCTTCACCAGTTCCGGTGATCTGGCCAACCGGCTGATGCATCCGCGCTTCGGCATGGAGCGCGAATACGCCGTGCGCGTGCTCGGCGCCCTGAGCAATGAAGAGAAACAGCAGCTGACCGAAGGCATCACGCTCGACGATGGCGTGGCCGCGTTCGGCAGCATCGAAGACGGCGGCGGCGAGGGCGCGAATTGCTGGTACCGCGTGACCATCGCCGAGGGCCGCAACCGCGAGGTGCGCCGCATGATCGAGGCCGTGGGCCATGCCGTCAGCCGCCTGATCCGCATCCGCTACGGCGCGATGGTGCTGCCGCGCGGCCTCAAGCGCGGTACCTGGATGGAGCTCGACGAGCGCGACATCCGCGCCCTGACGCAGGCCGCGGGCCTGCCCGATCGGGCCCCCGCGCGCGGCGAGCGTGGCGGCGGCGCAGGCGGGCAGAGGAGGGGCCCGCGAGGCGGACAGGGGCGCGGACAAGGCCAGGGACAGGGGCAAGGACGCGATGGCCGCCAGGGCGGCAGCGCCCAGCCCGATCCGATGAAGACCTCGGTGGGCTACATCGGCGCCGACAGTTTCGCGCGTCAGCGCCGCCAGCGGCAAAACCCTGGCCCGCGCCGTGGTGGCCGTCGGCCTTAAAATCGAACGCTTTTGCGTCTGACGCAGATCCCCTTCAATTTCACGGAAAACAGGAAGAGCCCCATGGCCATCGAACGTACCCTCTCCATCATCAAGCCCGACGCCGTCGCCAAGAACGTGATCGGCCAGATCTACGCACGCTTCGAGGCCGCCGGCCTGAGGATTGCCGCCGCCCGCATGATCCACCTCTCGCGCGCCCAGGCCGAGCAGTTCTACGCCGTGCACAAGGAGCGCCCCTTCTTCAAGGATCTCGTCGACTTCATGATCTCCGGCCCGGTGATGGTGCAGGTGCTCGAAGGCGAGAACGCCGTCCTGAAGAACCGCGAGCTCATGGGTGCCACCGACCCGAAGAAGGCGGCGCCCGGCACCATCCGCGCCGATTTCGCCGACAGCATCGACGCCAACGCGGTGCACGGCTCCGACGCGGCCGAGACCGCTGCCGTGGAAGTGGCCTTCTTCTTCCCGGGTTGGGCCGTTTACGCTCGCTGAAGAGCCGTTTTGCCGGGCGGCCTGCGAGCTTCGAGGCGTCCCGGCTCAGGGGTAGCCATGATTACGAACCTCCTCGATCTGGACCGCGACGCGCTGGCCGCGTTCTGTGGCCAACTCGGGGAAAAGCCGTTTCGCGCGACGCAGTTGTTTCGCTGGATCCACCAGCGCGGCGTGCAGGACTTCGATCAGATGACGGATCTGGCCAAGTCCCTGCGCGAAAAGCTCAAGGACTGCGCCTACGTCGTCGCGCCGCCCGTGGCCAAGGAGCATGTCTCGCAGGACGGCACGGTCAAGTGGCTCTTCGATGTGGGCCGCAACAACGCGATCGAGACCGTCTACATCCCCGAGGACGACCGCGGCACGCTGTGCGTCTCTTCGCAGGCGGGTTGCGCGGTGGGCTGCCGCTTCTGCTCCACCGGGCACCAGGGTTTCAGCCGGCACCTGACGGCGGGCGAGATCGTCGGCCAGCTCTGGTGGGCCGAGCACGCGCTGCGCAAGCGCCTGGGTACCGACGAGCGCGTCATCACCAACGTGGTCTTCATGGGCATGGGCGAGCCCATGCACAACTACCCCGCGCTGGTGCCGGCGCTGCGCACCCTGCTGGACGACCATGCCTACGGCCTGTCGCGCCGGCGCGTCACGGTGTCGACGTCGGGCGTCGTGCCGATGATCGACCGCCTCGCGGCCGACTGTCCCGTGGCGCTGGCGATCTCGCTGCACGCGCCCACCGACGCCCTGCGCGATACGCTGGTGCCGCTCAACCGCAAGTACCCGCTCGCCGAGCTGCTCGGTTCGGCCCGGCGCTACCTCGACGCGGCGCCGCGCGATTTCATCACCTTCGAATACTGCATGCTCGACGGCGTGAACGATCAGCCCGAGCAGGCGCGCCAGCTCGTCGAGCTGATCAACGACAAGCGCTGGGAGGGCCTGTCCTGCAAGCTCAACCTGATCCCGTTCAATCCTTTCCCGCAGTCGGGCCTGCGCCGCTCGCCCAATGCCGCGATCGCCGCCTTCGCCAAGGTGCTGCTGGACGCGGGGGTGGTGACGACGGTGCGCAAGACGCGAGGCGACGATATCGACGCCGCCTGCGGGCAACTGGCGGGCGAGGTGCAGGATCGCACGCGCGTCGATGAACGCATGGCCAAACTGCGCGACCGCGCGGCGCATGCCGCATCCTGAGCGCCTCATCACCAAGGAGGAACGGGCAATGGTTTCATGGCACTCGGTGCATCACGTTGTAAGCCGCTGGCTGGCGGCGGCCCTGCTGGGGGCGTCCCTGCTGGCCTTGCAGGGGTGCGCGCATCAGCCGGCCTCCGCGGATGCCGGGGCCACGGCCGCGTCGGACGCCGCCGCGGGCACCGATGCCCGCAAGCGGGCCCACATCCGGCTCGAACTGGCTGCCAGCTACCTGCAGTCGGGCAGGACGGACGTGGCCCTGGAGGAGGCGCGCCAGGCCCTGGCGACGGACCCCACGTACGCCGACGCCTGGCATCTGCGCGGCCTGGTGTACCTGGCCATGAAGGAATGGGACAGGGCGCGGTCCGATCTCGACCGTGCGCGCGAACTCAAGCCCGACGATCCGGACATCCTGCACAACCTGGGCTGGTTGCGCTGCGAGCAGAAGGACTATGACGCGGCGGACGCGTTGTTCAAACAGGCGCTGGCCGTGCCGGGGTATGCCGGGCGCGTGAAGACGCAGGCCGCCCAGGGCGTGTGCTACGAGCGTGCGGGCCATCTGAAGCTGGCGCAGGAGACCCTGCTGCACGCCTATGAGTTCGATGCGCGCAACCCGGTGGTCGGCCTGCATCTGGCGTCCGTTATCTTCGCGCAGGGCGACGCCCAGCGGGCGCAGTTCTACATCCGCCGCGTGAACAACGGCGAGTTTTCCGACGCGGCGTCGCTCTGGCTGGGGATCAAGATCGAGCGCGCGCTCAAGGACACGCAGGCCATGGGCCAGCTGGCCGAGCAGTTGAACAAGCGCTATCCCTCGTCCAGGGAGGCCCTGGCCCTGGGCCGCGGAGCGTTCGATGAGTGAGCCCGAACCCTTGTTGCCGCGGGAGGAAGCGGCCGCGCCTGCGCAGGGCGCCGCCGCGCCCATGACGGCAGGGCGCCTGCTCGCCGCCCGGCGCGAGGAGGCCGGCCTGCATCTGGCGGCGCTGGCGGCCACGCTCAAGGTGCCGCTGCACAAGCTGCAGGCGCTGGAAGGCGACCGGTACGACGCGTTCAAGGACGTCGTCTTCCTGCGTGCGCTCGCTTCCAGCGTCTGCCGCGTGCTCAAGATGGATGCAGGCCCGGTGCTGGCGCTGCTGCCGCAGAGCGCCCCCGTGGCGCTCAAGGACCAGCAGGGCTTGAACACCCGTTTCAAGGAAACCGGGAGCCGCCCGGAAGCGGCCGGTGCGTGGGGCTTGCCGATCTCGCGCCTGACCGCGTTCGCCGTGATCGCGCTGCTGGCGGCAGCGCTGGTGATGGCGTTCGTGCCGCATAACGACAACACCGCTTCTCCGGAGCCCGAATTCATGGCCGAAGCGACACCTCCTCAGGCCGCGCAGGCGCCTGAGCCGGCGGCAGCCGTGGCGCCGCAGGAGGTGCCGGCACCTCCGGCCCCCGCAGCGCCGGTGGTGGCGGCCACCAGCCCGGCCTCGGGCGGTAGCGCCCCGGCGCCGGACATGACGGTCGCGGTCGACCCGCCCGCCCCCCCGGCCGCACCCCGAACGGACGCGCCGGCCGCCGCCGCGGCGGCGGCCGATCCGCTGGTCATCCAGGCGCGCGATCAGACCTGGGTGCAGGTGCGCGACGCGCAAGGGGCGGTGCTGGCCGAGCGCAATCTGCAAAAGGGCGAGCGCTACGCCGCGCAAGGCAGCGGGCCGTGGTCGGTCGTCATCGGGCGGGCCGATGCGGCCGATGTGACCGTGCGGGGCCAGCCCATGGATTTGAGTGCCATCGCGCGCAGCAACGTCGCGCGGTTCGAGGTGAAGTGAATGCAGATGTCTGAAGCAGGCGCGCCCATTGCCATGGTGGCGCCGGCGCCGCGCCACTCGCGCCAGGCGCGCGTGGTCTGGGGCGACAAGGTGGTCACGGTGGGCGGCAGCGCGCCGGTGCGCGTGCAGTCCATGACCAATACCGACACCGCCGACGTCAAGGCCACGGTGATCCAGGTGCGCCAACTCGCGCAGGCGGGCTCCGAGCTCGTGCGCATCACGGTCAACACGCCCGAGGCGGCGGCGGCCGTGCCCGAGATCCGCGAGCGCCTGGACCGGATGGGGGAATCGGTGCCTCTGGTGGGCGATTTCCACTACAACGGGCACCGGCTGCTCACCGATTTCCCGGAGTGCGCGCGCACGCTCTCCAAGTACCGCATCAACCCCGGCAACGTCGGCAAGGGTGACAAGCACGACAAGCAGTTCGCCCAGATGATCGAGGCGGCGCTCAAGTGGGACAAGCCCGTGCGCATCGGCGTGAACTGGGGCAGCCTCGACCAGGAGCTGCTCACCGGCCTCATGGACGAGAACGGCACGCGCGCCGAGCCCTGGGACGCGCGCCAGGTGATGTACGAGGCGCTGGTGCGCTCGGCCCTCACTTCCGCCCGGCGGGCCGAGGAGCTGGGCATGAAGGGCGAGCAGGTCATTCTTTCGTGCAAGGTCAGCGGCGTGCAGGACTTGATCGCCGTGTACCGGGGCCTGGCGCAGCGCTGCGACTACCCCCTGCACCTGGGCCTGACGGAAGCGGGCATGGGCGCCAAGGGCATCGTCGCCTCGACCGCGGCCATGGCCATGCTGCTGCAGGAGGGCATCGGCGACACCATCCGCGTCTCGCTCACGCCCAAGCCCGGCGAATCGCGCACGCAGGAGGTGCTGGTCGCCACCGAAATCCTGCAGTCGCTCGGCCTGCGCGCGTTCGCGCCCAGCGTCACCGCCTGCCCGGGGTGCGGGCGCACCACCAGCACCACCTTCCAGGAACTGGCCAAGCAGATCGACGACTACCTGCGCGCCCAGATGCCGATCTGGCGCACGCGCTACCCCGGCGTGGAGAAGCTGCGCGTGGCCGTCATGGGCTGCATCGTCAACGGGCCGGGCGAGAGCAAGCACGCCGACATCGGCATCAGCCTGCCGGGCACCGGCGAGGCGCCCGCCGCGCCCGTGTACGTCGACGGGCAGAAGGCGATCACCTTGCGCGGCGAGCACATCGCCACCGAATTCCAGCAACTCGTGCAGGACTACGTGGAACGCCGCTACGGCCTGGCGGCGGGTGCGGCCTAACGCCTTCGTTTTCATGAAAAAGTGAGCTTCTGACGCTTGCTGAGTAAGCGCTTGAGCCTGTTTTTATATCAATTTTCAACACCATGCAAAGACTGGCCGCCATCAAGGGCATGAACGACATCCTGCCGCCCGATTCCGCGCGCTGGGAGTGGCTGGAGTCCGTGGTGCGCTCGCTCATGCGGCGCTACGCCTACCGCGCGATCCGCACACCCATCGTCGAGCCGACGGCGCTGTTCGTGCGCGGCCTGGGGCAGGTGACCGACATCGTCGAGAAGGAGATGTACTCCTTCGAGGACCGGCTCAACGGCGAGCAGCTCACCCTGCGCCCCGAGGCCACGGCCGGCGTGGTGCGCGCCGCGGTCGAGCATTCGCTGCTGCACGACGGCGGCAAGCGCCTGTACTACATGGGCCCGATGTTCCGCCACGAGCGCCCGCAGCGCGGGCGCTACCGGCAGTTCCACCAGATCGGCGCCGAGGCGCTGGGCTTTCCGGGCGCCGAGATGGATGCCGAGATCATCCTGCTCGCCCACGCGCTCTGGGCCGAGCTGGGCCTGAAGGATGTGCGCCTGGAGCTCAACAGCCTGGGCCAGCCCGAGGAGCGCAAGGCGCACCGCGCGGCGCTGATCGCCCACCTGGAGCAGCATCGCGAGCAGCTCGATGAAGACGCCCAGCGGCGCCTGTACACCAACCCGCTGCGCATCCTGGACACCAAGAACCCGGCCATGCTGCCCGTGGTCGAATCGGCCCCCAGGCTCATGGACTACCTGGGCGAGGCCTCGCGCCAGCATCTGCAGACCGTGCAATCCATCCTGGACGCCGCGGGCGTCGCATGGCGCATCAACCCGCGCCTCGTGCGCGGCATGGACTACTACAACCTCACGGTGTTCGAGTTCGTCACCGAGCAACTCGGTTCGCAAGGCACGATCTGCGGCGGCGGCCGCTATGACTACCTGATCGAGGAGCTCGGCGGCAAGCCCGCCCCCGCCGTGGGCTGGGCGCTGGGCGTGGAGCGCGTGCTCGAATTGCTCAGGGAGCAGGAGCGCGAGGCGCCGGCCACCGCTCCCGATGCCTACGCCGTGGTGGCGGATGCCGCCTTCCTGCCCACCGCGATGGCCGTGCTGCAGCAGCTTCGCCAGCGCGGCATCGCGGTGCAGATGCACAGCGGCGCCGCCAACGCACAGGGCCTGGGCAGCATCAAGACGCAATTCAAGAAAGCCGATGCCAGCGGCGCGCGGTTCGCTCTCGTATTCGGAGCAGATGAAATGCAGGCGGGCGTCGCCGCCGTCAAGCCCTTGCGCGAGGCGGGCGAGCAGAAACAGCTCCCGCTGGCCGACGCGGCCGCCCTCGCGGCCAGCCTACAATCCGCGCGCTGAAACGAAAGACCGCACGATGGCACACCATTTCGACCTCGAAGAACAGGAACAGATCGCCCAGTTCAAGCATTTCTGGGACACCTGGGGCACGCCCATCACCTGGGCCGTGATCGTCGTCATGGGCGGCCTCGCTTCCTGGAACGGTTACCGCTACTGGCAGGGGCGCCAGGCGCAGCAGGCGGTGGCGATGATGGACGCCGTCGAGGTCGCGGCGCAGTCCAGGGAGCTCGACCGCGTGCAGCAGATATTCGGCGATCTGCGCAAGGACTATCCGCGCACCGCGCAGGCCGGGCAGGCCGGCCTGCTGGCGGCCCAGGAATTCGCCAACGCCCAGCGCTGGAAAGACGCGCAGGCCGCCCTGACCTGGGTGGCCGACAACGCCGCCGACGAAGGCTATGTGGCGCTGGCCCGCCTGCGGCTGGCGGCCGTGCTGATCCAGGAAAAGTCCTACGACCAGGCGCTGGCGCAACTGTCGTCGCCGTTCCCGCAGGAATTCGCCGCCATCGTGGCCGATCGCAAGGGCGACGTTTACGACCTGCAGGGCAAGAAGCAGGAGGCCATCGAGCAATATCGCCGGGCCTGGGAGGCCCTGGGCGAGCAGACCGGCTATCGCCAGATCGTGCAGGCCAAGCTCGATGCGCTGGGCGCCGCCACGTCCGCCAAGGGAGGCGCATGATGGGCGCCGCGGCTCGTGCATGGCGCCTGCTCGCGGGCTGCGTCGCCGTGGCATCCGTGCTGGCGCTGGGCGCTTGCGGCTCATCCAGGCCCAAGCCGGTGGAGCTGGGCGCCGTGGTTCCCCTGCTGCCCGTGCATCTGGCGTGGCAGACGCAGATTGGCTCGGTGGCCGGGCTGGTGCTCACGCCGTCCGTGCATGGCGACACCGTCGTGCTGGCTTCCGAGGGCGGCACCGTCACCGCGCTGGATGCGCGCAGTGGCACCAGCCTCTGGCGGGTGCAGCTCTCCGATGCGCTGTCGGCCGGTGTCGGCAGCGACGGTCAGCGCGCCGCCGTGATTTCCCGCGGCCGGGAACTGATCGTCATGGAGGCGGGGCGCGAGCTCTGGCGCAAGTCTCTGCCGGCGCAGACCTTCACGGCGCCATTGGTGGCCGGCGGGCGCGTCTTCGTGATGACGGCCGACCGCACGGTCACGGCCTTCGACGGCAAGAGCGGCTATCGCCTGTGGACCCAGCAGCGCCAGGGCGAAACTCTGGTCCTGCGCGAAAGCGGCCTGCTGATGGCCGTGGGGGACACGCTGGTCGCCGGTATTTCCGGGCGCATGGTGGGGTTCGATCCCGATTCGGGCATGGCGCGCTGGGAGGCCCCGCTGGCCACGCCGCGCGGCGCGAACGACGTGGAGCGCCTGGTGGAGGTGCTCGGCGGCGTGAGCCGCGAGGGCAGCGTCGTGTGCGCCCGGGCGTTCCAGGCGGCCGTGGGCTGCGTGGACGCCGCGCGCGGGGCCTTGCTCTGGACCCGGGCCGCGCACGGCGCCAGGGGCATCGCTGGCGACGCGCAGGCGCTGTACGGCGCTGAAAGCAACGGCCTCGTGCAGGCATGGAAGCGCGCGGACGGCACGCCCCTGTGGACCTGGGAGCAGTTGCGCTATCGCGAGCTGACGGCGCCGCTGCTGCTCGGGCGCTCCGTCGTGATCGGCGACGGCACGGGCCTCGTGCACCTGTTGTCCAAGGAAGACGGCTCGCCGCTGAACCGCCTGTCCACGGACGGCTCGGGCGTGGCGACGGCGCCCGTGGTGGCGGGCAAGACCCTGGTGGTCGTGACCCGCCAGGGCAGCGTCTACGGCTTCCGCCCGGATTGACAGGACACTTTCGTGAAACCCGTCATCGCCCTCGTGGGGCGGACCAACGTCGGCAAGTCGACGCTCTTCAACCGCCTCACGCGCTCGCGCGATGCGATCGTGGCGGACGCGGCCGGGCTCACGCGCGACCGCCATTACGGGCTCGGGCGGCTGGGCGCGCATGAGTACATCGTCGTCGACACGGGCGGCTTCGAGCCCGACGCGGACAGCGGCATCTACCGCGAGATGGCCCGGCAGACCGCGCAGGCGATCGCCGAGGCGGACACCGTCATCTTCGTGGTGGACGTGCGCGCCGGCCTCTCGGCCCAGGACCACGACATCGCCGTCTACCTGCGGCGCCTGGGCAAGCCCTGCGTGCTCGCGGGCAACAAGGCCGAAGGCATGCAGGAAAGCGCCTTGCTCGGTGAGTTCTACGAACTCGGCCTGGGGCAGGTGCACCCCGTCTCTGCCGCGCATGGCCAAGGCGTGCGCAGCCTGCTGGATGCGGCGCTGGAGCCCCTGGCCCTCCCGGAGCCGGATGATGAAGACGAGGCACGGCTCGATGGCGGCACCATCCGCCTGGCCGTGGCCGGCCGGCCCAATGTCGGCAAATCCACCCTGATCAATGCCTGGCTGGGCGAGGAGCGCCTGGTGGCGTTCGACCTGCCGGGCACGACGCGCGACGCCATCACCGTGCCGTTCGAGCAGCGCGGCCAGAAGTACGAACTGGTCGATACGGCCGGCCTGCGCCGGCGCGGCAAGGTGTTCGAGACCATCGAGAAATTCTCGGTCGTCAAGACTCTGCGGGCCATCGAGTCCGCGCACGTGGTGCTGCTGCTGCTCGATGCCACGCAGGGCGTGACCGATCAGGATGCGCACATCGCCGGCTACATCCTGGAGAGCGGGCGCGCCGTCGTGGTGGCCGTGAACAAATGGGACGCGGTGGACGACTACCAGCGCCAGCAGGTCCAGCGCTCGATAGAGAACCGGCTGGCGTTCATGAAGTTCGCCACCATCCACTTCATCTCGGCGTCGCGCAGGCAGGGGATCGCCGCCATCTGGGGCTCGATCCGCAAGGCCTATCACGCGGCCGTCTGCAAGATGCCGACGCCGGTGCTCACCCGGGTGCTGCTGGAATCGGTGCAGTTCCAGACCCCCAAGCGCTCGGGCGGCTCGCGCCCCAAGCCGCGCTACGCCCACCAGGGCGGAATGAATCCGCCCATCATCGTCGTGCACGGCAATTCACTGGAGCACCTCACCGATGCCTACAAGCGCTTCCTCGAAGGGCGCTTTCGCAAGCAGTTCGATCTGGTGGGCACGCCGCTCCGGCTGGAATTCAAGACGTCGAAAAACCCCTATACCGACAAAAACGACTCTTGAAAATGTGCTTTGCCGCCCGCACTCTGATGGCTCGGGTTGCTGTGGTAAGGTGATGCACCACAACAACAGTCCTGAACACGGAGCATATCGTGAGCAACAAAGGCCAACTTCTCCAAGACCCGTTCCTGAACACGCTGCGGCGTGAGCATGTGCCGGTGTCCATCTACCTCGTCAATGGCATCAAGCTGCAGGGTCAGATCGAGTCCTTCGATCAATACGTGGTCCTGTTGCGCAATACCGTCACGCAGATGGTTTACAAGCACGCCATTTCGACCATCGTCCCTGGCCGCGCCGTCAACTTCGCTGCCGCGGAAGCGGCCGATCCTGGCGAGCAATAGGCGCCGTGGTGCAGAGCGAGGCCGCGCTCCCGCCCATGGCCGGGGCGCTGCCGTGAGTTCGTTGCCCCGCCCCTCCGAGGCAGCCGCGCCGGTGCTTCTCGTCGGCGTGGATTTCGGCGCGGACGCGTTCGATGCCGGATTGCAGGAGCTCGCGCTGCTCTCGCGCAGCGCCGGGCTCGACCCCGTCGCCCGGCTGGCCTGCAGGCGCAAGGCGCCCGATGCCGCGCTTTTCGTCGGCAGCGGCAAGGCCGACGAGATCGGTGCGCTCGCGCGCGAGCATGGCGTGCAGGAGATCATCTTCGACCAGGCCCTGAGTCCGGCGCAGCAGCGCAACCTGGAGCAGCATCTGCAGATGCCGGTCTACGACCGGACCATGCTCATCCTGGAAATCTTCGCCCAGCGCGCGCGCAGCTATGAAGGCAAGCTCCAGGTGGAGTTGGCGCGGCTGCAGTACCTCAGCACGCGGCTGGTGCGCCGCTGGACCCACCTCGAACGCCAGCGCGGCGGCATCGGCGCGCGCGGCGGGCCGGGCGAGCGCCAGATCGAGCTCGACCGGCGCATGATCGGAGACACCATCAAGCGCACGCGCGAGCGCCTGGTCAAGGTGCAGCGCCAGCGCGCCACGCAGCGCCGCCAGCGCGAGCGCCGCGAGACCTTCAGCGTGTCATTGGTGGGCTATACCAATGCCGGCAAGTCCACACTCTTCAACGCGCTTGTCAAGGCGCATGCCTACGCGGCCGACCAGTTGTTCGCGACGCTCGACACCACGACGCGGCGCCTGTACCTGGGCGGCGAGGCCGGGTCCATTTCGCTGTCCGATACGGTCGGCTTCATCCGCGACCTGCCCCATGGCCTGATCAGCGCCTTCAAGGCGACGCTGCAGGAGGCGGCCGACGCCGATTTGCTGCTGCACGTCGTCGATGCGTCCAACCCCGCCTATCCGCAGCAAATCGCGCAGGTGCAGGAAGTGCTCGCGGAAATCGGCGCGGCCGACGTGCCGCAGGTCCTGGTGTTCAACAAGGTGGACGCTCTGGCATCATCGGCCCAGCCCATGACCGCGCACGACGCCTATGAATGGGAGGGACGCAGGCTGGAGCGTCTGTTCGTCAGTGCGCATACGGGCGAAGGGCTTGCCGCGCTCAGGCAGGCGCTGGCGGCGCGGGCGGCCGGGAGCGCCGCGGCACACGGCAGGGAGCCGTTTGCGGCGCCGGTGCTGCACTGAGGCCTTGATTGCCGGGACAATACGAGCACAGGCGTTTGCTATCAACCAATGAAGAACGTACGCATGGATCTCCGTGATCGTGTGGCCCGCTGGCTTTCGCCGGTGAAGGGGCCGCAGCGCATTTACAACCTCAACGACCCGCGCTGGGGGCGTGGAGACGACAACGGCGCTCCCGATCCACGCCCGGAGCAGGATCGTCCGGCCGATGACGCGCCGCCTCCCCGTCCGGCGCGCAATCCCCAGGGCGCAGGAGGCGGCTCGCCGCCCGATCTGGACGAGCTCTGGCGCGATCTGCAGGGCAAGCTCAACGGCCTGTTCGGCGGCGGCGGGCGTGGTGGGCGGCGC
>Ga0222419_100832_pt1 | contig 16485 bp, 10 predicted proteins | sample 1B20Ametagenome_FD_182474 | JGI IMG/M metagenome (GOLD analysis project Ga0222419, IMG submission 182474) | Enriched microbial communities from leaf-cutter ant dump, University of Wisconsin, Madison, United States - 1B20A (version 2) | ecosystem: Environmental > Terrestrial > Nest > Insects nest... | reverse complement strand
TGGACCAGATCAGGCTAAGGTTCAATTATTTTGTACAGCTTAAAAATCACCTTTACCTGGTAGATAATCCTTATTTCCTGAGTGTGATCGATTTTTTCAAGCAGCACCGGGATACCCTTGTGATCCACCACAGCGAATATGAAGCCTTCCACGAAAATATCCTTTCCAAACTCGAACATAAGATCAGGATCAATTATTCCTACTTAAAACCGGCAACAAAGAAGCAGATAGAAGAACAGGGATTTGACCTTGAAAATGAACGTATGGTGTACCTTTCTGAATCTGAGGATTTCGTACTCATCACGCCGGTCATGCGCTATGGGAGCCTGGAGATCCCGGTGATCTCGCAGAAGCAGATCCGTTCCAGGGATAAGCTGGGCAAGGCATTTTCGTTGCAGCGTGATGAAGAAAAAGAATTACAGTTCATCTCCGGTATCGCCAAAACACATCCCTTCTTCATGGAGCAGATGCGGGAATTTCCTGACCAGAAACATGCCGATTGCTTTTATCTCCACCGGAGCCGCTTCCTGGAAGCAGACTGGTTTCTGGAAGCATTTCAGGCATGGCGCAGCATGGGTATAGCCATACTCGGGTTCAATGCGCTGAAAAACAATAAGCTCAGTCCATATAAAGCCGAGATCTCCATCAGTGTGATCAGCGGCATTGACTGGTTTGAGACGGCCATAAACGTCAAATTCAACGAGCAGACTGTAGCCCTGAAGCACCTGCACAGATCGATCCGCAACAAAAGCAAATTCGTACAGCTGGATGACGGGAGCATGGGCATTCTTCCGGCAGACTGGCTGGAAAAATTTGAAGCCTATTTTGCTGCAGGGGAGATCATCGAAGAACGGCTGCGCACCGCCCATATCAACTACAATGCTGTTGCGGAACTTTATGACGAAGAACTGATTGATCAGCAGGCACTGGCGAGGCTCTCCATGTACCGCTCAAAACTGGCCTCTTTTGAAGCCATCCAGAATGCAGAAGTACCAGAGGAACTGAACGCCAGCCTAAGGGAATATCAGAAAGAAGGCCTGAACTGGCTGAATTTTCTGGATGAATTCAACTTTGGGGCCTGCCTGGCAGACGACATGGGATTGGGCAAAACCATACAGGTACTGGCTTTTCTGCTTGGACAGCGAAAAAAAGCAACTAAAAATACCAATCTTGTAGTAGTGCCGGCCTCGCTGATTCACAATTGGCAGCAGGAGATCCGGAAATTTGCCCCGGATATGCAGGTAAAGACCCTTTATGGATCGGGCAGGGGAAAGCAGGTACAGGATTTTGATCAGTACGAGGTGATCCTTACCTCCTACGGGACCTTGCTGTCTGACATCAGGCAGCTGCGGGAATACCACTTCAATTACATCATTCTCGATGAATCCCAGGCCATTAAAAATCCTGACTCCCAACGCTATAAGGCGGCCCGCCTCCTGGAGGCAAGGAACAGGATCGTACTGACGGGCACCCCGGTGGAGAACAATACCTACGATCTTTACGGGCAGTTGTCCTTCGCTTGTCCCGGTCTGCTGGGCAGCAAGGAACAGTTCCGGCAATTATATTCCGTGCCCATAGACCAGTTTAAAGACAGCCGGCGGGCCTCAGAGCTGCAACAAAAGATCAGCCCCTTTGTGCTGCGCCGGACAAAGCAGCAGGTCGCTACCGAACTGCCTGAAAAAACAGAAATGGTCATTTATTGCGAAATGGACACCCAGCAGCGGGAGATCTATGATGCAGCCCGGGAAGAGATCAGGGAATTCCTCCAGCACAGAACCGATGACGAGCTCAAAAGAAGTACGATGCATGTCCTGCGGGGCATTACCAGGCTCAGGCAGATCTGTAATTCCCCTGCTTTGCTCGGCAAGGACAAATATTACGGAAATGCCTCTGCCAAGATGGATGTATTGATGGAGCAGATAGAAAATAAAGCTGCGCAGCATAAGATCCTGGTCTTTTCGCAGTTCGTGACCATGCTGGACCTCATTAAAGAAGAACTTATCGCCAGGAACATTGCATTTGTTTCCCTTACAGGACAGACCAGGGACCGTGGTACGATAGTAGACCGCTTTCAGCAGGATCCCGCCCTGCGTGTATTCCTGATCAGTCTGAAAGCAGGGGGAACCGGGCTGAACCTGACCCGTGCCGATTATGTTTACCTGGTAGACCCCTGGTGGAACCCTGCGGCAGAGCAACAAGCCATAGATCGGACCCACAGGATCGGACAGGAAAAACATGTCGTGGCGGTACGGCTCATTTGTCCGGATACTGTAGAAGAAAAGATCGTCGGGATGCAGGCCTTCAAAAAGGACCTGGCCGGAGAACTCATCAAAACTGAAGAGTCAATATTTAAATCGCTGAATAAAAATGATTTGCTTAGCTTATTATAAATAAAAAATAAATATATAAATCCCACCACAACAATTCTCCATGAAACGGATCACCGCAGGAAAAAAAAACCTTGTTTTTCAGATCATATCATTGCTGATGATAAGCAATTTATCCGTGCTTGCGCAAAGTAATTCTGCACATATTGCTGTCGACAGCCTTCAAAGGATCGCCAGGGTAACGGGGAGCTCCATACCCGGTGAAAACCTGCCCGATCCGAACCAGACCGCCGTCCGGTCCGATCTTGGCGGTACCGACCTCGGCATTGCCTGGGACATGGGCAAAGGCCGTACCGGCTATTTTTTTGGAGACAGTTACGGTAGGGATTTCCAGCCTGTAAAAGAAGGCGGCCCGGGTAAGGCGGGGAACTGGCGTTCAAATGTACTGGGCATATCTTCAGACCAGCAACTGGAGGACGGGATCACTTTTGATACCCTGATCAGCAGGCAGATCATCTACAGCCCGCACATCACTGACGGCACGGACAGCCATACGGCCATTCCAACAGCAGCCGTGCACGCCAATGGCCGGGATTATGTGCATTACATGGACATCAGGAAATGGGGCAGGCCCGGGCGCTGGGAAACCAACTATTCCGGGTTGTATGAATCCAGGGACGGAGGGATGCACTGGCAGTCTGTAAAGCAGGTGCGCTTTGGGGCGTTAAGCAATTTTTCACAGGCAGGTTATGCCAAAAAGGACGGCTATGTGTACATGGCAGGTACTGTGCCGGGAAGGGGCGGTGCCATTTACCTGGCCCGCTTTAAAGAAAAGGGCATCCTCAGGCAGGAGTCCTACGAATACTGGAGCGGTGCAGCCGGCTGGCTGAAAGGTCAGGAAGCTAAAGCGGTCAGGATCATAGACGCCCCGGCGGGAGAACTTTCCCTGATCTGGCATGAAGGCTTTAAACGCTGGATCATTGCCTACCTCGATGAAAGCAGGCACGGGCTGGTGATCAGGGATGCGGCAGAGGCAAGCGGTCCCTGGAGTGAACCGCAGATGCTGGCAAGATCAGCCGGTTATCCCGGCCTTTATGGCTCCTACATTCATCCGGTGTCCGGCAAAGGCAATGAATTTTATTTTCTCATGTCCATGTGGTATCCTTACAATGTGTTCCTGATGAAAGCCAGGCTGCAGCAGGCTGCTTCACCGGAAGATTAAGACACACATTGAGTCATTCTTCGTAGTCATCGCCTTTATCAATGTTCAGGCTCAGGTCATCATCTTCATCATGGTTCAGTCCGGGATCGTCATTTTCATGATCATCTGGTTCTTCCGGATCCTGTTCTCTGTCCTTTTCCGGATCTCGCATAAAGTATTGAGCTTTCATGGTTTAGCTGAATTATAACCAGACAACAACCAGCCTTGCTTAAGGTTCATGTTATTTTGAATTTGCATACTCCCATAAAAAATTGTTTATCGCACAACATCTTTTCAACTATTTTTAAGAAAATAAGCTTAAAACCACCATCTTTATACTATAAAAATAAAAGCAGATGCAGTACCGGGAATTATTAGACCAGCTTCGCACGCATGTGTCCCGCCTGTTCCAGTCCCATCAGGATCACAGGCTGATATATCACAATTTCAGCCATACCCGTCAAGTCGTGGAAAATGCCGCAAGGATCGCCAATCATTACCGGCTCTCTGACGAAGATTTTTTCATTGTCATGGCGGCAAGCTGGTTCCATGATCTCGGCTATTTTTACGATTGCACACAGCATGAAGCAAAAGGCATCAGCCTTGCAAGTGATTTTTTGCAGGAAAAAGGCGCAGATGCCGATGTCATCGAAAAAGTGGCCGGATGTATCAAAGCCACAATGATGCCCCAGCGTCCGGAAGGACTGTTGCAGCAGATCGTATGCGATGCTGATCTTTTTCATCTGGGCAGCAGCAGTTTCAAAGAACGCAACAAGCTGATGCGCAAGGAAGCTGAAGCATTTCGCCATCAAAAGATCGATAAGGCAGACTGGAGGGAAAAGACCATTGCCCTGCTCAAAGCACACCATTACCATACCGATTACTGCAGAGATCTTCTGGATGCCGGCAAGGCACGGAACCTGGCAGAACTGGAATCCAGATCCCTGATCCAGCCTGCGGCGGCCCCCCTGGATCTTCCGGGAGTGCCAGACAAGCCTTCGGATCTTGCAGGCTCAGGGAACGGCAAAAAGAAAAAGGACGACAAACCTGAAAGAGGCATCGAGACCATGTTCAGGATCACCTCCGCCAACCATCAGCGGCTGAGCGATATGGCAGACAATAAGGCGCACATCATGATCTCTACCAATTCGATCATCCTTTCAGTCATCCTGAGCCTGCTCCTGCGCAAGCTGGAAGACAACCCGCACCTGATCTTTCCGACACTGCTGCTGCTGATCATCTGCGTGGTGACCATGGTTTTCTCAATACTTGCCACCAGGCCTTCCATTCCTACCGGAATGTTCACACCCGACGACATCAGCGAAAAACGTGTAAACCTGCTATTCTTTGGCAATTTTTACCGCATGAGCCTCCCGGACTACCAGGAGGGGATGCTGAAGATGATGGGCGACCGGGACTTTCTGTACGGAAGCCTGATCAGGGACGTATATGCACAGGGCGTAGTGCTGGGGCGGAAATACCGGCTGCTGCGGGTAGCTTATAATGTCTTTATGTTTGGGATTGTGGCTGCCGTGCTCTCGTTTATCGTAGCGTCGGCCCTGGTAGCCCTGTAAATAGATATGGAAAAAGCTGTTTTTGTAAACAGGGACCTGAGCTGGCTGGGCTTTAACGGACGAGTGCTGATGGAAGCGGCAAAAGAAACCGTTCCGCTGCTGGAACGGATCAGGTTCCTGTCCATCTATTCTTCCAACCTCGATGAATTTTACCGGGTCAGGATGCCGGTGCTGATGGCCCTGGACGAACAGGCCGGGATAGCCGGACCGGGCAACTATGAGCTGGCCAGGCAGGAGATCGACCGGCAACAACAGACCTATGGCAGGATCATCACAGCCCAGTTGGTCCCGGCCCTCGAGGCACAAAACATCCACTGGCTTTATAACCGGCCTGCGCCGGACAGTATCCAGTCGCAGCTCACAGAACTTTTTTTCAACGAAGTGCTGGCTTATCTCCATCCGGTAGACCTCAACCAGGACCTGTCCGGCTTTTTTGCAGAAAACAACAAGCTGTACCAGCTGGTGGTTCTGGAAGACCTGAACGGGCAGGAGCGGCTTCAACTGGTCAATACACCTTCAGACGTCATTCCGAGGCTGTATACCCTTTCTACAGCAGACGGAGACTACATCTTTTTCCTGGAAGATATCATCCGTTTCAATCTGAAGCATTTGTTCCCTGAAGATCAGGTAAAAGGTGCTTATAACCTGAAGATCACGCGGGATGCAGCACTCATCCTGGAAGAAACCCTGGGAGAAGACCTCACCGAGGCGCTGGAACGCCAGCTGGAAACAAGGGACCTTGGTTTTGCGACCCGGCTTTTGTGTGAACCGGGAATTCCGCTCAGGAGCCTGTACAGGGTGATCTACGCACTTAACCTGCAAAAAGCCTCCGTAGTAGAAGGCGGGAGGTACCACCACCTCCGGGACCTGGGCGATTTTCCGCTGTCAGACCCAAAGTTCCGTTATTCCGCGTGGCCGCCTTCAGCAGCAGTGACCATACCCCCGAATGAAACCCTGTTTGAGCAGATCCTTAAAGGAGATATCCTGATCCACGTACCTTATCAAAGCTATGACCCGGTGCTGCGGTTTTTCAATGAAGCCTGCAACGACCCCACGGTAGAAGAAATTTATGTGACCCTGTACCGGGCAGCACCCAATTCGAGGATCGTAAGTGCCCTGAATACCGCCGCGATGAACGGGAAGAAGGTCGTCGTACTGGTCGAGCTCAAAGCCCGGTTTGATGAAGCAAATAACCTCAAATGGGCCAAAAAAATGAAAGCCGCCGGTGTAAAGATCGTATACAGCAGCCTGGACCTGAAAGTACATGCCAAAATAGCACTGATCAGGAAAAGAACGGCGGGACAAGCCCACTATCTGGGCCTGCTGGCCACCGGCAACCTCAATGAAAGCACGGCACGCTTCTATACCGACCACATTCTGCTCACGGCCCATCAGCCCATGCTGGCAGAACTGGAACAACTGTTTGGCTTCCTGAGCAAGAGCAGGAAAGCGCCTGGACCGGAAGACCGGATCGATTTTAATCACCTGGTGGTCGCGCAGTTCAATCTCCTGCAAAAATTCCTGGACCTGATCCAGCGGGAGATGGACCATGCCGCGCAAGGCCTGCCTGCCACCATTACCATCAAGATGAATAACCTGGAAGAAAAGGTGCTCATTACCAAACTGTATGCTGCATCCCGGGCGGGAGTGCAGATACAGCTCATTGTCCGGGGGATCTGCTGCCTGGTGCCAGGCATACCAGGGTTAAGCGAAACCATCACCGTGACCAGGATCGTAGGAAGGTACCTGGAGCATGGCCGGCTCTTTATTTTCCACAACAACGGCGCAGATGACATCTGGATGGGTTCCGCAGACTGGATGAACCGTAACATTTACAGCAGGATAGAAGTCTGTTTTCCTTTATACGATCCCCGCCTGCGCCGCGAGGTCCTGGATCTTATTGCACTGCAAAAAGACGATACTGCACAGCAGGCCATATATTTATTTTTACACCAGCAGGATGTGCTGCAAACCTGATCATGCCTATGAGATTTCTACAATCCGGTATGCTTTTCCTTGGGCTGTTTTTGGCGGCTTCCGGATGCAAACTGCCCAAGCCGAAGTATACCAGCCCGGAAGGCTATAACCTGAAAGATCCCGATAAATTTAACATGCCGTCCAGCCTGCTGGAAATATCCGGCATCGCGCTCCGCGATGGAAACAGCGATACGGTTTACAGCATCCAGGATGAAGATGGAAGACTGTTCAGGCAGAAATGGCATGTAAAAAAGCAGCAGCACATGAAATTTGGCCCTAAAGGCGATTACGAAGACCTCGCCATTTTCCATGACCGGTTCTTCATCCTGAAAAGTAACGGCACCCTGTATTCATTTCCCTATTCAGAATCTGTAAAAGAAGAATCAGCACAGGTAAAGGAACGCAAAAAACTGGTGCCCAAAGGCGAATACGAGAGCCTGTATGCCGATCCTCAAAACAATAAATTGTACCTGCTCTGTAAAAGTTGCCAGGTAGATAAAAAGAAGAAGCAGATCACAGGGTATGTACTTCAATATGACCCTGCGACGGATTCACTGACCGGACCGGAAAGCTTCAGGCTGGACCTGAACCAGCTCAAACAGATCAACACCAGGCTGAAGACCAGCCTCAAGCCCTCGGCACTGACCAAAAATCCCAGAACAGGCGAGTGGTACATCCTTTCTTCGGCCAACAAACTGCTGATCGTCACCGACCAGAACTGGAAGATCAAACAAGCCCATAAACTCAATTCCTCCACTTTCAACCAGCCGGAGGGCCTGGCATTTGACAAGAACTTTAACCTGTTCATTTCAAATGAAGGCGACGAGATCACCGACGGCAACATCATCAAATTCAACTATGTGCCTAAAGAAAAAAAATAAACATGTTGTCCTGCTGGCCAGCCTGCTTGCCCCTCTGCTGCTCTTTCAGAACCTGCCGGTAACAGCGCAGCAGACAGATTCATTGCTTTCCAGAACCATCCTTATTGGCGATGCCGGTGAGATGGACGCCCAGCAGGACGGCGTGATCAAGCATGCGGCCTCCAGTGTGGTACAGGGAAAGACCCGGGTGATCTTTCTTGGCGACAACATCTACCCAAAAGGTATGGGACTGCCCGGAAGCAAGGAAGAACGGGAAACGCAGGAGATCATCCGTTCCCAGTACAGCCCCTTTAGGAGCCAGGGCGTACCGGTCTATTTTGTGCCCGGTAACCATGACTGGGACAGGAGCGGACCGCTCGGCCTGCAAAAGATCAAAAGACAGGGTGCATTCCTGAAGGAACAAGAAGACAGCCTGTTGCAGATGGTGCCGGAAGGAGGCTGTCCGGGGCCTGTCGAGATCCCGGTCAATGACGGACTCGTCGTGATCGCCTTTGACAGCGAATGGTGGGTCTTTCCGCACGATAAGACCACGGCCGGCTGCGCCTGCAATACCAAGGCAGAAGTGGCAGCAAGGATAAAACAACTGTATGAAAAAAATAAAGGCAAAGTCATCCTGCTGGCCGCGCACCATCCCTTCCAGAGCTACGGCAGCCACGGCGGCAATTTTTCATGGAAAAACCATATATTTCCACTGACAGTCGTTAATAAAAATTTATACATCCCGCTGCCGGTAATCGGTTCCCTCTACCCATTGCTGAGGACCATTTTTACCAATCCAGAAGACCTGGCCCACCGCTGGTATTCAGGGATGATCAGCCAGATCGACAGCGCCTTTGCCGGCTATCCCGATCTGGTCCACGTGGCCGGTCATGACCATGGACTGCAGTTCATCAGGAACAAAGGCATACAAGTGGTCAGCGGTTCAGGCGCCAAGCACAGTTTTGCGAGAAAAGGCAGGTATTCCCTGTACGCCTCCACACTCCCGGGTTATGTAGTGGCAGACCAGCTTGTAAATAATTACGTTCGTTTTACCTATTATGCAAATACAGGTAGTAACTTTGAACAAGTTTTTACTTACACTCATGCAAGCCATAACGCTAAATCTAAATAATACAATAGATAAACCAGGTGGACACCTGCTTGGGGCAGACATCAAGCTCTCGCTCAAACCATTTATAGATTACATTCAAAAACGGGCAGAAACAGAAAAAACCGCCAAGGTCAATTTCTACAAATATATCCTTCAGCAGTTCAATCAATATCCGGAGCTGCGCCACCCGATCCGTCCCGAAGATGCAGGCAAGTATGCCACGCTGTTTGAACTGATCCATACTTCGCTTTCACCGATCATCAATGATGAAGCCCAGCAGTACTGGGCCATAGGCACGCCGCTCAGCGGTGTATTTCATTACGGAACAGATGCTTTCTATCATGTGTTTATGGGGCCCTCCATGTGCAGTCTGCGTTCAGACCTGAGCCTTCCGTCAAAAAAAGACATGGAAAAGAACATGCTGGCGGGCTTTTACAACATCATCATGGAGCGGTTCTACGGATTTTCGCTGAACAGCCACCGGGGCACCATACATTCCATAACCGATCCGGAAACACATTTGCTCAAATACTATCGCCTGGACGTGGACACGCGTTTCATGGACATTACAGCACATGCCAGCCTGCCCGAATACGACCTCAAAGAAGTCAAGGATTACATCAAGGACGAAAGAAATACCCTGAAAATGCTGACCAGGCTCCTCCCGCCCGGTACTTTCAGTATAGAAGGCATTGCGATCATCAACCTGCATGACGTCACGGCAGACTATGCGCTGGAAACCATAAAGAACATTGTCATCGAGCACAATGAATCCCAGCGGGGGGAACACAGCAAAGATATCGCGGCAGCGCTCAAGACCCTGGTCGGAACAGACCATGCAGAATTCGGGATGCTCCCGTATATTAGGGTGAACGGAAAGCTGATGATCGATGACCAGTCGGGGTTCAGGAGCATTGTGATACAGCTCGCCAGGGAAAAAGGCCTGGAAGACACTGAATACAAAAGCCTGATCGAAGATTACCTGGAAAATCCAAGAACACTGATCTTTCCGGACATCAGCCAGGAAGACCAGTCCGCGTATCCCATGCTGCAACTGCTTGGTGAAGACGGCATCAGATCGTATGCGCTGTTTCCGCTGTACTACAATGCAAAACTCGTGGGATGTCTTGAATTCTACACCAGGGATACGAGCAAGTTCAACGGCAATACCCTGACCAAGATCGAGCGTGCCTTTCCGCTGCTGGCCCAGCTGTTCCAGAACATCATCATCGGTTTCAACAATGACATCCAGGATATAATTACAGATAAATTTACCGCCCTCCAGCCAGCGGTCCAGTGGCGGTTCAATGAAGCCGCCTACAACTACCTGCAATCAGGCGCCAGGGACCGCAACCTGCCGGTCGAGCCGATCTTTTTCAGGGGAGTATTCCCTTTTTACGGAGCAGTAGACATACGGAACTCCAGCATCCAGCGCAATGCGGCGATCAGAAGAGACCTGTATACCCATTTTGAAATACTGGAACAGACCATCAGCAAGATCAGGGGGATGATCACCCTATGCACAGCCGAAGATATCCCAAAAGAAGAAACGGTCTGGAACTACCAGAGCCTGGATGAGCTGTCAGACCGTGAAATGCTCAAGACCGAAGACTATTTACAACGCCAGATCCCCTCAGTACTGAACATGCTCAAAGAAAAGCACCCCGAACTGGCCGTGACGGTAGATGAATACTTTCAGCAGACCGCATTGCAGAGCAAGGTCTTTGAGAACAGGGAGCGCTATGAGAAAAGCATGCAGATGATCAACCTGGCTGTTTCCAGGCACCTGGACGATTTCAATGAAGAACTACAGGCGGTCTATCCCAATTATTTTGAAAAGTTCAGGACAGACGGGGTGGAGTTTGACATTTACCTGGGGCAGTCCATTGCCCCGAAGAAACCCTTTGACCACGCGCTGATCGGCAGCTTCCGGCTCAGGCAGCTCAGGGTGCTGGCAGAGATCGCCCAGACCACCAACAACCTGGGTCCGTATTTTTCCCTGCCGCTGGAAACCACCCAGCTGATCTTTGTCTATGACAAACCCATAGACGTGAGCTTTAGGATCGATGAGCAGCGCTTTGATGTAGAAGGCAGCTACAATATCCGGTACCAGATGGTCAAAAAGCGAATCGACAAGGCACACATCAAAGACACTGATGAGCGGCTCACCCAGCCGGGCAAGATCGCGATCGTGTACTTCAGCAACACCGAGGCCAGGGAATACCTGGGATACATCAAAAAACTACAGACCCAGGGACTGCTGAACAATGACCTGGAATACCTGGAAATTGAAGAATTGCAGGGCGTAGAAGGTCTGAAAGCCCTGAGAGTTGGCGTTAGCTATAAAAGATCACTAAATTAGCAGCCAACCAAGTCAAAAATAAAGATGCGCATCAGGAACCTGTTGATTGTTTTACTTTTCTTTCCCGCGCTGCGCACCATAGCACAGCAGCCAGGCGATTCTGTACTGGTGGCCATGGGCCCAGAATATGACAAGGTAAGCAGCCTGCACCGTTTCTGGCTCGGCGAAAGCTACCGTAAGATCTGGGCCACCCCGGTAAAAGTACGCAGGATCGACCTGCAAAAAGAAAGAGGCGGATTCAAGATCGTCAAGCTGGGCGGAGGCATGCAGACCCGCTCCCTGCGGCTGGAAGACGCAACAGGAAAAGAATGGGCCCTGAGAACCATACAGAAATACCCCGAAAGAAGCCTGCCCGAAAACCTGAGGCCAACCATCGCAAAAGACATCGTACAAGACCAGGTATCGACCAACCACCCCTTTGCTGCGCTCATTGTCCCGCCCCTGGCAGAAGCACTTGGCCTGGCCCATTCCAGCCCGGAAATCGTTTATGTGGGAGATGATCCCGGACTGGGCGAGTACCGCAAGGAATTTGCCAATGCCGCTTATTTGCTGGAGCCAAGATCCCCATTTGAAGAAGATACAGACAATACGCTCAAAGTACAGCGCAAGATACAGGAAGACAACGACACCCGGGCAGACCAGAAACTGACCCTGCGGGCCAGACTGCTGGACTTCGTACTCGGCGACTGGGACCGTCATGAAGACAACTGGCGCTGGCTGCCCGAAAAAGTAAAAGGAGAGACCACCTACATCCCCGTGCCAAGGGACAGGGACAAGGTCTTTTACAAGACCTCCGGCGTATTTCCCTGGATATTGAACCACCAATGGCTTAAATCGCACTTGCAGCCCTATAGCGAAACCATCAGGGACGTCAACCACTGGAACTTCAACGAGCGGTATTTTGACCGCTACTTCCTGAACGAGCTGAGCGCGCAGGACTGGAAGGAAGAAGTAAGCTACGTTCAGTCAAAACTAAAGGATGGCCTGATCGACAGTGCTTTCAGGAAAATGCCGGACACCATATTCAAACAGGGCGGAGCAGAACTGATCCGTTTCTTTACCTCCAGGAGGGACCAATTGGACACCCTTGCACTGCACTATTATAAATTCCTTTCCATCGATGTAGATGTGCCGGCTTCCGCAAAAAAAGAATTCTTCGAGGTCCGCAACCTGGACGATGGCCGGGTAGAGATCGAGGTGCACAACATCAATAAAGAAGGCAAAAAAGGCCGTAAGGTCTATCACCGGACATTTGACCCCGCTGTGACCCGGGAGATCCGGCTTTATGGAATGGGAGGGGAAGACGTGTTCTCCGTAACCGGCGCAGGGGATACGAAAATAAAAGTACGGATGATCGGAGGCGATGATGAAGACCAGTTCAGGATCGATGGAACCGTGCGGAACAAGCCCTATATTTACGATCGCTCCGACGAAAAGAACAATTATCCTGCCCGTCCGCTTGCACGCTTCCGTCTGGACAAGGATACCGCAGTCAATTACTTCGACAAAAATGCATTCCTGTATGACCGTTCAGGCCCCTTGTTCAGCCTGAATTACAACATCGACCAGGGCTTTCAGATCGGCCTGGGCTATATTTATGAAACCCAGGGATTCAGAAAAACACCCTTTGGGGCAAGACATGAATTCTGGACAAATTATACCACCGGAAGACAATCCTTTATATTCGACTACAAAAGTGAATTTAAAAAAGCCATTGGCAAGAACGATCTGATCGTTCACGCCAATGTGCTGGGTCCCAATAATCTGAGCAATTTCTTTGGTATCGGCAACAATACCGAATACCTGCATCTGGATGATGAAGATGAAGAACGGCTGCACAGGGAAGACGGCATATCCTATTACCGCAACCGTTATGATTACCTCAATGCAGCACTCAAGCTGAGCCGGGACCTTGGCACTCATTTTAAAGCAGAGGCCGGCCTCCTGGGCTCCTGGTATACCAGTTCGTTCGGGGGCAATGAAGAACATTTCTTCAACGATTACAATACCGCTAACCCCGGGCAGGAGATCTTTGACGACAAATACTACGGCGGCCTGGTCGCCGGCATGACCTACGATTCCAGGGACAACGCCGCCATTCCCACCAAAGGGCTGTACTGGAAAACCAATTTCACCGCCCAGCACCGGCTGGACAAAACTGCAGACAAGTACGGGGCCCTGACCACCGAATTCCGCTTTTACCTGAAGCCATCCGGATCAGGACTGGTGCTGGCCAACAGGGTAGGCGGTGGTACCACGATCGGAAAACCAACATTTTTTCAGCGCATGCAGCTCGGCGGAGTGAACAGCCTGCGGGGTTTCAACAGCAGGCGCTTTACAGGCACCACAATGGCCTACTATAACCTGGACCTTCGGCTGAAACTGTTCAACTTTACTTCCTACCTGGTGCCGGGCACAGTAGGTCTGATCGGATTCAACGATGTAGGCAGGGTATGGGAAAAAGGAGAAACCTCAGACCGGTGGCACCACGGCTATGGCGGCGGGCTGTATGTCTTGCCCGGTGAAGTACTGCTGCTGCAAGCTGCAGTAGGCTTTTCCCGCGAGGCGACCCTGCCTTATATCTCCATCGGATTTAATTTCTGACCAGCCTGATCTCATGATCGGAAAGCGTGATCAGCCGGTCCTTATACAAACCGCCGATCACCTTCTTAAAAGCATTCTTGCTGATCCCGAACCGCGCATAAATGGCATCCGGATCACTTTTATCGCCCAGGGGGATCACGCCCCCGGCATCCTCCAGCGCCTCAAGCACCGCGTCCTTATTGTCCAGGATATGACCGTAGCCCATTGGCTGGAGGCTCAGGTCGATCTTGCCCCCGATGCGGATCTTTTTGACCCAGCCCTTTCTGACCTCGCCCGGCTGAATGGCGTCAAACAGTTCATTGGCATAAAGCAGGCCGATGTACTTATTGTCAATGATGGCATTATAGCCCAGGTCAGACCGGTCTGCGATCAACAAGCTGACCTCATCACCTTCTTCCAGGTCGATGTCCTCTTCCTCAGCAAAATCCAGCAGTTTAGAAGAAGCGGTCATGCGGCCGTTCCGCTCATCCAGAAACACATAGACCACATGCCGGTCGCCCCTGAACATAGGGCGCTTTTGTTCGCGGAGTGGCACAAAAATATCCTTTTCGAGCCCGATGTCCAGAAAAGCGCCATCTTCATTATCGTCCACCACCGTAAGGTAAGCAAAATCACCCACGCAGGCCTTCGGCCTTTTCGTAGTGGCGATCCGCTTTCCTTCCTTATTGGTGTAAACAAATACATTCAGGTGGTCGCCGGTCTGAATATCTTTAGGAACATCCATATAAGGCAGCAGTGCTTCATCTTCCCCGTCAGTTAAGATCAGACCAGTATCGGTTTTCTTTACGGCCCTCAGATCGTTGTATTGTCCTGTTGCTATCATATCAATTAATCGGTGGTTCCAAAGCCGGAAATATCCGGGTCAGGCGCAAAGGTACTAAACAGCGGGCCAATAAATCTTATCATTTCAGCGATTTGATTTTTCAAACCCGACCACGCTTGATTTTTCAATACTGATCGTATCTGATCTCTCAGTGTTGATCACCGGCCCGTCATGCGCACAACTGACCTGCATATTGCACAACCCCCTTGGCGGCAGTTCAAAAAAATCCTCCAGGATCAAGGCCACCTGATAGGGGATGTCTTTCTTACAGTCTATCGTCAGTCTGGCATAGCCCAGCAAGGTGTTCTTGCATTTTCCGATCCTGGCTGGCAGGACCTTCATCGCCCTGGCAAACTCCACCCGGGTCAGGTTGTCAAAAATATGCTGTAAAGCATATTTGTACTTAATTTCTTTGTCATCCATTGTTTTAATAGCTTTTTTTAAGATTTAAGTTTACATTCTTTGATTGCGTAAAGTTTATTTACTTTTTTTCAAAGAACTATAGCTACAAAGGATGAATTTTCAAATATTTATCAGATAAAGAGACCTGAACGGCCGGTCCGGCAAAAGCCTGGCTGCAATTCTGCCCCGGTAACCGGCTGTGCAGCAGAATATTATTTTATCTGCCGGCGGGATCTCGCCCATTCTTCCCGGAAGTTCATAAAGCGGGATATTGAGCCCACCCAGGTTATACTCGTCGTACTCATATTGCTCACGGACATCGACCAGTACAAAATCTTCATTATCCTTTTTCCACAGATCAAGTTCTGCTTTCGTGATGAGGTCCGGTGTAGAGAATTTGCTGGTCCCGCTGACCTTGGCAACCTCAGCAACCTCAGCCGACCCGACATCCGCTGTATGAAAGTCAAATATCCTGACGGCATTGCTGAGCACATCCACAGTCATTAATTTCCCCGAAAGCACCTGGCCAAAGCCGGCGCATACCTTAATGGCCTCACTGGCCATATAACTGCCAATGATCCCGGGGAGCGTACCGATCACCCCGCGATCGCCGCAGTTGTTCATCTCAGCATCCGCAGGAGGCTCAGGATAGAGCTGCCGGTAATCCGGCCCGCCCCGGAAATTGAACACCGAAAGCTGCCCCTCAAATCTGGACAAAGAACCAAAAACCAATGGTATGCCCAGTGCAGCACAAGTATCATTGACCAGGTAACGTGTAGGAAAATTATCCGATCCGTCCAGCACCAGGTCGTACCCTCCGATGATCCCAGCCGCATTGTCCCTGTCGATCCTGAACGGAAAAACCTCCGGAGAAAGCTGAGGATTGAGCAATTTCAACTTAGCAGCAGCCACTTCCGCCTTGTACTGTCCCAGCTCAGTCCCATTGTACAGCACCTGCCGGTGCAGGTTGCTCAGCTCGATCACATCAGGATCAGCGATGCCGATCCTGCCAATGCCGGCAGCCGCAAGATACATCAGCGCAGGGCAGCCCAGCCCGCCGGCACCGATCACCAGCACGGCAGCGTCCAGCAATTTCTGCTGGCCTTCAAGCCCCAGTTCCTCCAGCAGGACCTGCCGGCTATACCTTTGTAAAACCTCGCTGTCCATATTCAAACCCTGCTGACCAGGCACCTGTCCCAATCCTTCCATACCGGCTGATAACCTTGCGACCGGATCATCTCGGC
>Ga0222419_100827_pt1 | contig 16662 bp, 12 predicted proteins | sample 1B20Ametagenome_FD_182474 | JGI IMG/M metagenome (GOLD analysis project Ga0222419, IMG submission 182474) | Enriched microbial communities from leaf-cutter ant dump, University of Wisconsin, Madison, United States - 1B20A (version 2) | ecosystem: Environmental > Terrestrial > Nest > Insects nest... | reverse complement strand
AAACGGCCAGTTTGGGCCGAAACAAAGGGGTCAGTTTGGTGCGGAATAGAGTGTCAGTTTAATTGCGGAATCCAGGGGCCAGTTTCCCCGAAACTCCCACCATTTTACTTCCCCAACCTCCAGGATGCATCGAATCCTCTTCTCCATGTTCATCGTAGATTATTGGATCATGACTATCAGGTCTCCGATCTTTAGGTGGCGCATCAATTAAAGTTCTCATTGGGAGTTTTACAGCCTCACCGAGTATGATAGCCTCCCCTGTTCTTAAAATTGGCAACATACTAGTCAACCCTTCTAAATTATCGGTCACAGCGCTTGTAATATGACCTCTATCTATTGAGTTAGCTAATCTCAAGGCAAAGAATGTTCCGCACTGTGAGAGAATGGTCGAATTTACTTCTGAAGGTCTTTGACTAACTATCATAGCACCGATTCCATATTTCCTTCCTTCCTTAACTATTTTCTGAACCACTGGCAATGCGGTGCCTTCGTTGTTCAAATAATTATGTGCTTCCTCCATTAACAATAATAAAGGTCTATTTCTTCCGCCTTGAGACAAATTTCTTGCCCAAAAGAGACCATCATAAATAATTCTCAATAAAACGCCTATGATGGTATTAAGAATAGAATTCGGAACACCTGACAAGTCCATAATTGTGATAGGTTTCTCACTTCCAATCCAGTCCTGTATCAACGAATCCAAATCGCTACCATCCGTACAACCATCTTCCTTTGGAGTCCACCTACCAGGTTTAAATAAAAAATCAAATCGTGGTATCCTTAGTTTTGCACCTAAAGAAAGAGTTTGTTGACCTACATTTAACCCACCTGGAACATAATTTATTTTCTCTTCATCACCCGCATCATTTTTAACCTTCTTAAATATAGGTGGTATAGCATTGGTAATATCACCTTTAATATCTTTATCATACTCGTCTTTTTCGTACGCTAAATTTTGAAATGCTTGTCCTTTACTTTTGCTATAGTAGGTTGCAAAACATTCATGATACAATTCATACCAGAGTTTATTTAAACTAAAGGGAATGGGAGTGTCCACGTTTAATGTTTCTTGAGTGACGCCTTCTTTTGCATATAGTTCTAGACTATTTCGTTTTGCTAACGATATACGTTCGAGGATTATATTTTCATCCTTCTCATTATTAAACTTCCCAAAACTAATGTTACAAAGTTCTTCAAAGCTCAGTGCCCAAAAAGGAACAAATAAATCCTTTTCAACACTATCAGCAGTTTTATCTGCATTTACTTTAAAAATATTAGCTCTATCTTTCAAAGCATGACCATATTCACCATGCAAGTCAAATACAATTACCCTTGCAGATGGATACTTTACGGGATCAGAAATAGCATTTAAAATACTTGCAACGGTTGTAGATTTTCCCGAGCCCGTAGTACCTACTATGGCTGAGTGGCGAGTAACCAATTTATTAATATCAATCAACGCCGGAATAGATTCAGCTCCTGCAATATGGCCTACTTTTACAAAATAAGGTTTATCTGGTTGCCCATAAATCTTCTTAAGGTCACTTTCAGAAACTAAATGAACCTCATCGCTTATTGTTGGGTATTGTGAAATTCCTCTTTGGAAAGAACCGTTTCGTTGTCCTTCGCCAATAAGTTGAACTTTTATCCATCGATATCCATAAGGTTGCGCCAATACTTGATTTTCCGGTACCGCACTAGCCCCTACTTGTGTAACAATACCAAACAGATCAATATAACCAATAGGAATTTTAACAAAAGAACCAATCTGCCCAATACGATATCCTTCTCCATCTACGTAAGTAAGTCCAGATGGCGCAGTATTATCTAATGCTACACTTAATGAAGTCCCACTAACATCTTGTATTGTCCCTAGATAAGTAGATTTAAACGCCATCCTGCTCTATTTTAAATTGCTCTTTACCAATTAATTCTTGTAGGAAATCCCCTAAAACAGCAAAATCCCCAAGATGAAAATTATAGCTGATAATATTTTGATCGTCGTCTTTGATGGGCCTTACCGCATTACCGATATTTTCTTCAGCATCGTAATCTGACTTGATAGGTTTCCATTTTGCCCTAAGCCCTCCAATTACAGCCTCGTCGAACGTCCAAATACTTAGATTTGATCTATTTTCTGCCAATTCAAGAGCCTTTTCATAATTAACAACAGTTTTGGTTATTTTTTGATCACCAGTGCTTTCTTCTTCTTTGGTTTTAGTTAAATCTCCAAACAATAACGCAATAACCATAGCTGTAGGATTAGCTCTTAATGCATTTAATATAGTGTCGTTTAAGTGATCATCGCTAAATGAATACCCAGATAGTATCAAAACCGCTGAATTCTGTCTCAAAAACTTATTTAAACGATCAATCAATGCTAGATATGGCATCTTACGACTTTGATCATATTTCAAATGAGAAGGATGGATTATATAAGAATCGCATTCTTCTAAACTGGTAGAACGATAAACATCTTTGTTGTCTTTGAGATACCAATTTATGGATCCATGGATTTTCCATAGTCTTGTCCAATGATTGGGTATCAGATTATCTTCAACAGCCCGTAGGTCAAAAAAAGGAAATCTCGTCCCTACAAATCCATCAAAATATGGGACTTTTAAAGATTCGAAAGCTTCTTCTAATAATAGGTCGTAATTAGTCGTAAATATTTCTATAGGAGTATCCCTATCAATATTATTTACCCATTTAGCTAATTTGTGATAAGGTGTTTTATTATCTGGAAGCTGAACATTCAATTTCCCCACTATTTTCTGACAAACAATTTTTTCAAGATTTTGTAACTCAGCTTCTGAAAAACCTCTGATGTCAGTAGCCCCCTTAGAGATTTGCATCATGCCTCTCAAAAAGCTTAAAATATCCTCGATATTTGGATTGGTCTTTCCTGTTTTTACTACTTCTTTTATAAGTTGAGTATATGCATGTGCTAAACTTCTTGAAGCACCATTAAAAACCGATGTTTCTTTGTCTATTTCATCTTTAATGTATTTGGTCAAACCTGCTACATCGGGAATCAATGGCCAGTTTCCTTCTGGCATGGAAACAGCTAAAGGGCATCCTGCCGAAATGAAAAAGCCTACAGGCTTTTTATCTTGAGATAAAGTTTGTCTTAAATATTTAGATTGGCGGATTGGGTCGTGAGAGCTCATTTTCTTATGATAATTTATTTGGTTAAAATTTATATAAACGGCAAATACTCAACAAATTGCTGCTCAGTCAAATATAATAAAAATAGAATAACCTATGTTACGGTAACCCGTAATCAAAAATTAATACTGGTCATTTTAAACATCTTCTTAACGTATATTGCAAATTTGGACGAACTGATTTTACCTTAATTTCTCATCTCCACCTATATATTAATTAACAAATCAATAATTTATTTCAATTAGGGATGTGTATTACACGATTTCGGTTAATAAGATAATTGTCTTTTTGGAATTTTAAGACATGTATTAATTATTTAATAAGTATGAAACATTCCAATAATACTACAATCTTATTTTCATTTATCTTTTATTGGTACAAATTATTACAATGAATCCTCCAAAAAGAAAAGCGAAAAGAATAGCAAACCATTCCAAAATTGGAGATGAAGCCATTTCAGAAGAGGAAGATCAATTCCTAACATTGATCGCAAGAATTGTAGTTGACATTGTTCTAAAAGAAATTGATGATGAAGAAAAAGCTGAAATTGAGAAAATGAAAAAGGGTATGATTAAGGGGGATAATCAGACTGGATTTGAACACCAATGATAATCAACAACTTAACTGTAAAATATTAAAAATCAAACTAACAAGTATCCAAATAGTCATCAACCATCAAAAACACAAATCTCTGATAGATAACATGTTGCTGAAAATAAAAATTGGTGTTCAAAGGTGAAAAATGGAAGTTTTCATAAATATAAAAGCCTAACAATCTTATTGTTAGGCTTTATAAATTTTCATTTCCGTACCCCGGAAGGGATTCGAACCCCTGACCCACGGTTTAGAAAACCGTTGCTCTATCCAACTGAGCTACCGAGGCATCTCTCCTGAGAGCGCCAAAGATATAAAATCAAGGCTATCTCCGCAAATGTTATTTTAAATATCCGGAGCTTATCATCCCGAACTTATAATAAATTATTCATTATGATAAATAACCGTTTACCGCAGCCAGGAATATACCAGCATTCCGACAATCGCTATTGGAGCGACAATTGTTAAAAGTGCTGAATATGAAATGTAAACCCATCTGATAAGGAAAGGCAGGTGACCGAAATCCTGTTTTTTATCTTCCGTACCTTTTTTTCGGTAGGTATTGCTGAAGTGGTATCCTAACCACGGGATGACGGGCAGAGCAGATAGCAATATCGCGTAATTGGTACTAAGGTGAAGGATCTTGGCCATGAACAGGAAGAACGCCATCCAAAGAACGGCCATAGACATATTACCTATTCTGAACCCGAGTAACTCATTATAGAAACGACCCCAGATTCTTTGCTGCACATAAATAACGGAACATTCCAGGTAATAATAGAAAGCGCTAAGTAAATTCATATACAGAAGCAGGTCAGTGGTCGCCTTCTTTAGACCCCTTGCGGCTTTCGTGCTTCAGTATTTTTTCAGCTTCAGACATTGTCTCAGCAATCTGGGCGTTTAACTCAGCATTACGTTTTTTCAGTTCAGCACTTTTGTTAAAGAGATCCTCGTTGATCTCTTCGTTGGTCTGTTGCTTTTCTGATTTCTTTTGGTCTTGATCTGGTTCCATAATTTTAGGATTTCATACAAAGATAATGCTTATATTTCATAGCCCAGCCGGTAAAAACATTAATGACCAACCTGCATTTTCCGGGACCTGAATATTTAATTTTTGACAAAATTTTATTATATTTAAGCATGAGCAAGTTATCTGCATATGGCCGCAAGCGATTGGCAGCTAAACTTAGAAGGCGCCGCAGATCCTCCGAATTAAAGGGCTGGGAATATATTGCATGGCGGGTATCTATTGTGTTTTGCATCATTATCATCATGGTCCTGGTCATGCGGGGAGGATCCGGTCTCCTGAAGTGGCTGGGCTATTAGCACTCTGCCGTCTTCCGGTCTCATTTGCCTGTCGCACTAAATACTTTATTGTCCTTGTTGCCTCCTGAGACCAGGTAGGCCATCAGGTCTTTCAGTTCTTCCTTATTCAGTCCATTGATCATTCCGGGCATCATGATAGAAACATTGGATACAGAAGTGACCACAATGTCTTTTTTCTTGATTTCACGCAGGGTCTGTGGCGAGAAAGGATTCTGGGAAATAAAGACTTTATCCCTGGTCTCACTTTTAAATCTTCCCATTACTGCACTGCCGTCCTTCAAATTATAGATCTTTGACGCGTATTGATCAGAAATGACCTTGCTGGGCGATATAATGGATTCCAGGATATCTTTCTCTGAAAAACGCGTACCCAGATGTGTGAGGTCCGGCCCGGCAGACCCTCCTTCTCCATTGGTCGTATGGCAGGAACTACACATGGCTGCTGCAAACATCATTCTGCCATTCTTATAGTCCCGGCCTACCAGGCTGTCTTTTACTACAGCCAGGGCCTCTTCCAGTTTCCAGTCCCGACCGGGGCCTTTAGGGGGTGTCACGTCGGCCATTTTAAGCTGATGGTTGTCCACCATTCCGTCGCCGGAGACTTTGTTGAAATGTGCGAACTGCTCTTTAGGTACGTGGCTTAATGCAAGTTTCCGCGCATCATCAATGAAGCCGATATAACTGTAGCCGCCCTTATAGGTGAAGGCATTGTAAAACCATTTAAAATATTGTTCCCGCAGGGCCGGTGTCCAGCCTTTGCGGGCCTCGCTTAGCGCAACTGCATAGTAGATCTGCTGTGAAGGGGGAGTTTTTGACAGTGTTTTTGCTATGTCCAGACCGTACTGGGGATTCTTTAAGATCAGATCGGAAGAGCTGGTGATCACTTTCTGTTCATTGCTGTCATCTTTGGCTGTATAGAGCATGGCCATTGTTTTGGGTACCACCTTATCGTCTCCGATATAGACCAGTACTTTGGCCAGGGACCGGTTGAGCTCATTGCTTTTGGCGGGAAAAACGGCGTTGAAGTATTTGCTGATCTTGAGCTGATCTGCAGGACCAGGCTTGCCTGTGCGCAGCAAGGTGAGTTCAAAGGCCCTGAGGAGGTCGATCTGCTGGGATTCGCTCAATGACCGGTAGTTGATCTGAAGCAATGCATTCAGCATCCTGCTGTTCAGTTCCTTACTTCCGTTTCTGGCCAGGGCGGTCATCGATTGCAGTAAGATGACCGGGTCTTTTTCATTCAGTGCCCGCTCCTGCCATTGCGCTACAGGCTGATGTTCCACGGCGATCCTTGCGGCATAGCGTATGTAACGGTCTTTGTGCTTCAAATTCGGCCAGGCCAGGTCGAGTGCTTTTGGATCGGGTGCTCCGTGAAAGGCTTCGAGCTGTTGTCTCAGTTCACGGTGTTCCTGTGCAGATGCAGGGCCTTTGGCCGGAAGCGGCTCATTGGACAGGCTGTTGTCTCCGTAATAGACCCTGTAAAGATCTGATTCCAGGTCACGGCCTCCGGTCAGAAAGTACAATGCACCGTCCGGACCAATTACCCCATCGGTGAGCGGCAGGGGCTGGCCTGATAAAAACTGCTCAGCGGTGGTATTGTAGGAGGCTCCGTCGGGATTCAGCTGTATGGAATAAATGATGCCAAAGGTCCAGTCAAACGCCAGCAGTCCTCTGCGGTACTTTTCCGGGAAACGGGCATTGTAACTGCTGATCAGGTTGGTCGGCGAACCTTGTCCAATGTTCAGGACCGCAGGAAGATTGTCCGGATAACTGGGCGACCAGTTGGTGTCTCCCGAGCGCCAGCCAAATTCACTGCCGCTGGTTGCGTGGCAGATCCTGGTGGGCTTGTACCAGGGCATCCCCATATCCCACTCCATATCTCCGTCATACACAAACAGTTCTCCGTCTTCATTGAAGGCAAGATCAAATGGATTGCGGTAGCCTGCGCTGACCAGTTCCCACCTGGCTCCTTCGGGATCGGTCTTCATAACAAAAGCTCCGGGTGCAAAACGGTCGGTCGCATGACCGTTTGGATCTTTGACCGTGGCCAGTGCGTTGTCTTCCTGCCAGGTAGCCGGCAAGCGGAAACTATCGATCTGCGGCAGGTCTGTATAATTGCCCACGATCATATAGATCGATTTTTTATCGGGAGAGAGCACAAGGCTGTGCGGGCCGTGTTCTCCTTCTCCGCTCAGTCCTTTCAGTAAGGTCACCTTGTCGTACTGGTCATCTCCATTGGTATCCTGCAGGCGGTAAAGCCCGCTTCCTTTATTGAATTTATCGTCAATATTGTGGTTGACCATTACATACAGGCTGTTAAAAGCATACAGCAGCCCGTGTGCATAGCCCATACCTATGCCGTTCTGAGCGGTATCTCCCACCAGCAGTTTTTCTACTTTTACTTTAGAGGTTGTGGTATCTGATCCGATCGCAGGGATCTCCAGCCGGTAAAGCCCGCCGTTCTGGTCGGATGCGATAATGCGTCCTTTATTGTCAAAGGTCATGGATATCCACGATCCGTTTTTATGTGCAGTAGGGCTGTATAGGTGCTCTGCCTTGAAATCTGGCAGCAGTTTTAGTTTCTCTTCTTTGGGCCCGGGCTGATACTTACGGAAAGTGGTGAAGGATACGCCTACGAGAATAAACAACAATAAGGTTACAGACAGCTTTACAGACCGGTTCCTGTTTGGTTTCATAAGGTTTTATTTGGTTATCAGATATTAAAACGTGTGTTGTAACAAGTTATAACTTCTGCGGCTCATCTGCATCCTGCTCTGTCCTGTATCATCCATTATTATTTTGAAGCAGAAACGGAAAAAGGCTTGTCTTCTGCTGCTGTTCCTCTTTGCTGGTTGGGTGTACTGCTCATTTTGAGATCCAGTATTCCCCCATTTGCAATGTCCTGATAACGGATCCAGCTGTGTGTGTAAACTTGTCCATTGAGCGATGCAGATTCGATGTATACATTCTGTTTGCTGTTGCCCGCTGCATTGATGATGAATTTCTTGCCATTTTCCAGGTTGATGGTCGTTTTGCTGAAGACCGGACTGCCCAGTACGTATTGGTCTGTCCCAGGACAAACACTATACAAACCCATGGCGCTGATCACATACCAGGAAGACATTTGTCCCTGGTCCTCATCTCCCGGAAAGCCTTTTTCCGTCGCATTATAGAGTTTATCCATGATCAACCTGACACTTTGCTGTGTCTTCCAGGGCTCACCTGCATAAGTGTAAAGATAGGGTACGTGCATCACCGGCTGGTTGCCATGGGCATACTGCCCCATATCGGCGACCACCATTTCGGTCATTTCATGGATTTCCTGCTTGTAGGAGCCTACCTTAAACCTGGAATGCATATTGAAAAGCGTATCCAGTTTTGCTGTAAATCTCTCCGGACCGCCCATAAGGCCGATCAGTCCATTTACGTCATGAAAAACAGACCAGCTGTATTGCCAGGAATTACCCTCTGTAAAGGGACCGCCCCATTCAATGGGATCAAAGTCCGGGATCCATGCCCCTGAATCCAAACGCCCGCGCATAAATCCAGTTCCCGGATCAAATACATTCAAATAGTTAAACATTTGCCTCGCATAAATGTCCATATAGTGCTGGTTACCGATTGCTTTGGCAAGGTTATAGGCACAAAAATCATCATACGCGTATTCCAGTGTCTTAGCTGTACTCTCATGCACTTCACCCAGCGGCACAAAACCTTTTGTGAAGTAATCCTTCCATCCTTCCCTGCCGTTTGACCCGCCAAAAGGTCCCTTATTGGTACTTTCATGATAGTAGGCTTCGAGGGCCTTCACCGGATCGAACGTACGTATGCCCTTCATCCAGGCATCTGCCAGTAAGCTGATGGCATGGTTGCCTAGCATCACGCCCGACATTCCCGGGTTTGACCAGGTCGGGAACCATCCGCTCTGTACCTGCGCATCCAGCAGTGACTGCATATACCTTCCCTGCATCTGGGGATGCAGGATATTGTTTAATGGGAACTGAGCCCTGAAAGTGTCCCAGAAACCATTGTCGGTATACATATAACCGTCATAGATCTTGCCATCATATGGAGAATAATAATAAGGTTTGTTCTCTGCATTCAGCTCGTAAAACTTACGGGAAAATAAATTGGCCCTGAACAGGCAGGAGTAAAACGTAGCTTTCTCTGCTTCTGTACCGCCTTCTACCAGCACCCTGCCCAATTGTTTGTTCCATACCGCAGCTGCAGCGTTCCTGGTTTGCTCAAAAGTCTTAAAGCTGCCGAGCTCACGGTCCAGGTTCAGTTGTGCCTGTTCGGGGCTGATGTAAGAACTGGCTAATTTTACCTGTACTTTTGCTCCCTTTCTGAACTTCAGATATGCTCCGACCCCTTCGCCTGTATCTTCAGTTTTGCCGGATGTAATCTTATTACCTTTATTTTCCCAGGTGCCATAGGCCTCAAAAGGCTGGTCAAAGCTCAGTACAAAAAAACTTTTGAAGTTGCCTGGAACAAAACGGCCGTTATTGACCCAGCCAATAATCTTGCGCTCTTTTGGAAAGATCTTTACGGCGCTGTTCTTGACATATCCATCCAGAACCAGGAAAGCCTCCTCTGAAGCCGGGAAAGAAAACTTCATATGTGCTCCTCTTTCAACCGGTGAGATCTCTGAAATGATGCCATTGTCGAATGCTACTTTGTAATAATGGGGCTTCGCAATTTCATTGGCGTGTTTAAAAGTCAAAGCCCTGTCGTCTTCATTGACGACCAGTTTACCTTTGCCGGGCATCAGCGAGAATACTGCGTAATCGTTCATCCAGGGACTGCACTGATGGACCTGCTGAAAGCCCCTTATGGTTTTAGCAGCATACTGGTACTTCCAGCCATCTCCGTTCTTTCCGGTCTGAGGGGAATAAAAATGCACTGCGAAAGGAAGTCCAATGGTTGGATAAGTGTTTCCATAAGATAATCCATAATTGGAATCGGTACCCTGCAGTGTATTTACATAATTGACGAGGTCCTGTTGCTGTGCAGGCAAGTTGCTGCTTATCAACAGGAAAGCTGCTGGAAGTAATCTTAATAATAATTTCATTTGCGGCTCATTTGGTTTATCGCTTACTAAACGAACCTGTAAAATAAAACTATGCGTGTTAAATTGCAAGTTTCATGTCCAGTTCACGGATACCATGTTCTCCGGCAATGATCGCTTTTGATGCCATACCGCAGAACAGGGAATGCTCTACAATACCCGGAATCATCTTTACCTTGACATTGAGCTCCTGCGGGTCACCAATAGCTGCGAGATAGACGTCGGCCAGGTAATTGCCGTTTTCGGAAATGAGCGCCCCGTCCTTCTGGCTGCTCATCCGTTGCCGGATCTCCGCACCAGGCAGGTCAGTCGCAAGCCTTCTGATTACAGCCGGCAATGCGAGGGGCAGTATTTCTATGACAAGCGGATAGGCAGTACTGAGCTGCTCAGCATATTTACTTTCATCGCCCATTAAAATAAATTCTGCTGCCATTGAAGCGAGTATCTTTTCCGTGGTATGGATGCCGCCTCCGCTTTTCAAGGCGTTTAGTTTTGCATCAAACTGATCACAACCATCAAAATAGATATCCAACTGAGAAACAAATGCCGCAGATTGAACATTTAATCCATTCTCTAAAAGATAGTTATTGGTTTTAAAGGAAGAAGAGATAAAGGTTACTGTACTGGCCAGAACTGGTTTCTGACAAACCAGGTCAATCAGATGTGCAACGGTACTTCCGGCTCCCAGACCTATGGTCTGCCCGGAATTGATGTATTTCAATGCAGCCTCTGCCGCTGCCAGCTTTAAATCTGCCATGGTCACAAGTTATCAAACTTTATCCGGATGTACCAGCTATTTATTTATTCACTCCTGCAAACACAGCCTTTCGCAGGACCCCATCTTCCGTATCGCCACCATATTCCCAATACATCGCGCCCAGCATGCCGCGTTTCAGTAAATAATCACACTTGATGGCAATGGATTCAGGAGTCTCATAGGTACATACAAATTCTGCCTGGTCATTTTCCAGGTAAGGGACCATTGCTTCCTCATCCCACTTTTTGGTATAGCCAGTCAGGTTGACGATCTCCTTATAGTCAATGAAACCTGCAATGCCATTACGCCCGTGTCCGTAAAAAGGAATGCCCAGTACCAGTTTAGCAAGCGGTATCCCTGCGTTTACATGTGCCGTTACTGCTTCATCCACGCTGATGCCGGAAGTATATCTGGACCGGTACAAGCCTGCATGATGGTAAGGAGGATTACCCATGTCGTAGGTCATGATGTTTACAAAGTCTACTATAGGCTCAATGGCTTTAAAATCAATGTATTTGGCATCAGCAACGGAAGCGAGGGTGAGCAAGCTTGCTTTACCGGTCCTTTTCCTGATCTCTTGCATCAATAGCGTGTAGTGTGCCTTATCATCAGGGGATGAAGATATTTTGGCAGCGCTGCTGCCCGGATATTCCCAGTCTATATCTATACCGTCGAGATGATATTCCTTCACCACCCTGCGGCAGTCTTCTGCAAATTGCGCCCTGTTCTCCGTTGTAGCGGCCATTTCACTGAACCTGCCGCTGCCCCAGCCACCTACAGACAGCAGGACCTTTAGTTTGGGGTACTGCTTTTTAAGTTCTGTAAGGGTTCTGAGCCGGCTTTCATTATCTATACGTATCCCATTGAAGGTATTGTTGACATGCCCAAAAGCATAATTGATGTGGGTCACCTGGGCTGGGTCGGGCATGACCTGCGTCCATGAGGTTACATAAGCTACAACGACCTTCGTGCCGGCCCGTGACTTTGCAGATTGCTGTGCACCGGCCATGCCCGTAAAGACCGCCAGCAGCAGGGACAAGAATAAATGACGTAATTTCATGCCTGAAGATAAGAAATCTTATACGTCTTCCATACCGTATTGCTTCAGCACATCTGCGGGGACACCCTCCCAGCGGTTAGGCTGGTTGCCCATATACCCGATATCTTTGATCCCGATCTCTGTGGTATAGAAACCAGAGGCCGTCAGGTTGCGCATCAGGTTGAAAAATGTCACACCCCGCTGCATTTCAGGTTTTGCTTTCTGCGGATACGCGATCTCATCCACCATTTCGATCTGCTGGGCCTGGCTGGCATCTTTAAAGGTCTTGCCATACCGGTTAAGGCATTGCACATCCAGCCATTTCAGCCCTCCGCGCATAGGTGTCTGATGACCTGGCATGTCCTTAACAATAAATTCTATGAAATCAGGTACCTTGGCATCAGTTGCACTGCCGGACTTGTCGTCTTTTGGAATGATGATGTCTGCCAGTATGCCAATGGTGGCAAATTCATGTTCGTTAAAGAATTTATAAGAATTGAGGCGCTTGTCGCGTTCAGTTTCAAATGGCTGTCTGCCAGGCTGGTTCTCTGCCGGGGTTTCGGCAGTCTTTTCAGTTTCCTTACCTGGCTTGCAGGCCTCCAGTACGATCCCGGCACTTACAGCGGTAAGTCCCAGCGCTTTTAATGATTCACGTCTGTTCATCTGTTCTAGCTTAGGTTTAGTTTTTTTCTCTGTTCCAGGATATATTCTGCGGTGCGCATGGACAAAGCCAATATGGTCCAGGTGGCATTCTTATCGCCTTGCTGCACAAATGGGGCCGCATCAACGACAAAAAGATTCTTGCAGTCATGTGCCTGGCACCACCTGTTCAGTGCTGACTTTTTAGGGTCGTCGCCCATCCTTACTGTACCCACCTCATGGATGATCTTTCCGGGAGCTTCAAGACCATAGCTGGTCTCCGGTCCTGGCATTGGAGAGGTGACCGCTCCCATGGCATGCATGATCTCCTGAAAGGTCTCCTGCATGTGTTTTGCCTGCTTGATCTCTTCAGGCGCCCATTTATAATGGAACCTGAGTACCGGGATACCAAATTTATCGACCACATTGGGGTCTATCTCGCAATAATTGGTTTCCCTGGCGATCGCCGTTCCCCTTCCGGCCATGCCCACCCCGGTACCGTAAAATTTGCGGTAATCCTTTTTAAGGTCTGCGCCATAACCTCCTTTTCCGTTCATGCCCTCGATACCCCAGCCAAATCCATAGCCTGGCATTCCCAGGCCTCCGCCATATTCAATATGGTACCCGCGGGGGAAATCCAGCTTTTTGTTGTCCAGCCACCAGGGCGAATAAATATGCACACTTCCTACGCCGTCTTCATTGTATCTTTTCCGGTCTACGAGCTGAGGCAGGTAACCGCCCATACTGGCCCCGGTAGAGTCATGCAGGTATTTGCCCACTACGCCGCTGCTGTTGGCCAGCCCGTTAGGATGAGCAGGCGATTTTGAATTGAGCAGCAGCCTTGCTGATTCGCAGGCGCTGGCACCCAGGATCACGATCTTTCCGCTGACCTGGTATTCCTGCAGGTCATTGGTATCTACATAGGAAAGCCCGGTAGCTCTTCCTGTTTTATCGGTCAGTACCTCACGTACCATCGCGTTGGTGATCACTTTAAGATTACCGGTCTTTACAGCCGGGATCACCAGGCAGGAAGAAGCCGAAAAATCGCCATAGACCTTACAGGACCTGCCACATTGCCCGCAATAAAAACAAGGTGCCCGGTCGTCATTGCCTTTCAGCTCTTCCGTAAGTACTGAACCCCTGCCCGGAATGACTTTTACACCGACCTTTGTGGCTGCCTTTTTTATGAATAACTCATTTAACCTTGGTTTTGGCGGGGCCATGAAAATACCGTCGGGTTCGCTTTCAATGCCTTCCACAGTACCATAGATGCCGATCATCCGGTCTACTTTATCATAAAATGGCTTTAGTTCATTGTATGTGAAAGGCCAGTTATCGGTCAGGCCATCTTTGCACTGAAAGTCATCAGGCCCCATCCGCAGGGAGATCCTGCCCCAGTGGTTAGTCTTTCCACCCAGCATTCTGGACCGAAACCAGGAAAATTCTGAATTGTCTTTTTGCGTATAGGGTTCTCCGTCCAGTTCCCATCCGCCATAGGCGGCATCAAAATCGCCAAAATGCCTGGTGGTACCCGCTCCCCTTCTGGGAGATTCCCATGGCCATTTCAACTGTTGTGAATCTGTACGGGGATCAAAATAAGCACCGGCCTCGAGCATCAGTACCTTTAAACCGGCATTGGCCAGTACATACCCGGCCATGCCTCCCCCTGCACCGGAGCCTACGATAACTGCATCGTATTCAACCGCCGACTTTTTAATTTCAAATGCGCTCATTAATATTTGGTTATTAGGTCCAAAGCCTGGACAACTTGTTTAGTCAAGTTGTCCAGGCAATTGAAAGTAATATACAAATTTTTAATGTTCCGTCTAAAAAACCATAGGGATTTTACATTACTTGTATTGATAGGTTGCGGTGGTGGCAGTCTCTTCAGGGTCATCCGGATTGCTTGATGTCGAGGTCAGCGGATAGCCATCACCATCGTAGGTATAGGTCCATGCAGACCTCAGCAATACCTGGTCCCCCTGCTTGCTGGTCGTAGTCAGCAGTTCATTTTTTGAATAATACTGGAACAAATGCACCGGCGAGACCAGGTATTTAAAGTTTATTCCTGCAAATGCAGATTTTTTGGTCCCGTAAGTTCCTTCGATGGATACGGCTATCCCGCTAGCCTCCATCCGGATCCTGGTGACATTGCCGTTCTGATAAGTAACCGTGTACCGGGTAACTTCATCATCCGCATTCTTTGCTTCCATCTGCGTGACCTTGCCATCAGCTACCGTGTAAGTGAGGTCTTCCTCATAGACCTTAGTCGTCTGATCATAAATGCTGTGCTTGCCGGTCAGGGGTACTCCACTTGCATTATAAGTGACGTCAAAGACTTCTTTTCCATCTTCATTCTCGGTTTCAAATTTCACCAGGGCATCGTTTGCACCATAGGTAAAAGTTACTTTCTCTGTACCGTCCTGAGTATTGTAAGCGGTGAGCCTGTTCTGCCCGTCATAGGTTGCGTTGTAGACCGTCTGCTGACCGTCAGTGCTGCTTGTGACCTTACTGATGTATTTGGTCTTTCCGTTGCTTCCGCCATCTTCAGGATCATTAGCCTTATCTTTTTTACAGCCGGCTGCTGCGATCATTACCAAGGCGATCATCATTGCAAATTGTTTTCTCATAAGATATTAATTGTTTTTAAATGGTTACTATTTGATCTATTTCTGTCAGGGCGGGCTATAAAATCATAACTTGATGAATTCTACCCGCCTGTTGGCTGCTTTGCCTGCAGGTGTCTTGTTGTCCGCGACCGGTTTTGCTGACCCCATGCCATCTGCCTGCATCCTTTCAGCCCCGATCCCAAATGTGGCGCTGAGGAAATTCTTAACGGACTCAGCACGCTTTTTAGAAAGTACAAGATTAGATGCCGCATTCCCATCAGCATCTGTATGCCCGATGACTTTGATCCTGACCGCAGCATTTTCCTTCAGTACATCGCCGATTTCTTTTAATACTGCATAAGATTGAGGCTTGATCTGATCGGAGTTGACGTCGAACAAGATCCCTGAGGTAGAGAATTTGCCTTCTGTCACCAGCTTGGAGCGGGTATCCGGTTTCCCGGCGGCCACTTTGATATTGGACAGCAGGTAGCTGAAATCAGCATCCGTGTATCCTCCGGTAAGGTCCGTCCCGAAAAACAGCTGGTTGAGCGGGGATGTGGTGTTTATTGCTCTTGGGATGTCGGCAACCTTCTCTTCATTGATCCAGAACCTGAGCCTGGTTCCCTGAACTGAAATGGCATAATGAGCTACCTTGCGGAGTGTCTTGCCAAAAGAACTGATCACTTTCCGCTCATTGGAAAAAGTCTCCTTACGATGGTCATAGCTTTTCAGGGAGAATGCAGTGTTTTCCTTGTCATTTGGATCGATCCTGAATTCAACGGAATTGTTCATCCGGTGGTCTTTCAGAAACTTATTGTCTGAATTGTCATCTGTTCCACTGCTAAAGGCGCCAAAGAAAAGAGGCGGCAGGTAGTACCCCGTCTTGGGTGTGACATTAAGCACCATGTCCCATTCAATGGTATAGTCATCGCCAAATGCCTTCAATTTGCTGCCGGACAGGTAGATGCCCTTGTTCAGTTCGATCCATTTCCACTTCGGTGCATCAGTCTCCACTACTACGCCGTTTGAATTGGAGTTCCAGTTAAGCGGAAGTTCCCCTACGTTGTCCTGTATGAAGTCTTCTGCATATAAGATCTGTTCGCCAGGTACAAAATCAAATTTAGAATACATGCTGATTCCTGGCTCTTTTTCTGTTTCAGCCGGCGCTTGCTCTGCGGACTGTTCTGCCGTTTTCTTTTTATCTTCTTCAAAGACTTTGTCCACACCTTTGTCAATGGCTTTGTCCGTCACTTTATTTACGCCTTTTTCCACAGTCTTTTCGGCTACGGCCTTGCCGAGTTTTTTTAGAAACTGCGCCCTGGCATTTTCCGGTCCTCCGAAGAGCAGCAGCAATAGCAAGAAGAAACTGCTGTATTTGAAATCTGGTCTTTTAGTATTCATTTGAATAGTGATTTGGGTTGTTTTATAATTTTCTGGCATATAGCTCATCATGACCTTTAAG
>Ga0222419_100819_pt1 | contig 16761 bp, 12 predicted proteins | sample 1B20Ametagenome_FD_182474 | JGI IMG/M metagenome (GOLD analysis project Ga0222419, IMG submission 182474) | Enriched microbial communities from leaf-cutter ant dump, University of Wisconsin, Madison, United States - 1B20A (version 2) | ecosystem: Environmental > Terrestrial > Nest > Insects nest... | reverse complement strand
AACCTGGAGAAGAACCGGAGTTTTTTTGCCCTGAATGCAATGGAACCTTGGTAAGAAAAAAAGAGCCAACGGACAATTGATCCGTTGGTGAGCAGGATAAGTCACCCGTTAGGGTGATTTTGTTCTGGTAGACTAAGAGGAACCATCGGATTGGTAAAATTCTCGATGATCATATAAGCGCAAGGATGAGTGAAGAGCAATGATTACATATAAAAAAGTTGACCGAACGTACTTCCCGCAATATGACCGGATTCCTATGCGTGTCCACGTTTCGGCCTATTATCGAATCGAGAAGGACAATCGGGGATTGGGCGGGTTTACCTTTATCGATACTCCGGTTGAGCCGTATGTCAAAGATTTTTGTATCGGCGATGACGAGAGTATAACGAGATGGGAAAAGCGGTGGGACATCTCAAATTGGGCTTTCTTTATGGCTTTCGATGGAGAACGGCCTGTCGGCGGTGCAACGGCAGCTTCGCGAACGAAAGAAATAAATATGCTGTCAGGCAGGAACGACCTCGCTGTGCTGTGGGACATCCGGATTGACGATGCCTATCAACACCAGGGTATCGGTCAGGCATTATTCGATCGGGTTGTAAAATGGTCGCGTGAGCAGGGGCTTGTACAAATGAAGATTGAGTGTCAGAACAACAATATACCGGCCATCAAGTTTTATCACAAGCAAGGCGCTGTCCTGTCCGCGATCGATGAATACGCTTATTATAATGAGCCGGAATATCGGCACGAAGCGCAGCTCATTTGGTATTTGGACTTGTGACTGGAAACACGATGGTCTTGAACGATCGCCAACGAGGAGCGTGGGGCATGTTTGATCTTGAAATCATCGGGCAAGGCATGACAGCAACAATTTATCGTAATGGGAGCACAGCAATCAAATTGTATGTAAACGCTCCATCTGATGAAGCGGACAATGAAGCCGAGCGCCAACAGCTTGCTTACAACGCAGGGTTGCCCGTACCTGCCGTTTATGGCGTTCGTAAACTTGATGACAACACCGCGGCGCTTGATATGGAGTACATAAACGGTCAGCCTATCGCACGTCCCGGAATGGATAAAAATAAAAGAAAAGATGCCATTCACGCACTTGTTAAGCTTCAATGCGAGGTACACAAGGTTCACACAAGCAAATTGCCAAAACAAACCGACCGTCTGGCACGGAAAATTAAGAATACACGGTTGGAAGAACCTATTAAAACCGATTTGCTCTCACTGCTTGCACGATTGGATAACGGTTCCGACAATCTGTGTCACGGTGATTTCCATCCGTACAATATCCTTTATGACGGCGCAAGGCATTGGATTGTTGATTGGGTGGACGCCACAACAGGAAATCCGCTCGCTGACGCTTGCCGGACTTATTTGATATTTAAGCAGTATATAAGCCGATCAGCGGGGATTTATTTGCGGGTATTCTGCAAGGAAGCAAGCTCCAAACAAGAGGATGTACTTGCATGGCTGCCGATTATCGCCGCTGCACGATTGAACGAACATATGGATGATAAGTCAAGGGCATGGTTGTTGGATTTCGTGCAGAAATGGTACACGTCCAAGAACGTAGCGATATTCGAATCGGAGGCGTCCCGCGATGCATGAGAACAATAGGATGAATCCCATCCTCGCCCAAAACAAAGCTTCATGGAACGCGATGGCCGACAGTTGGTTCGGCGTCACCGCCCTGCCGACCTACGGCTGTTTATGCCCCAACGAGGACGAACTTCGTTTATTTCCAAACCTGACCGCCAAAAAGGTGCTGGACATCGGTTGCGGCAGCGGACATTCTTTGAAATGGTGCGGCGACCATGGCGCAAGTGAACTGTGGGGGCTGGATATGTCCGAACGTCAGCTTGAAAATGCCGAAAAATATTTGCGAGAAAACAGCTGCGCCCCCAAGTTGTTCTGCTCGCCAATGGAACAGAACCCGGGCTTGCCGCGGAGCTATTTTGATGTTGTATATTCCATTTATGCGATCGGCTGGACGGTGGATTTGCAAGGGACATTCCAATTGATTGCTTCTTATCTCAAACCGGGCGGGGTTTTCATATTCAGTTGGGATCATCCACTCATGCACTGTGTGGATGCAAAGGATGAACAGTTGATTTTCTCCGGCAGCTATTACGAAGCCGAGCCGTTTTCCTATATACAGCGAGGTAATCCTGTTACGCTGCTTAATCGCCGTTTTTCGGATTACATCAATAGTCTCGCAGCCGCGGGGTTCGCCGTAGAGCGGGTGGTGGAGGAAACCGATAAAACGGTTTTGGAGCGGGATGCTGAATTTACATCGGATTATTACGCGCCGAGTAAAGCAAAGCGGTTTCCGTTGTCGCTGATTGTGAAGGCGAGGAAGCTATGAAACAACCTTGCTTGCACAACATGAAGGTCGTGCAAGCAGCAAGGCAATTGCTTACGGTTTTGCGCCTGATGTTACAAGATATTCAAATTCCCAGCGCCGCTCTGTGTCCGCTGCACACTCTGTTTCTGTCGCAGGGAACTCCCAAACCTCACCATGCGTCGCTGCTCATTCCTGTCCGCCCCACCTTCTGACGGTATCCCTCTCGCTCAGGAACCTGACAAAATTTAACCCCTGAGCGAGCGGGATACCGTCAGAAGGAAAAAAAGACCGACATGCGAGGTCGCGGAAGCCGGCTCCTCGTGAGAAGGCCAAATACGGAGCGCCCCTCCCTCCAATGGAACATACGCCGCGTTGGTTCTGTTGATCTGCGGTTGTGGTCTGTGCGGGGCAGGGTGAAGGCTTTTCGTAAGCGATTGCCTTGGTGCAAGCCAAGCAGCAGATTAATGGGCTTTTCCAAGTTGTTTCGTTTGCCGGTTACGTGTGAGGGGAGGTCGTGAGTATGGGTCAAGCAACAGCGGCCTGGAACACGGCCTTTTATTTTTTTCCGGAACAACCTTTAGCCTGTTCCATGCGTGTTAAGTATGGAAAGGAGGTGCCGCCATGAAGAGATCCTTGTCGTGCGCGGACGAGGATTCGATGAACGTCGAATCGACACAGCAAGAGGGCGGGGGCATAACGGCAGCATATGATCGCCATATCGACACCGTTTACCGGGTTTGCTATTCTCTGACCGGCAATCGGCAGGATGCCGAGGATGCGGCGCAATCCGTATTCATGAAGCTTATGGCGAGCGGCAAGTCCTTTAATGACACTGAGCACGAGAAAGCGTGGCTGATCGCGACGGCCCGGAATCAGTGCCGCGACCTGCATCGCAAGTGGTGGAAGAGGAAGGTTGTGGATCTGGACCTGCATGCGATCGCGTTGCCCGCAGCGGATGCCGGTCTGGGGCGCGATCTGGAAGACGAGCTGCGCAAGCTCCCGCCGACGTACCGGCTCGTCTTGTATCTCTACTATTACGAGGGCTACAAGATGAGCGAGATCGCGGCCATGCTGAAGATGAATCTCAATACCGTAAAGTCCAAGATGAGCAGCGCCAGAAAACGGCTGAAGATGGAAATCGAAGGAGAGAGCGGATATGCGTAATGACCCATTGCGGGCTTATTTTGACCGATTGACGCCGGATGCTTCGCAGAAATCCCGCATGCGGGATCGTCTGGCAGCGGCAGCGGCTCCGAAAGCGCGCGCGCAGCGGCCTTCCGCAAGCGGCAGGCGTGTCTGGCTGGCGGCTCCGGCGGCTTGCTTGCTTCTGGCCGTGCTCGTTCTGACAAGTATGCCTTTCGGCGGTCATACGTCAGCGAATGCCGTCATCAACATCAAGGAACAGGACGGAACCGTGTTCAAGCTGTCGGACAACCATAAAGGAGGCTCCGGTGCGAGCGGCAACACGGTCAGCCGCGTCGACGCCAGACCCGGGCTGGAATTTTACATCGACGGCAAGGACATTGCACGTATCGAGATGACGACTGACAATGAGTATATTTACGCCGTGGATTGGACGAAGACACAGGAGGAGAAGTTCTGGAACACGGAATATTACCAGCACTTCGATGAAGAACGCCAAGTTTTCGTCGCCGACTTCAGCAAGCTGTACGATAAGCAATTGACGATGAACTTCGACGAGGGCTTCCACGATTATGACCAAATCTGGTTTCGCTGGACGGCGTGGAATTTGTACCAGTGGGCGGCCCGGGACAACTATTCCCATTTTCTCGGCATGGGGCAAGTTCCCGAGCGTCTGAGCGAGCAGGAGAAGTTGACGCTTGCGGCCGGGGCCGACGGCTCGGGCATCGGGCATATCCAATTGGACGGCTATCCCGAACGGCTGCTCGAAGACCGGATCAAGATTACGATTACGGACCGGTCGGGACACCGGACGCAGAAGACGATCGCCGTCAAGGTCAGCAACAACGAGCTGCGACAGACGGTCGTCACCGCCAGGCTGCTGGATTGAAGGAGCTGCAGCGCTTTTGCCGATCGATCGGGGTGCAGCCGAGATTTCGAAAATAGGCGCATACAAAGAGCACTTTATGATATAGTGCAGCTAGACAGTCTGGCCAATTCGAGTCGGTTTGCATGCAACGGCAGCTTCAGGATACAAAGAACAGATGGGCAGGTAAAGAAGCGCCGTGGCTCCAAAAGGGGGTAAGGGCGATCGTGATTATCGAAACAAAGCTTTATATCCCCAGAGCGAGGACCGCGCTTGTTTCTCGCCCTCGTCTTCACAGAAGGCTCGATAAGGGACTTAACGATAAGCTTACACTTATTACCGCACCGGCCGGCTACGGAAAGACGACGCTTCTGGCCGAATGGGCGGCACAAATCGAAACGCCTGTCGCGTGGATCTCGCTGGATCAACAGGATCGACAAGGTATGCGTTTCTGGAACCATACGATTGCTGCCTTGAAGCTGGCCCTTCCTTCATTCGACGATCAATCCGTTGCCCGCTTCGCTGCGGCGACGGGGCCATCCGGCGAAGCGCATATTGCCGCGCTTATCAACAGCTTGCATCGCACGGCGGAAACAGTCGTCATCATCTGGGACGATTTTCACTGCGTGGACGATCCGGCATTGCTGCGGGGAGTTGCTTATTTGCTCGAGTGCTTGCCGGATCATATCCACCTGTATGCAGCCAGTCGTGTATCTCCTCCGTTGCCGCTCGCCAAGATGCGCGCTGCAGCAACTTTGAACGAATTGGATTCGACCGAGCTGATCTTTACTGCGCAAGAATCTTCCGTATTTCTGAACGAGAATCAAGAGATGAACCTGACGGAACAAGAAATGGAAGTCGTTCTGAGACAGACCGAAGGCTGGATTGCAGGCATGCGCCTGGTCGTGCTTTCTTCCGCAGACCGGGCCGATCGAGAGATGATCGCTGAAGGGTTAATCGGCGAGCATCGCAACATTGCGGACTATTTCTTCGAAGAAGTATTCCAGCTTCAATCCCCTGACATCCAACAGTTTCTCATACAAACCTCGTTGCTCGGGCGGATGAATGCACATCTGTGCCAAGCCGTTACGGGAATCGCTCATTGCCATGAGTTATTGCAGCGGCTGGACCAAATGAATCTGTTCCTCGTTCCTCTGGACAAGAAGAGGGAGTGGTATCGCTACCACCATTTGTTCCAGGACTTTCTGCGAATGAAATTGAACAGCCAAGAGCAGGAGCCATTGCGGGCGCTTCATCTGGCTGCCGGGAACTGGCTTGAGGTCCATGGTTATTCGACCGAGGCTATGGAACACTACCTGGCGGGCGAACACAATCGGCAGGCATTGGATTTACTGGAGCCGTTGATGCCCGGTTTGATGCAATTCGAGCTGGACACTTTCCTGCGCTGGACGAACCGAATTCCGGATGAGATGCTGTACGACAAGCCGCCCGTGCTCGTCAATGCCTTGACGGCAATGCTGTTGACCGGACAAACAGACGCCGCGAAAGAGAAGATTGGACGGGTATCGGATCATCTTGCGAACGCCAAGACGGAATGGTCGGAATCGGCCCTGTATCAATTCCGCAGCGGGCTGCTGGTCGCGCAAATGCAATGTGCGTATTTCGATAGAGACTTCGATACCGAGATCAAGCTGGCCGAGCGGGTTGTCAAGGAATTCCCGGATAGCGTGCATCTCACGAATCTTGGATGCGAAGGCGATTTGCAAATTCCGGTGTGGGCGCTTGTGGACACGTTGGGCAATATGAGCGAACAGGTAGATATCTATCGTCGTTATTTGGCGGTCTGGACGGGAAGTCGGCATTATTTCGCCGAAGCGGATGTGAATATGGGGTACGGGGAGTACATGTATGAATGGAATCGGCTGGAGGAGGCGGAGCGCCACTGGGAGCGGACGAAACAGTTGGGCGAGGTGCACGGAAATCCGATTGCCACTGCCTTTGGCCACTTTCTTCTTGCCAAGCTTGCTTGTGCCCGCGGGCAATTCGACAGGATGGACCAACTGTTGAATGGTGTTGCAGCGAAGATCGAGCCCCGGTCGTATCCGAATCTCACTGCCTATATCGATGTCTATCAAGCCCATATCCGGTGGGTGGCAGGCGATGTACACAAGGCGCTGCTGTGGCTGGAGCGTACGAATCTGCGCTGGACGGATGAAATTCCAAACACGATGCTGCTGGAATACGGACTGCTCGCCTGCCTGTTAATGGAACAAGGCAAGCTTGACGAAGCGGACTTCCTGCTCGGACGACTGATTCATGCAGCCGAGCGCTCGGGAAGAAAACGCGATCGTTTGCGCTTGCTCATTCAGCACAGTCTGCTTGCAGAGCGACAGGGGAACACGGTGCTGAGCATGGACCGATTGGAAGAGGTATTGTCATTGGCGGAGCCGGAAGGTTACCTGCGTACGTTCATCGATGCGGGAAGCCCGCTGATGGCGTTATTGCATCGATATTTCAAGGCCCGACAGAAGCAGCACCGTCAGCAAAAGCATAAAGTCAGTCTGGCCTACGTGAAACGGCTATTAAAATATGAACCGTTTGTTTACGGCGGCGGAGAGGATGTTGGGCTCAGCTTGAACATTCATCTGACGACCAAGGAAGAAGCTATCTTGCGACTGTTAACGACAGACTTGACCAACCAACAGATTGCAAGCAGGCAGGGGGTCTCGATCTCAACGGTGAAAACCCATCTTGCGAATCTATACGACAAGCTCAGGGTTCACAACAGGATGGCTGCCTTGGAGCGAGCCAGGCAACGGGGGCTTCTGCCGCAGCAAGATCAAGGGTCGAATGCAATCCGGTAAATGGGCGCTGGCTCGACAAATTTCTCATCCACCCCTTTCATCCTTTTGGCCATTTTGATGGAGAGGCCGATTTTATAACGAAGCCCTGCCTTGTATCATAATAAGGCGGGGCTTTGATTTATGGAAAGGAAGGGGAAAATGCGCAACTATCATTGGAAAAGAATCGCAATGCTGATTTTGGCCGCCTTGCTGATAGGGACAGAAATGCCGACAACAGGAGTCATTGCGGCACCGTTAAGTGCGGATGGTTTTGAATATACGGACAACGGAGATGGCACAGCAACGATTACGGACTATACAGGAAGCGAGACGGAAATCGACATCCCCGTGAAGTTAAATGGGCTGGACGTGAAACAGATAGGGCCTGGCGCATTCAGGGAAAAGAATGTAGCGAAGGTTGAAATCCCTTACGGTGTTACTTTTATCGGAACGAACGCTTTCGCTTACAATGAGTTGGATGAAATTGAAATTCCTGAAAGTGTGACAGTAATCGATGCTTATGCATTTCGAAGCAATGGGCTAACGAAAGTTGAACTCTCCAGCAGACTTGAAATCATATACTCAGGCGCATTTTACGAGAATAACCTTACCGAAATTGATATTCCCGGTCGGGTGGAACTGATTGCGTCCAACGCCTTTGCCCGAAATAAACTGACAGAGGTTCATATCCCGAAGAGTGTAACGAGCATGCAGCTTGCCTTCGCCTATAATCCGTTGGTACAAATTACCGTCGATGAGGAAAATGCAGTGTACAAGGATATCGATCGGAAGGGGCTATATACGAAGGATGGAAAAACGTTGGTTCAGGGGACGATCAGCGGCGATATTCATTCGGACACGGAGGAAATCGGCGACAGCGCCTTCAGGGGCATCGGATTGACAGAAGCGGACATTCCAAACGGGGTGAAAAGAATCGGGTCCCAGGCATTCCAGGACAATGCTATGGAACAACTGTCCTTGCCGGATAGCTTGAAGACCCTGTATATGTTTGCATTTGCCGGTAATAAGCTGAACAAAATTGTCGTGCCTGAAAATGTAGGAGAAATAGCGCGGGCGGCATTTTCTGAAAACGAGCTGACTGAGGCCGTCATTCTGGGTGATCCTGAATTTGGGGAAGATGTTTTTAATGACAATCCTGAGGAATTTGTGCTGCGGGGTTATACCGGAACATCGGTCAAAGCGTATGCTGAAGCGAATCATCATCCCTTCGAACCGTTAAATACTTATGCAGGCGGCTCGGGAACAGAGGAAGATCCGTTCATCATCCTGACGGCGGAACAACTGGATGACGTGCGCCATGGTCTTCAAGCCCATTACAAGCTTGGAGCCGATATTGATTTATCGGATTATCAATCAGGAGAAGGCTGGGCTCCGATCGCAGAAGGGTACGATCCGCCGGGCCGCAGCATTTATTTTAACGGCAGCTTCGACGGAAACGGACACACCATCACAGGATTGACCATTAACCGGGCCGGCAATTATCAAGGGTTGTTTGCTGCTGTAGGGGAAACCGGTATGATCCGCAACGTCCGGCTCGACCATGTCGCCATCAGCGGAGGGAACTACGTTGGCGGTCTGGCAGGGGTCAACTATGGGATCGTTGAGAACAGCTCGGTCAACGATGGCACTGTGGATGGTGAGAACAGAGTCGGCGGGTTGGTGGGGAATAATTATGGCGCCGCGATTATTTCATCATTCGCTGCGGTTAACGTATCAGGTACTGACTATGTAGGCGGTTTGATAGGAGAAAATAGTGGCAGTAATGGTATAACGAAGACGATTGGTTATGCTTACGCGTCAGGAGAGGTCACAGGGAATGTACAAGTGGGCGGCTTGATCGGACACAATGAGACGGCTAATGCTGGCAGCATTAACGAGATTATCTATTCTTATGCCACAGGCAAGGTTACGGGAAAAAGGCAAGCAGGCGGTTTGGTAGGGAGGAACTTCTCCTTGCCGGGCGGCACGATCAGGGTTGAAAATTCTTATGCGACGGGTGAAGTCTATGGGGAAGAGCAATATGCGGGCGGCTTGATCGGGTATAACCGAACCAATGCCGGCAGTACGATTGAAGTCATCCATTCTTATGCGGCTGGCGAGGTGACGGGTGCGGCGGACGTCGGCGGATTGGCAGGTCAAAATGCGGCTTCTGCAGGTGCTGCTATTGATATTATCAGCTCATTCTGGAACAAGAGCGCGTATGCGGGGGCACCGCCTGATAACGAAATTGGCACACCCGTAACGGAAACGGAATTAATGACGCGGGATACGTTTGCGGATTGGGATTTCACGAATGCGTGGTATCAATACAATGAACAAACGATGCCGTTCCTGCAATGGCAAAACCCGATTCTCTCGTGGGATGCCGATATTGTCAAGGACATGTTGGACCTTGACGAATCGACAGAGATCACGGTGAACGTGACACATGAGCATCATGAAACGTATGCCGCTGCGGATATCGCCGCCTATTTGGTGAATCCCGGGATCGCCAGCGTGAATCAGGGAACCGTTGCCGCCCTAAGAGGGGGTAAAGCGGTCGTTACCGTGTCCTTGTTCGGCGAATCGCGGACCATCGATTTAACTGTCGACGGCGGCAAACCGACAGCGCCGACCATCGCGCTCGATCAGGGTGGATGGACGAATGCGGCTGAGGTGAACGTAATTATTGAGCAGGAATCCGAAGATGTGCGGTTAAACGAAGTGCAGACAATTCGCGTCAAAGTCGGCGATACAGCATGGCAAGATTATGCCTATAGCGATCTGCCCATTGCTTTGAAAGTCACAGCAGAAGGAACGACCCTCATCCAAGCGCAGGCGATCGATGAATTGGGGGACACAAGCGACATCGCCGAGCGGACGGTGAAGATCGACAGAAGCGGGTTAACGGTGGAATCCAGGCTGACCTATGCCGACGATGATCAAGAAGAATATGTCAGCGGGACATGGACGAATCGCAGCGTCACCGCCGATGTCTATGCCGGGCATACCCGAGGGCTAACCGTCACTTCCGTCGTTTATTCGTTGGATGAAGGAGCGACATGGGTTCCTTACACGGAGCCGTTGACGATTTCGGAGGAAGGGGACCACCCGCTGTGGGTGAAGGCCCAGGATGAAGCGGACAACGAAATCGGGGAAAAGCTTCATGTCCGCATCGACAGGACGGCGCCCTCGATTCAGTTTGCCCCGGACGGAAGTGTGAGTGCATCACCGAACGTTTCCAGCCAGGTTACCGTGACGGATGACGGCAGCGGCGTCGATGGGGCTTCTCTCTACTATGTCTGGTCTGCCGGATTGGGTCCGCTGGATGCGCAAGCCGATTGGCAGGAGTTGGTTAACGGGAATCTGGTGAATCATCGTGGTGCGGACGGTGACTGGTACTTGCATATTCGTGCGGCGGATCAAGCCGGGAATGAAGGTTATGCGGTTTCCGAGCGATTCCGGAAGCGAGCGGATGACCAGGGGGGCGGCGATAGCGGCGGCGAAACAGATGGGGACGCCAACGATAATTCGGACGAGCCGGTCCTGCCGGAGGAGCCATTGTCGCCCGAGCTTCCTGAGGATGTCACCTCATTTACCGACATCGCCGGCCACTGGGCAGAACGATCTATTCTCGAAGCTGTGCTGAAGGGCTTGGTAGAAGGCTACCCGGACGGCACCTTTCGGCCGGATCATCCGGTTACCCGCGCCGAGTTTGTCGTGATGCTCGTCGGAGCTGCAGGGTTGGAAGGCGAAGGAGCCGCAAGTGCCTTTACGGACAGCGAGCGAATCGGAGGCTGGGCGAAGCGGGCGGTAGACCTGGCTGTGCAGGCAGGCATTGTTGCGGGATACGAGGACGGCAGCTTCCGTCCCGATTCGCCCATAACCCGCGCGGAGATGGCCGTGGCGATCGCACATGCGCTCAAATCTCAAGTTGACATCCATGGTGTCGCCACGGGTTTCGCCGATGACACGGACATTCCCGGGTGGGCGAAAGGCGCGGTGGAAGCCATCCGCAAGCTTGGCATCGTCAGCGGCCGCGGCCATAACCATTTCGTTCCGAACGATACGGCGACTCGCGCCGAAGCAACGGTCATGCTGTTAAAGATGTTGGAGCAGCGGTAAGAATACGATGACAGGATGGCTTCCCTTCGGTACGATTATTGATTGGCCCGCCAGCGCTTGTCTTGGAATAGCGTACAATGCAACACAATCCGGCATCCCAAATGTTACCCGGGAGCCGGATTGTTTTTGTAATCAGCTATATTCTCTCATTGAATTTTGATAGATCGGTGCTGCGCTTGGTATCGGATCACCACGAACATATGTTTACTTTTATCTTAACAAATATAAAATTTCGGATCAAGAACTGACGGCTATCTTTGAGCGTGAAGCGTATCGGATCATGGGGTCCGGCCAAGCTGACATACAGTTGTCACCAATCTCGTGGTATGCTGAGCGTAAATTTGTTGCGGGAGAGATGGATCATGAGCAGCAAGGTCGATTACAAAAAGGACTATAAGCGCTTCTATGTGCCGCGGGCGGAGCCGGAAATACTGGAGGTGCCCGCCATGCCCTATATTATGATTGACGGGTCCGGGGATCCGAACGGCGAGGACTTTGCGAAGGCGACGGAAGCGTTGTACAGTCTGACTTATGCGGTGAAGATGTCTTACAAGAGCGTTGATGTGCCGACCGGATATTACGAGTATACGGTATTTCCGCTGGAGGGCGTGTGGGATTTGGTCGACTATTCCAAGCCCGCGACGGACAAGAGCAACCTGAAATATACGATCATGATCCGGCAGCCGGACTTCTTGACGGAGCAAGGCTTCGTGCGGTTTCTGGAACAGACGGGCAGAAAGAAGTCGAACCCGTTCCTGCAGCGAGCGAGGTTCGAGCAAGCGGAAGACGGGCTGAGCTGTCAGATGATGCATATCGGCAGCTTCGACGACGAGCCGGCCAGCTTCGCGCGGATGGAAGCTTACTGCGAAGCGAACGGGTATGTCCGGACAAGCAAGATTCACCGGGAAATCTACTTGTCCGACCCGCGCAAGACGGAATCGGCCAAGCTGCGAACGGTGCTCCGCTTCCCGGTAGCCGAACAAGCCGAAGTACGATGAACAGGGAGCAATTCCAATCATAAAGCCGCGAAAATAGCGATGCAGGGTTCGCCAACCTGTACGCTATTTTTTATTTTGGAATCGGCGGATCTTGCGAACGGAAGATAAGAGTTCTAAAGAAAGTCCCATAAAGTGCGTGATGGATGATTTTCGCCGATTCCACTTCGCCGTGGGCGAGGAGATCCTGCGCATCGAATTCGAGCACGAGCTGAAAGGGTTTCTCGAGACGGCAGCCGAACAATCGGTCGAAGTGATGAGCGGTCTGTCGGCAAGCGCCGTCTCGTCGGGGGCGATGGATGCATCGGCGTGGGAGGAACTGCTTCAGCTCTTTCGGGAACGTTCGCAGTTGGCTTCGGAGGCGGACGGCGCTTATTTGGCCCTGCACGCATCTTCGGCAGCTTCCGAATCTCGCCATGCGCTGCTGCTTATCTCTATCCGCTCTCGGCTCTGACGGTATCCCGCTCGCTCAGGCGTTGAATGTTGCCCGATATTCCCGCCTACGTCCGCGCCCTGCCCCGGGCCAGATGCCCGGATGGATTCCGTTGTCCACTATGAAGGTAACCGCCGCCTGCTGCGAACAATTCCTTACGGATGCTCTATCTTGGCGGAATTCAGGATCCATGTTGCTTGTACCTGCCGAAATTGGGAGATATGGCGAAAATAGTGCGGTTTCTACACTTGCATGGATGGCGATGATGACCGTAAGACAAGGTGATCATGCAGGGGTAGTGGGAAAACCTCCTGCTAATGGTGAGAATAAATTGAATTTTAGGAATTTAGTAGGAAAACTTCCCGCTAAATCCGGTATATACGGGAATTGAGGCAAATTAATGGAAGCTTTTCCCACTAAATTGGCCAGACGACCGAGGGGGACGCGATTAGTGGGAACTTTTCCTTCTAATGGATGAATTTATCCGTATTTCACGTGCCGTTGCGTCCTGATGCGGTTGATTGTTCCTGGCGTCTGGGTCAACTGTCGGGAGTATGCGGTATGGAGGCGCCGTCCCGGTTCCTGAGTCAGCGGGATACCGTCAGAGCCAAAAAAAGACCTGCATATGCAATCGTACGATGACGGTCCGCTTGCCTTGCCGAACAGCTTGATTGGAGTGGCTGAGACGCACGATTGGGCGATGCGGCGGGATTGTTAAATCGGGAGCGACGTTCCGATGCTTAACCTGACAACATTGCCCCCCCCCCTTCTGCAGGCGGGATCTCAGTCAGGTGGAGTAGTTCCCGATGCGAAAGCTAAGCTGAGCGAGTTCGATCAATGCAGGACCGAATAGCGCTCGTACATCGCGGTGAATTCAGCCGGAAGGGGAACGGTCAATTCCTGCCGATACAGTTGGGAGATGCGTTCATAGTGCTGCGCAAGCGACACGATATCTTTCAACTCGCCGTAAGCTTGCAGCAGCAGCAAATTCGATTCCTCATCGAGTTCGTTGCTTTGCACGATTTTCTTGGCGATCATGGCTGCTTGTTCCGTTCTCCGGCTGGCGAGCAGCCGTCGGCTTAGCTGCTTGGCAAAGTAGACATAGACGTCATGCAGGCGAGTCCGCTCGGCGGCGCACCATACAAACGCTTGGTCTTCATACAACTCGCCGTTATACTGTCGTTCGTATGCCAATGCGTCCTCGATGGCATCGTTATCGAACGCGCCGAATTGCGACACATGCGTCTCGAAGGTCATGAAGTCGACCTCTGCCTGTTCAAGCAGTAGCCAGTATTGCTCCTGGCCGTTGTCGACGATGTGCTTATAACCGTGCTCCTGCAAGGCTTTGCGAAGCTGATAGACGGCTGTATTCAGATAAGTCTCCGCGTTCTTAAGCGGCATGTCGGGAAAAATATGCTCTAGAATGCGGCCTTTGGAAACGCTGTGTCCTCGATGCATCAGTAGGAAAGCGAACAGCTCGAGGCTTTTTTTCGAGATCCACTTCACAGGTCCGATGCGTTCGCTGACGACCTCCAGCCCGCCCAGCGCCCTGACCTTCAGCTTGCCGACAGTGGAATCGGCCTGCCTCGATTTCTCGCGCAGCCGGGATTCCGCCCGGGCGATCGTCTGCTCCAGCCGCTGCATGGACACCGGCTTGACCATGTAATCAAGCGGATAGCTGGCGAAGGAATCCGCGGCGTACTCCTTGTGAGAGGTGACGAACACGATCTCCAGGTCCGGATGGGCGGAGCGCAACAGGCGGGCGACATCCAGGCCGCTGTCGCTCCCGATCTGGATATCGATGAACGCGATATCCACCTCCTGATGGCGAAGCTGCTCCAGCGCATCCTCAGGGCGGAAGTAGCAGCCGACCAATTCCACGCCGTCGATTTGCGACAGCAATCGTTCCATAATCGTATGGTAGACGCGTTCATCGTCGATCACGAATGCCTTCACTGGCTCCCTCCATTCCCAAGCTCGATCGTGAAAGTGCTGCCGGCTCCAGGCTCGCTGCGAACTTTCATCGTGCCGCCGCTCATCCGCAGGAACTGCCGGTTCACGAGCAGCCCCAGACCGGTTCCCTTCTCTCCTTCTGTTCCCATAGAGGAATCGAACCGGGTATCGTCAAACACCTGGCGGATTTGTTCTTTGCTCATGCCTACGCCGAAGTCTTGAACCGACAGGTTCACGCTGCTGCCCGTCGCCTTTGCGCTCACATTGACCCGCCCGCCGCGATCGGAAAATTTGACAGCATTGGACAGCAGGTTGCGGACGATCAGGATGAGCGCCTCACGATCTGCATTCACCTTGAGATCCGAATCGATCTCCACGCACAACTCGATTTGCTTCGCTTCACATTTGACAATTAGCAGGCGGCTGGCTTCCTGAACGATATCCGACAGCCGAATCGGCTCCGGATGAAGCGCGATCCCGTCTTTCTGGCCGCGAAACCATTCCAGCAAGTTTTCCACCGTTGCATGCGTATTTCGGATTTGTTCGCTTAACGCGTCAATAATTGCAGTGTTCTCAGGCGGCAATGACGGCTTGTCCGCTTCCAGAATTTCCACCAGATTGACCTGCGCGGCGAGCGGGTCGCGGATATCATGGGACACGGCGGTGAACAATTGGTCCTTCATCCGGTTCAGGCGGGCGATCTGCTCCAGGGTCCGTTGCTTCTCCGTAATGTCGACGATGATGGAGACCATGCCTTGCTTGCGTCCGCGCTGTGTGAAGAATGGGTAAATATTGACGATATAGGATCGATTCTCCTCATGCAGCCTGCCGTTAATTTCGACCTGGCTTGCTTCCGCACGATCGTATGCCGCTGCCCATTTCGGCCAGGCGGCCAGCACATCCTTCACGTTCCGCCCCAAAATCGGGCGGCTCGCATCGCTCTCCACCAACCCTCTAACCTGTTCATTGCTGTCGACGATGTCACCGCGCTCATTCACGATCAAAGTGCCTTCCCGCATCGTGTCGACGATGACATTCCTGGCCAGAGGCACGATCGAGAACAGCTTGAGGCGAAGGGCCAGCCAGAACATGATCATGCCGCAGATGCCGCTGTAGACCGACAGGGGGAGCAGCCACGTTGTCAAGCTCGGCAACGCCAATTTCAAGAGCTCCACCGCCGCCGGTATGCAGCCGAACAGCAGCATCCACATGCCGGTCCGGCGTATTTCCGGGCGGGCGCTGCGGATGTAACGAATCAGAAAGAAGACGCAACCGGCAAGAATGCCATAACATAACATATTGAACGTGATCGAATAGGGAGTTCGGGCGATGATCAACTGTCCGTTCATCAGGACGGAGTCGCTGAAGACCAGATGCCGCTGCGAGTCCGTCCAGATCAGAACGGGCCAGATGGCGAACAGGCCGAGCAACGCCGCCGCTCTCCGCGGCTTCAACCACAAATCTTGACTATATAAGTCGAGGACGAACAGGATCATCAGCGGAACCATGAAGACAAGGGAAGTCTGTTCGATATAGCGATAATAAAGTTTATCCGCCAGCGTCTCCGCCCGTATTTCCAAAATCGCAGAGCCTGCATAGACGACCCGGCACACCAGCACCCAGACGAACAAACGCACACCGCGTTCATGCCGATAGACGATGGCATACAGCAACAAGGTACACATCAGCAGGGCAGCGATCACCATGGCGATGTGAGACAGCGTAATTCGGTCATACATCTCGGTCAAGGTGCTCCTTCAGTCTGATGGTGAGAGTGCTTCTGCTTCCATATTACCGCAAAAAAGGCATTCGCGGCCCACAGAAAGCTAAAATCTTTCATAATTCTTTCATTAGGCCTAGCGCGTGATACAAATGAACTAGTAGAACGATCCTTAAGTAACGTTACTCAAACTCTGCACCGGGGTTTTGTCGGGTTAGGGACCACGTTCGCAGTCGCTGAGGTGCTGTAGCCGGGTTTTGTCGGGTTAGGGACCACGTTCGCAGTCGCTGAGGTGCTGTAGCCGGGTTTTGTCGGGTTAGGGATCACGTTCGCAGTCGCTGAGGTGCTGTAGCCGGGTTTTGTCGGGTTAGGG